>JAEEGL013544362.1_pt1 | contig 10130 bp, 4 predicted proteins | sample 9134231 | NCBI WGS metagenome assembly JAEEGL01 (sample SAMN16246548, study PRJNA631951) | gut metagenome | biome: gut microbiome; feature: rumen; material: fiber-attached | host: Bos | place: Iran: Karaj | collected 2018-10
AATCTATACTTTCAGTTATATTTTTATTATATTAGAGTATGTAAAATTTCTTATAAGAAGGATTAACATGGCTAAGAAAAGAATTCCTATTACACTGCTCTGCGGTTACCTTGGAGCTGGAAAAACAACACTTTTGAACAGAGTCCTTACAAACCAGAAGGGCTACAAAGTTGCTGTTATTGTAAATGATATCGGTGAAGTAAACGTAGACGAACGCCTTATTTCTAAAGAAGCAAAAATTCAAGATTCAAGTAGTCTTGTTCCACTTACAAACGGCTGTATCTGCTGTACTCTTAAGAGCGACATGGTTAAGCAGATTGAAGACTTGATGGCAACAGGCAAATTCGACTACATCATGATTGAAGCTTCTGGTGTCTGCGAACCAATGCCAATTGCTCAGGCTATTGAACAGATTGAAATAGGTAAACTTGATAACGTAGTTGGCGTTGTTGATGCAAGCCGCCTTGTTGAAGAATTCGACGAAGGAAAGGCTCTTTTGAAAGAAGGCATCGACGAAGAAGATATTGAATCTCTTCTTATCCAGCAGATTGAATTCTGTTCTACTCTGATTGTAAACAAGCGTGATCTGGTTACTGACGAGCAGATGAAGATGGTTCGCGCAGTTATTAACAAGATTCAGCCTTCTGTAAAAGTAATTGAAACAACACGCTGCGAAGTTCCTGTAGAAGAAATTATGGGAACAGACCGCTTTGACTTTGAAACAGTTTACGCTTCGGCAGGTTGGGTAAAGGCTCTTGAAGAGCACGATGCTCACGATGATGACGACGATGATGATCATGACGAACACGAGCACCATCACGACCACGATGAACATGAAGAGCATGAACATCATCACCACGATCATGATGATGACGACGATGATCACGACCACGAACATCACGGACATCATCACCATCATGAACACAAGCACGAAGGTGAAAGCGAAGACGAATACGGAATTGGTTCTTTTGTATACTACCGCCGTAAGCCATTCAACCGCCAGAAACTTGACGAATACGCTTCTAAATGGCCACGCAACATTATCCGTTCTAAGGGCGTAATCTGGTTCAGCGATGAAGAAGACATGGCTTACGTTCTGGAAACTTCTGGCCGCCAGATTCAGGCTGGATATTCAGGAAACTGGCTTGCATCTTGTCCTCCTGCAGAACAGAAACGCGTTCTTGCAGAAGAACCAGAAATGAAGAAAGACTGGGATGAAGAAGTTGGCGACAGAATGATTAAACTTGTTGTAATCGGCCGTCACCTTGACCGCGCCCAGATTGAAGCAGATCTGGATAAATGTCTTGATAAATAAGCATTTTTGATAATAGAAGGGCTGCCAAAAAACAGGCAGCCCTTTTTTTATTCCTTATCTTTTACAGGTGTAAATTTTGTGCCGGAACAAAGCCATACCTTACCGGCAATTGGCTCTTTAGTCTTTGGGTCTAAATCCATTAAATATAATTCCCTATAGTCCTTTCCTCTTGATTCAGAAGAAAAACCAAACATAGGATTTTCCACCCTTATATTTGATTTAGTTAATACCGCGCCATTTGAATAAAAGCACATTACCTTTTTTGTTGTCTTATCCCAGAAATAGAAGGGAGATTCCTTTATAATACAATCAAAAGAGTTTTCATAAGCGCCAGTTCCAATAACAATACTTCCAAGCGGATAAAAAGCAATATCATCTACAAGGATTCCTGTATATACAAGGTGGTTCTTTCCCTTTAAGTCATAACACTGCATACAAAAGCCAAATTTGTTAGTTCTGATGTCTGTTGCAGGAGATTTTTTATAGGAATCTACACACACAGCCTTAAAGAACATTTCCTTATCTTTTGAATTAAGTTCCAGACATATCAACATGCGTGGACCTGCATTTTTAAATTTAGGAACAGTATAAGTCGGTTCCTCATCTAAAAAGCATACAGTCACACGCTTATAAGACATTTCATAAACAGCACCTTTTAAATGATCATAATTATCTGTAAATAATTCTATATACTCTTCATGACTTAATTCCTGCATAGGCTGCAAGTCTTCCCACTTAATTTGACCAAAGAGAGAAATAACTAAAAAAGCATTTATCACCAGAAAAAGAACAAATTTTTTCATAATAACTCCTTTTTTGTATAAGATATTTTACCATATTTTTTATTTTCCGCATCCAGATTCTTTTACGTCTGAATCAGAACCACCATTATCAGAAAGTGTATTAGTAGAATTTTCATTTTCATATAATCCTGAAAATTCTCCGTAATACCAGTCAATCCTGTCACCTGCAATTAAGTCAGATGTACTCATAAAACATAATTCAGTTTTTCCTCCTTCTGTATGGCCTTGAATAAAGACAAAACCTACAATTTTTCCGTCAGCATCAAACTGTCGGGCAAGAACAGTTGCAACATGTCCACAGGATTTCGGAGACTTTTCACTAGGAGTTTTCGAGGTCTTCCATACAAGACATGTTCCAGGACTTATATAATCAGGATCCGTTAGATATAATTCAACTTCCTTCTTTTTTTCCAGCGCAGTTTGATATTCTTCTGTACCAGACAGTTCATTATGCCTTAAGAGATCTCGATCATAACCTTCTTTAACCTGTGTTACACCATTTTCTGCATTAAAGTCTGCAGACGCAGTTTCTTCCTTAGAGTTTACATATTCTTCTTTTTTATATAAGTCGCCAAACTTCTTTGTTAAGTCAGAAACAATAGGCAGACCGGCGGCTATACAAGCCAGGTAATCAATACAGGTTGAGGTATCTGCACAATCATAACAAAGAGCAAGCCCCAAAGCTTTTTCTATATCACCTGTCAGATAATCAATTTTATTAAATTTTGTGAATTGCAATATTTGAGCAATATAATTCTGATTCTGGGAATCTGTATAGGAAGTCTTTTCAAAACCGCAGGAATCATAATAATTTACAGGATCACAGGCACAAAAAGCATACCAGTTCATTCCAAATTCTGAGGGATCCCTTGTGGTAAAAGCTTTCATAAAGGAATTATAATCTCTAAAACCGTTTTCCAGACAAGAAAAAGCTCCCGCAGAAATTCTCAAATCAGCAGAAATAAATGATTTTCCGCTGTAAAGACAATTTCCCCAGGTGTCACGCAAGGCAAAAGCAAAAGAGCCATATTTATCATCAGAGGAAGCCACACATTCTCCCCGGTAATTTCTAATCAGAAAAGAATAATTGCTTCCAGAATCAGCAAGCCCGTCTTCAAAAACGATTGCCCCAGCTACCCCACCCGCTCCAATCACATAATAAGAGCGATTGTCCCATTCCCCCGCCCCAGAAGAAAAGTCTGCAACATTTTTTGTCCCCGTAGTCTTTACAGCACCATACTCGGTGTAATTATTCATATCCGTAATTCTATAATTATCACTATAGGATTCATTGTAAGAATAAAACTTAGAGCCAAGCGCGCCGTTTTTCATTACAACTTCATTACAGATTAGAGTTCCGGATAATCCTTCATATTCAAGGCAATGAAAATCCTGGTTGTTATATGAAAAACCATAACGCCTTCCAAGAGCATCATAGCAATATTCATAAATGCAAGACTCTCCTGATACCTTATTCTGGCATTCAATTTTTACGGGCCTCTTCGCAGAGCCATAAGTAAATTCACTTTTTTCAAGAAGCCCTTCAGCTTTTATAAGGCAGCCATCATCATCCCAGGAAAAACTTACACCATCAGAATTTGTATTATCAGCATATTTCTTTATTAATTGATTTAAATTGTTATATTCATAATAAATGCTGCACAAATTATTCGTAACTTGCCTTACCGCGCCGGTAGCCGTATAGGAATAGCTTTCTTTCCAAACAGACTGCAGGCTTTTTGGTCTTACCAGAGAAGACATTCCTGTCTTTTCCAGAATTGCATTTATTTGAGCAACTTTTGCAGAAGAAAGAGATGCTTTTTCTTCTTTAAGGCTATCATTCATGATATAGAATCCACAGTTTTCTGCTTCTTTCTTGTAGTATTCATACCAGTCCTCAGAATATGGATAGGACACAGAAATAAGTTTAGAATCACTATCATAAGTATAACTTGTCCAATTTCCATTTTTATCAAAGACAGTATCAACTCTGCCAAAAGAATCATAAAGAATAAAATCAGAAGAAATAACCTGACCGCTTCTGTCTTTAGAAATTACAGCTTCTTTTTCTCCGTAATCATTGTAGAAAAAGAAGCTTGAAATTCCATTTGAACAAAGCTCTTTTGTGATTCTTGAAGATTTATCATATTCATACTGTAGCCACAAACCACTTTTGACATCTCGAATCTTTTTTAGGCGTCCGCTGTTATCATATTCATAATTTATATTAAACTTATCACCTTCTTTGCTTACGGCACGGCCAAAATTATCGTATTGATACTTTATACGCAAGTCTACGGAGCAATCATATTGTTCTGTCATGTTTCCAAATGAATCATATTTGTATTCCAGGTCAGAATAGTTATTTTTTAATTTCGTTATCAGGCCCAAAGAGTTCCGGACAATCAGACTTTTATCTCCATTGGCAAACTGAAGAGAAAGAGAATTATTTAGATCATCATAAACATATTTATCTACAGCACCAGAAAAGTTTGTTTTTTGAGTCACTCGCCCCTTTTGGTCATAAGAGTAAGAAGTTCTTTTTCCAGCAGGATTAACAAAAGAATCTAAAAGCCCATTACTATTTAAATAATATAGGTAAGAATTGCCATTTGAGTCCCGAACAGCAAAGTACGAGCTATTCAGGCGGCTAAATTCAGCAGCGCCGGTATCATAAGAAGAAACCTTTGTATAGCTTCCATATTTATCATAAGAAAAAGTCTTTTTTCCATTATATTTATTTATACTTTCTGTAAGATGACCGGAAGCATCATAAGACTGTTTACTTTGCAATCTTCCATTTTTCTTATTTTCCAGCAGGCGGCCGCTTGCATCATAATAAAACTCAGACTTCAAAATAGAATTATCATAAATCAAAGCACAGTAAGCTAAAGGGCCATAGTCATATAAAGTTTCTGAGCCATATTCATCTGACTTTCGAATACAATTTCCAAGGACATCATAAGAATAGAAGAAATGACCATTCAAATCCCTTTCTTCTATTACTCTGCCCCATGCATCCCGCCTCTTTAAAGCAAATACTTTGTCATCATTATTGTATGATTCAAGCCCCGAAGCGTCATCATAATAAACACTATATTTATATTCGCAGACGCCTTTTGTATTTACCACTTGATAAAAACTAATGCGGCCTTGATTATCATACTCGTACTTGCGCACATTATTATTTCCTGTTTCATTCAACAACAGTCCTTCTGAATTATAAGTACACTGCTTTATAAGCCCATAAGAATCTTTTACAGACTTCAAAAGCCCGGAAGCAAGATATTCATATACTTTTGATTGCCCAGCTCCATTTTTCTGAGTAAGCAAAACCCGCCCGTCACTTTTGTAATCATAAGTCTGAACGTTTAAATTAGAATCTTTTACAGAAAGCAAGCGTCCGGCTTTTGAATATGCATACTGCTTTTCATAGCCATCAGGGTAAACTTTGCGGCTAATCTGCCCCTTTGAATCATAGATAAAACGGCAGCCTTCCATTTCCCCAAAGGCTTCTGTTACTGTCATATTATTCTTTGCTCCAGAATAGGAAAAAGTGCGGATTGTAAGCGCCGAGTCAGATATACTTTTTCTACCAGGAGAGCCAGAATCATAAACAGAAGACTTACATTCTTTTACAATTGCCCCAAGATTGTTATAAAAATACTCGGTAAGAATTCCCTGTCGCGCAATTTCGTCCGTTGCAGGAATATTCCAGATTAAATAAGACTTTAGTTTTCCTTCCGTTGTATAAGAATACTGGGCAAACACCTTGTCATCCAGCAAAACCTTCAAGACATTTCCGCGCCCATCATAGACAAGGTCTTTTTTATAAGTAATATTTCTAAGCAAATCACTTTCTGTTATGCTGATTGTCCTATTCCGCCCATCCTTTTTTGTTACCGTCTTCTTTTTATTTCCCTCAAGGACAGTTATTGAATCCTCAGAGTAAGCTGTAGTGGTAATGAGACCGGAACAATCCGTAAATTTAATGCAGCGGTTATTTGAATCATATTCCCACATCCAGACCTTTGTATTACCTTCAGAGTCACGTTCACTTTTCTTTGTAATACTGCCAAAGACATTATATTCCATCTCTGCAGTCATCCCATTTTCAGAAAAACCCTTTAAAAGACCATTCGGATAATACCAATAAGTTCCGCATAAGGCGCCGCAAAAATATGAAGCAGTCACATTTCCTTTTTCATCATAGACAAAAGAATTATAAAAACCATCCGCATCAACAGATTTTGTCACCTGACCAAAATTATTGTATTCATAGCGATGAACAGTGCCTTCATCATCTGAAATCCGAACATTCCTGTAAAGATTATCATACTCGTAATAAAGCCAGCGTCCGTCTTTCTTTACAGACTTTATGAGCCCCAGGCTATCCTTATTAAAAGATATTTCTGTACCGGAAGTATCAATTACATAAGTTATTAAACCGTTTTCATCAAAGCGATAAAAATCAACCACACCGTTTTCTACAATTCTACGGGTTGTCCTTGCTGTAAAATCAATATAAAAGTTTTCCAGATGACCGTTTTCATCTTTTACACTGCTGCAGACCTTTTTCCCGGAATTTATTTCATAGTTAATTTCAACGGTAGATAAATCGGCCTTTTTAATAGTAATCAGGCTGCCCTCATCATCATAGACATAATCTAATTTTACCCCCTCCCAATCAATTACACTTTGCAAAAGCTTCCCGTTGTAAGAATATGTAGTCTGCCCAGATACCTCGCCGCTAATTTTCGTTATAAAACCATCACTGTTTCTAGAAATAGAAATTCTTTCTCCCGTTTTTAAGATGGCCCCACTTATCTTACCATTCAGGTTTTCATATCGTGTAATATTACCCTGCCTGTCTAGACTTTTATAAAGAATCCCGTACTCGTTGTAAAAACATTTCTTTCCATTATTATATTCAACAAGGTAACCTCCAGGAGCAAAAACATTTGTACATATTTCTTCTGAAGAATCTAAACTATATGCCTTAAACTGAGTTCCAGATAAAGTTCCCATAGGAGACCATCGGCCCTCATCAAAATACAAAACAAAAGATTCGCAATTCTCATCTATTAATATAATAAAGAATTCATTTCCTAAAGTATTCTCCCCGGTATATTCCCCGTAAGCAGCATATTTATTTTTTTCAATCAAGAGTCTGTTGTTTCTTTCCAGAATTTCAAGTTCTGCAATTCGCTGTAAACAGAAGGATCTTTTCTGGCAGGCACTATCTCTTGCAGCAGAAAGCTCTTCATCGGGGTGATTGGGATAATCAGCATCGTAATCATCACAAATAGCAATTATTGAAGAACACAATTCTGCAATTTTATTTAATTCTTCTATTTCATAAACATAAGAAGTAAAATGGCAACGAATAATTCTTGAATCAAGAGAATAAAGCCAGTTATTACCATTAAGTTTTCTACGAACAGCAAAGCCGTCCAAATAATCCTGGGCTTTATAGTCGGTATAGTCTAAAACATATTCACCGGTAGAAACTTTTACAGGATCGCCTGTGGTTTCATATTGAGAATACAAATCTCCCAAAGACTTATATATAGAAGATGTAAGATCGGCTTTCTCACTTACATCCTTATAAGCATTGTTTAAGAGAGAAGTTTGATATTCTATATAGTTCTGTACAGCAGATTTTTCTTCTTCGCACAAAGACACTCTTATTGTTTTGCCGTTTACAGTCGTCACTTCGCGGCCTTTCTCAAGCATAGTCTGTAATTTCAAAACTTTTTCCTGACGCGCGATATAATCTTTTGTAGCTTCAGCAAGAGCACTTTCTGCTTCTCTGGCTTCGGCTTCCATAGCTGCTATTAAAGCCGCCTCCTGGGCTGCACTTTCAGAATTGGAAGGCCCGGAACCAGGAGTTTCCCCTGCTCCCTCAGAGGCCCCCGAACCATCACTTCCCCCAGAGCCAGCATCTGAACCACTGCCACCAGAACCATCATTCCCAGAAATATAAGAATCTGAAACCGTATAAAAATACTTATCCCCGTTTGACTGAACGCTTTCATGCACTTCTGCATAGAAAAAGTGAAAAGCCGACAGGGCCATCAAAATACAAAATAGTTTTCGTTTCATTTTCAACTCCTTTGCGGTTGGATTTTGAAAAAAGAAACTTTATTGTCATTAAAAAGATGTATAAAATAACTTGTCCAAAAGGCTGGAGCCCGTAACAGAAGATGGCACATAACCATTGCTTTCTGTTACAAAAGAAATCTGTTCGCTTGTCTTATTTTTTATGTAGGCCGCAGGATGGACCGTCAATAACATTCCATTACTTCCCAACGTAGAAAAATACATGCCAATTCCTGCTTTATTTGCAGAAAAGGCAGAGCTCATATCACTTCTGTCCGAAGCCCAGGAATAAATAACCACTTTTGAGATTGAGTTCTTTACATTCGAATAATAAGTAGATAGTGATATCCCCAGGGTCGCAAAATAATAGGTTAAATTTGTTACGGCAGAAATTACATCCAGATAAACATCACTGTTTTCACAGCCATAACAATAACGCTCTGTATCACAATTTGTATTCGAATACAAAAGGCCCAGAACATCATCTCTGATTGTCCTGCTGGTAATTTTACTTCCAGCATTTGCCATAAAAATATCAAAATTCTTAAAGAGTTCAGATATATAGGATGTATTTACAGCCGCAATAGATGCCCTCTGGCTACTCTTAAACTGCTCAGAAAACTGCTGAACGGCACATTGGCACAAGTTTTCCGCAGATTTATCTGTCGTATCTTGAAAATAATCAAATAACTTCTGATAATTCCAGCCAGAATAAAGCAGAAGACCTTCGGAACCTACAATATATTCTGCAGAATCTTTTAATTCGTATAAAACTTCCAGTTCAGAAGCAAAACAGGTATCAAAAGCAAGAAAATCCAATTTAGAACCATTTTCATTCCGTTCCAATGCATTGCCTAACTGTTTTAAGGTCATATAAGTTTGCGATGAATCATCGTAGGCAAAGCCCTTAAACAAGTTTTCCTCATACAATTCGCTGTCTTCCCCGCGCCAGCCTGTTCCATGCCCCCAAATCACAAGCCCATAATGATTTGCAGGATACAATTCCTTCATAAAAGAAAGAGCACTTTCCAAAACATAAGGCGAAGACATGTCCAAACTTACAGAAGAACCAATTTTAATAGAAAGAAGGTCACAATCTATCTCTTCCGAAATAATGGAATTAATGCCAGAGGCTTTACCCGTCTTTAATTTCAATAATTTTGCTCCGCTCCAGTTTCCGTTACTCGTATCATATTGCGCACTTCTATCCAGCAAAACAAGTACATTAACCTGAGCTGTATTCAAGAGTGATTGTTCCATTTCGTACAAATCTTCAAGAGCGGACGCTTCAAGATTATTATCCGCTCCCATGTAGACCAAAATGCTCCACTCGCGTTCAGTAACAAGAGGCGAAATTACCTGTGCATATTCCTCATTATCTTCTTCTGTGTTATCTGTCTCATCATCCAAGGCAGAGTCTTCTGTTTTTACGCTTTCTTCATATAACTCGTCAGATTCCGGCAAGATTATTCCTGGGGAAGTTTCTTCGCTTGTGGCAACGGGGCAATCAGCAGTAAGCTCAGTATCGGCTTCATCAGGGCCATCCGAGTTCACCCTAGAATCCGCGTCCGCCCCCTCACCTGCAGCCACGTTCTCTTCCCCGGCGCCAGTTTCTACCACCTCAGCATTCTCGCTACCAAGGCCAGCGACAGCCCCAGTTTCGCCAGTGCCAGTACCAGTCTCGCCATCTCCAGAGTCCCCAGCAGTCACCTCAAGCTCAGATCCCGCCTCAGGCTCAAAAACATAGACCGCTTCTGAATATCCCTCGCAGCTCATAAAACACAACAGTACCAAAAGCACCAGAAAAACAAATCCAAACTTTTTTTTCATACAATTTCCTTAATAAAGAGAAAGCCCAAAAGGATCCTTCCAAACAGAACCATCAGCATATTTAATTCTGCTTATATAAA
>JAEEGL014360080.1_pt1 | contig 10130 bp, 9 predicted proteins | sample 9134231 | NCBI WGS metagenome assembly JAEEGL01 (sample SAMN16246548, study PRJNA631951) | gut metagenome | biome: gut microbiome; feature: rumen; material: fiber-attached | host: Bos | place: Iran: Karaj | collected 2018-10
ATAATTAATCTATTAATTTGTATCTTTGTTTTTAGTTTTATAGAAAATGTTAAAGCAGATATGGGACCACCTAGCGTTATTAAGTATGATGTTACTGTTGTTAATAAAGATGGAGCAGTATGCTATGATGATACTGAAAAAGGATATGTAAAAGGCAATAAAACTATTCCTTATAAGGAAGAATTATATGTGGTTGATGAAGTTCAAAGTAATAAATATGTCTATGTTTATAGTGAAAATAATTCTGATTATTCATCATGTCTAGTTGCATTATCAGATATTATGGTAAAAAATGGTAATTTTGATATTAAAAATGCAGAAGTAGTTAAAATAGATGAATCAAAGATAATTATCTTTGCTAAAGGTGGACTTAATTTAAGAAAAGGACCTTCAATGAGTTATGCTAAAATAATAACTATTCCACAGTATAGTGTTGTAACAGTTAAATATAGAGCAGGTACTTATTGGTATTATACTGAATATAATGGTAATAAAGGATGGATAAGTGCTATTAATGGATATTTTGGATTAGATGATAGTAATATTTTATATGATTTAAATGATACTAATATTTATAATGAAAATAATAAAATAATTGGAACTATTCCTAAATTTACAGAGATAACTGATTATGTTAAATTTCCAGTGCCAGAAAGATTTAATTACAGCTATTATGTTAATTATAATGGTGTTAAAGGATATATTAATGATATGTCAGTTAAATATGATGGAGAATTAAAACTATTAAATGATGCATATGTTTATAATGGAAATAAGGTTATTGATAAAACTAAAAATGGTGATACAGTAAAATTTACTATTATGAAACAAGGAAAAAATGTATCAGTAAACGATCCATTTATAACAGATACCGTTTTTTATATACCAAGTCTTAATGGTACTATGAATTTAAGAAATGATACTGAGAAAAAAGAATATACTTTAATAAATGATAATGTTTCTAAAAAAATGAAAGGTTATATTGGAGAAGGATTATTTGGAGAAGTTAAAGAAGAAAAAGAAATAAAAGAAGAAGAAAATATAGTAACTGAAAATAATACTTTGAATAATCAAACTAGTAATAATACAAAAGAAATAATAATTATATGTATTTTATCAAGTATTATTGGGGCATTAACGTGTTTTATTATAATTAAACTTGTTAATAATAGAAAAAAAGAAGAAATAGGTGGTAATAATGAAAAAGAATAAATGTTTATTAAATTTAGTTTTAACTTTAATTATATGTTTAACTATTAATGTTAAAGCAGATAATTTAGGTTATTATCTAAGTAATAATGAATTAAACTATAACTATGAAAGTATGCCAAATAGTATAAGTGTAAAAAGAGGAGACTATATATATGTTACTGCAGTTATTAATGATTCTATCGGTTCTAACTTAACCCTTTCTGATGGAAAAGTTACAGTAAGATGGGATGAGAAATCTTTAGAATTAGTTATGGTATCTGGTAATACATATTATAGTTTAAATAAAAGTGACTTTAAAAATCTAAATATAAAACAAGATGCTAGAACTAATAATAGAATTACGTTAAGTTATACTACTGATGAGGTAATAAAACAAGGTATTAATAAACTAATGGAATTTAAATTTTTAGTTTTATCTGATGCAAAAATAGGTGAAACTAGAATATATGAATTAGATGGAGAAACAGGTATAAATTGTACTTTAAATGAAGAAAAAACATCTTGTGGAAATAGTTATAATAGTGAATTAAAATATAAAATAGAAGGAAGTAATGTTAATGCATTATCATCACTTAAAATAGATGGTACTATTATTCAAGGATTTAATGAAAATACAAAAGAATATAATATAAATGTTGATGGTACAAAACAAAATATTAATATAGAAGCTTTAGTTAAAGATAAAAATTCTACTGTTTCTGGTGATATAGGAAGACGTGATTTACAATATGGATTAAATACTTTTAAAATAGATGTAACAAGTGAAACTGGTGTAAAAAACACATATACTATTAATGTTACAAAAAATGATTCTAGAAGTAAAGATAACACTTTAAAAGATTTAAAAATATCATCAGGTATTATTCCATTTAAATCTAATATTAATGACTATAATATTAGTGTTAAAAATGAGATAGATACAATAACTATTATTGCAACACTTAATGATACAAAAGCTAAATTTAAAGAAGATTTTTCAAAAAAAGAAGTATCTCTTGAAGAAGGAATTAATAAAATATCGATAACTGTTATTGCAGAAAATAATGAAGAAAATACCTATAATATAAATGTTACACGAGAGTTAAGTAGTAATAATACATTAAAAGAATTAACTGTTAATGATAGTAAAATAAAATTAAGTAGTAATGAATTTTTATATTATTATACAGTAAGTAATGATGTAGAAACTGTTTCCATTAAAGCATTAGCAACAGATGATAATGCTAAAGTAGAAATAGATCCTATACCTCCACTAGTAACTGGAGAAAATGAAATTGGAATTAGAGTAACTGCAGCTAATGGTGAATTTGTTAATTATACATTAATAGTTACAAGAGAACAGTTACTATCTAATAATGCTAAATTAAGTGATTTAGAAGTTGTAGGATATAACCTTAATTTTGATAAAGATACATTATATTATAATTTATCTATTAAAGATGAAAGATCTTTAGATATAATTTATGAAACAGAAGATGATAAAGCAACTGTTAACATTGAAGGAAATAAAAATCTTGTAGATGGTTCTATAATTAAAATAAATGTTAAAGCAGAAGATAATTCTGTAGTAAGATATTTTATAAATATAGAAAAAGATAGTAAAAGTAATACTTTATTATGGATAATTATCTTAATAATCTTAATAGCTATTTTAACTGTTATAATTATATTAATAATTAAAAAGAATAAAAATAAACATAGGGTAATTAAAGAAGAAAAACTTGAAAGAACAATTGATCTTATAGATAGTGTTAATGATTTAGGTAAAGAACAAAATGATATAGATGTTAATGATAATAAAGAAAATACTCCAATAGTAAAAGATTTTGATAAAACTATTGTAGTTACAGATTTAAATCAAGTTTTAGAAGATAAAGAAGAAAAAAAACAAATTGATTCAGAAGAATAATTATAAAAAGTGTCTTATTTTAAGACATTTTTTTATAAAATATTTGTGAAATTTTAATGAATTTTATTGACAGTTTATATGTGTTTTTTGTATATTAAATGTATAGTATAGGAGTCTTTATGAAAGATAAAAAAAATAAAAGATTAATATATTCATTTATAATTATAGCAGTACTTTTAATTACAGTAGTAGGAGTAACATATTCTTTTTTTAATTATACTCGTACAGGTAATTTAAATAGTATAGCAACAGGTAGAATATATTTTAATTCTATACAAAATGGTAAATTAGAACTTACTAATGTTTTTCCGGTAAAAAGTACTGATTTAAATGAAAATAGTTTAGATGCAGTAGAAGTAAATCTAATTGGTAATACAACATATACAGGAGGAGAAGAGTATTTAATTACTTTAGTGGATGTGCAAAACACAGTTAATGGTAAACAAATACCTATTAATTTCATAGCAAGTTATACTGCAAATAATGAAGGAAGTATAGGAGAAGCGTCAGATGATTACTGGAATGAAAGAGAAAATATGGACTCATCAATCTATTTATTAACAGAAGAATGGAATAGTTTACAGAATACACCAATATTAAAATAAGAGCAGAATCAAATGAAGGAATATGGGTAGAAGATAGTAGTGTAACACCATCAAGTTGTTTTACAACAATTAAGCCAATTGGCACATATGTAAAAAATAAAAATGCGGACATTAATACATGCGTGAATATATTTAGTGAATTTCCAATTGCTAATAATTTACAGACAGGTGAAACATTAGAAGCATTTTGTAATGGGACTGGTACACTTGATGGGGATACATTTCAAGAGTTACTTGACATAGGACTTAAACCAATTATGATAGAAGAATTTGAAAGTGCAGAAATAATTGCTAAAATAGGAGATTATATAACAGTAATAACAAATTATGATGCAAATTGCGGAAGTGATGTAGTAATACCTAAAAATATGAAAATACAAAAAGTATCATATACAAGAAATGCGAATATGAATATTAATGCATGTGTAAATAAATTAACAGAACTTTGGGGTGAAGAGGAGGAAGGTCGTAACGTTAATGCAGGTGAAACATATGAAGCATATTGTAATGGAACAGGCACAATTTACGGATATACATTTCAAACAGATCTTAATGATAATATATATTCAATATCAGAATTAGCAGAATTTGAAACTTCTGACATAGTAATAAAAAACTCGGAAGGAATAATAAATGCTAGTGTAACAGCAATAGAAGAAGGTGCTTTTGGAAATAAAGGTTTGACATCAGTAATTATACCAAATAGTGTAACAGGAATAGGATATAGGGCTTTTTATAATAATCAATTACCAAGTGTAGTAATTCCAAATAGTATAACTACAATATCTAACAATGCTTTTACAAATAATAATATAACATGTGTTAATATTCCTGAAACAACTGATTATGATTCTAATTCGTTTGATAATAAAGTAATAATACATCAAGGCGATGGAGAAAATTGTCCTATTTATATTGATGATGAATGCTTTTCTGGAACATTAAATAATAATGAGATTACAATAATTGATTATAGTTCAAGTTGTAGTAAAAATGTGGTAATACCTAATAAAATAAATGGATATAATGTAACTGCAATAAGTGCTGCAACATATAATGATAAAACAGGATTATATTTAGGTTCTTTTGCAAATAAAGAATTAACTAGTGTAGTCATCCCTGAAGGAATAGTATCAATTGGTACTGGTGCTTTTGCTGATAATCGCTTGACAACTGTAACAATTCCTGATTCCGCTGCATCTATGGGAGGTAGTGTATTAAATGCATTTTATGGTAATAATTTTGGAACCATTATAATCCCTGATGCAATTGGTGAATATGTATTTAATGATAACAATACTGATTGTAATTGGAATAATGGTTCGCCTGGAACAATTATTACTAATAAAAGTGAAAATAAATCATGTAATGTGGTATCAGAGGACAATACTTAGATAAAATAATAAAAAAACTTAAAGCATTAATTTGCAATAAGTTTTTTTATTTTAATTATTAAATTAGCTTTTCTTGAATATCTTTTAAATCTAGTAATATATCTTTATTAGATAAGTAATTTACTTTATCATTTGTATAACGTGGAATAAAGTGAATATGAAAGTGTTTAATCTCTTGTCCATAATCAGTATTATGAGAAATAGTCAATCCATCACAATTAAGCTTTTCTTTATATATAGGATATAATTTTTTAATTACATCATACATATGTATTAATAAATCATTTGGTACAGATAAAAAATCTTTATAATGTTTTTTAGGTACTACTAAACTATCTCCATTAGTAGTAGGTCTAATATCTAGAAATACCATTGCCTCATCATCTTCATATATTTTCTCTGAAGGAATACTACCTTCTATAATCTTACAAAATAAACAATCCATTATATTTCCTCCTTTATATAATTAATTAAATCATTTCTTTCTTTAGAATCCTTTAAAGCATAATGTATACTTGCTTTTATAAAACCAGTTTTACTACCTAGATTAAAATAATTACCAGTATATTTATAACCATAAACATCATTAAAATTTAAAAGAGCATATGGTAAATAATATTCATCATTTTCATGTTTAATTAATTTATCTTTAATATTAAATACTTTTTTATTTAATAACATTCTACCATGTACAACAAAGTTTGAATGTTCATCATCTTTATTAACTAAATCTACAATCATATTATTCTTTAATTTAACAATACCTTTTTCTGGTAATTCATTATTATCTTTTTCATATATAGCAACTTGCATTTTTAAAGTTTTATTATAATTATCTATTAAACATTTTGTAATAGGAATATCACTATCTATTAAATCATCACCATACATAACTATAAAGTTATCATTAGTAATATAATCTTTTGCAGAATAAAGTGCTCCATATGTACCCTTTATTTCTTGATTTACATAAATAAATTCCATATTGTTTATAATTTCATTAATATCTTTTAATAATATTTGTTTATCAGGTTTATCCAATAAAAAATTATCTAAATAATCATCTTTACTAAAGAAACTTTCTATTAAATATTTATTATGACTAGTAACTACAAAAATAATTTTTTTAATTCCAGATAAATAAGCTTCTTTAACTAATAAAAATATATTTGGAACATCATATACTGGTAGCATTTCTTTAGAGATAGTTTTGGTATATGGAAGAAGTCTTGTACCCATACCACCTAATAATATTATCGCTTCATTAATCATTTCTTCTCCTTTAATAATTATTTTACTATAAAAAGTATAATAATTCTATCATTTTCCTTTAATTTTCCATATTTTTGATGTATAATCTATATATAATAGGATGGTTAATATGGTAGTTGATGAAAAAATTTTAAAAAGTATGATAAATGAATTAGATGATCCAGGATATATTAATAGATTATATGATATCTATAAACTTACTAGTGAAATTGTAATAAATGATTTAGAAAATGGTCATAAATTATTAAATAAATTTGAAGATGAAATATATTATGTTAATGGTAAAACGTTATCACAACAAGAAAGACTATCTATAGAACTTAAAAATATTATTCGTGTTAATGAAAAAGAAATTGATATAAATAAAAAGAATTTAATTGAAAAAAAACTTCAAAATATCTTAGAACTCATGGATGAAGTATTTGATAAGAATATTGATGAAAATTATATAATGGATTCTTTAAAAACTAAAATTGATGAAGTAAAAGAAAACGCAATATTTAATATGAAAAAGAAAATATCTATTATGGAATCTGAACTTAATATTCCTATTACATTTTTTTATGCAGCATATTCTTCATTTGAAGATATTTATAAAAAATATTACAAAGAATATAAGAAAAATCTTTTATTAACAAAAAAGTAGGTGATTAATTTGAATATATTTATAGAATTAAAAAATAATTTAAATGAATTAATAGATTCATATATATCAAGAATATATGATATAGAAAAAGAATTAAATAAGCATAATGAAATAAAAAAAATAATAAATATTATTAATAGTGGCAAAGATGTTTATTTATCACAAGTAAAAAGAATTGGTTATTATTATAATGAATTAAATGATTATATCATGTTGTTGCAAGAGATTGAAACTATTATGAAATCAATAAAAAATGGATATTTCAAAGAAGTTATACCAGATAGATTAAGATTCATTTTACAAAATGCTGATATAAAAGGTAATGAAATAGTTAAAGTAATGAATGATTTTGATATATGTGATAAATTAAATAATTATTATAAATATGAATTTAGTGATAGTCGTATAAAAAATATTATTGATTTAGCATATGAAAATCTAGTTAATTATATTAATATTGCATATCAAGATATATTTGGAAAATTGGTAGATGAAATAAGAAATAGATATAATTCACTATCTAAAACTGATTTATTAATCGAACAGAAAGAAAAACTAAATAATTATTTGGAAAAAGTAAAAAGAATTAATTCATCATTTAATGATACAGGTATGATACATGAATTAAGTGAAGATGATTTAGCTTATTTTTATGAATGGTTAAAGACAAAATATAAAAGTGAAGATTCTAGTATAATTATAACTAATATTATTAAATTTCAAAAAGTAAAAATGAAAGAAGACGTAATTCATGAAAATTGGGAAAAAGTAATGGAAAAGATGAATAATATAGTTTTATCATCAAAAAATCCTTTTAAAAATATTGATTTAAGTGAATTTAGTGAAGAAGAAAAAAGTGTTATTTTAGAAGTACAAAGAATATATCAAGAAATGAGTAAAATATATACTGAAAGAATTAAGTTTGATGATCAAGAATTATTAGATAGAAAAGAAAGTTATTATCATAATAAAATAGAATGGGAAATAGTTCTTGCAGATATAGAAAATAATCTATTACCAAATATAATTAATAATAAAGATTTTGTTATAAAAATATTTAAATTAATTAAAGATATGTATTATAAATATGAAGTAAAAGAAAGTAAATATAATGCTTGTAAAAAAAAGGTACAGATAATTAAAATATATTTGCATGACTTAGATAAAATACTTGATATAGATGATTTATATGATAGTAGTTTAGATGAATTAATAACAAATAATGTTCCATTTGATGATCCAAGATATAATGATCGTTATTATTACTATAATATTAGATATTTTTTAAGAAACAATGTTATTCCATTTAAATTTGAATTACAAAACGAATTAGAGAAAATATCAAAAATTATAAATAGTGATATTGATAATTATAATGATGATATATTAAATATAAATGAATTAAAAAATAAGTTTGAATCTATTATGAAAAAATATAGTGATATATATGAAAAATATATTATTGAAAAAGAAGAACTAGAAAATGAAGAAATGATAGATGATAATAAAGAAATAAAAGCAAATTTAGTTTTTTGTCTTCATGAAGTATCTTTTGATAATGCAAAAGAAAATGATGAAGAACAAAGAAAAGCACATTTTAAAGAAACAGTAAGAAATTTACATAATAGACAATTTACTAAAATGACTAAAGATGAAATTCATACAATAGGGTATCCTTCACCAACAAAGAGAAAGAAAATATTGGAGTTTGATGACCCTTATTTTACGCCATATCGCTATAAAAAAGATTTGGATGAATATCGAACTGGATTTATTCAGTTTAAAATATGTAGAGAGAATAAAGAAAAGTTAAAAATGTTTTATAACTTGGGAGATGAGTATGCAGTTTTAGTTCCTTTTATGTCGGTACATGTACCAAAAGGTAACCATAAAGAATATGAAGATTTTGTAAAATATATTAGAACAAATATGAAATATCTTGAAAGCATTGGTAAAAAATTTCAAAATCCTAAAACTGATATAAATGAATTAAGAAAAATGATTGATACTGGCCTTGAAATTAAAGAAAATATAATTAAAGATGGTGATAAAGTAAAATGAATGATCTAAATGATAAATTAAAATCACTTATTAAAAATTTTCTTTATGAGAATGAAGAAGATAAATTGGGTGAAGAACTTGGTAAAATATTAAGTATTTTATATGGAAAAAAAAGTTTAACTTCATTAAATGAAAATGATTTTAATTATTTAAATAAAAAAAATATTATAAGTGATTCAGAAAATAATATTTTAAAATTATATTATAATATTATGATTAAAGGAAGTTTATTAAGTTCTTCATCAATTGAAAATATGCATAAAATATTAGAAGAAGTGGCTTTAAAATTTAAAAAGATAAATGAAGAATGGAATACTATTGATACATGTAATAAAATTTTAAAATTATCCAAAGATTTTAATGATTTAAATGAAAATGAAATTAATAGTATTATAAATCTTATTTTAAATAGTAATATAGATGGTGATGAAAAAGTAAATTTATTAATTGATTTATCACTTTCATTAAGTAATAAAACACCTAAAATTTAGAAAATTTCACTTAAATTTAGGTGTTTTTTTTAATATGGATAATAGGAATTATTAAATGAAATTTATTTTATTGCTATGAAGAAAAAAGGTAAAAAAATGATTAATAAAGAAAGCCATAGATCCTTCTCTAATCATAATCTTTATTATTTATAAACTTAATAATCAACAGTGAGAGTTAATAGGATATGTTAGAAATAATTATATTCATTTTTAATATTGGTATTATATTAACCTTCACTGTTGAAAAGGATTTTTTACTTTCCATAAAAATAAACACTACAAATTTTTTAGCAAATTATTGAGTACATCATTATCATCTATTTTATTTATGGAAAAACATTTTTTACCTAAATCTTTAAAACTTGCACCACAATGATATAATGCCTGTTCGTCAATAATAATAAACCTATCATGTATTTTGTTATTAATAACTAAATCAATATTAGAATATTGCGCTTTATATTTTTCATAATCTTTATTATTATATTGATTTGTAATTAATGTAATTTGTTTATTTGTTTTTGATAAAATATCTAAAAT
>JAEEGL014457882.1_pt1 | contig 10130 bp, 6 predicted proteins | sample 9134231 | NCBI WGS metagenome assembly JAEEGL01 (sample SAMN16246548, study PRJNA631951) | gut metagenome | biome: gut microbiome; feature: rumen; material: fiber-attached | host: Bos | place: Iran: Karaj | collected 2018-10
CAACATTATTTGAAGCTCTTATCAATTCTAACAATGTTAAAAATTTGGATTTATCGTTTTTAAAGTATGTTATTTCTGGTGGAGACTTACTTCCTAAGAAATTAGAAGACGAGATAAATGAATATTTGAAAAAACATAATTCTACTGCTAGAATTACTCAGGGATATGGGCTTAGTGAAGCACTTGCTTGTGTTACTATGGCTCATGATGATGTTAATAAATCTGGTTCGGTAGGAATACCTTTGGCAGGTAACTATATAAAAATAGTTAATGATGAGAGAAAAATTGTCCCATATGGTGAAACTGGTGAAATAGTTATAAATAGTAAAGCGTTAATGATGGGATATTTGGATAATGAAAAAGAAACTAATGAAGCACTTCAAATTCATGCTGATGGTCATGTTTGGCTTCATACTGGTGATCTTGGCTATATGGATGAAGATGGTTTCTTGTTTTATAAAGGAAGGATTAAGAGAATGATCATTACAAGTGGATATAATGTTTATCCTTCTCATATTGAAGAAGTAATAGAAAAACATCCAGCAGTTTTACAATGTAGTGTTATTGGTATTCCACACCCATATAAACAACAAGTACCTAAAGCTTTTGTTGTTTTAAAAGAAGGAAACCATGGCCTTTTAATTAAACAAGAAATAAAAGCATATTGTAAAAAACATCTTGCTAAATATATGATACCTTATGAAATAGTAATTAGAAAACAACTTCCTAAAACAAAACTAGGAAAAGTTGATTTTAAAATGTTGCAAAACGATACTGGCGATGATGAGTATGAATAGTAAAATACCTTTTTTATATAAACTTGGTAAATTTTTACTTGGACCAGTTTTTAAGTTTTATTATAATCCTAAGATAATTGGTAAAGAAAACATTCCTCTTGAAGGACCAATATTGATAGCAGGAAATCATAAACATGTTTTTGATCAGTTTCCAACTGTTGTTTCTACAAAAAGAGGAGTACATTATATGGCAAAAAAAGAGTATTTTGCTAAACCTTTTGGTAAATGGATTTTTGAACATCTTGGATGTATTCCTGTCAATAGAGAAATAAAGGATAAAGATGCAACTTTGGCAGCGTTAAGTGTTTTAAAAGATGGTGGTGCTATAGGAATATTTCCTGAAGGAACTAGAAATAAAACAAATAAGTTTTTGTTACCTTTTAAATTTGGAGCTGTTTCTATGGCTAAGAAAACTAATGCTTATATTGTTCCAGTTGGACTTACTGGTGATTACAAGTTTAGAAGTAAAAACTTTACTGTGAGATATGGCAAGCCATTTAAGGTTGATAATATGACTGTAAAAGAAGCTAATGAGAAATTATATAATGAAGTTGAAAAACTAATGAAAGAAAATTTAAAATAAGTGATGTGATATAGTGAGAATAAGAAAAAAAACAAAGAAGAGAATTAGAAAACTTTTTACATTTTTTGTATTTATTTCCGCAATTTTATGGGGAATAAACTATTATAATAGTGATCTTATTGATAGGTTTATATCATTTGCTCTTCCTTCATATGACATTGGAGAAATACCTGAATATAATGGTAGAGGATATGTGATTATCAATAATAATAAACCTAAGTTTGATGAAAAGGATATGACCTCAAAAACGTTTGAAAAATATAGTAATTTGGATCTGCTAGGAAGATGTGGGGTAGCTTATGCTAATGTCGGTAAAGAGACTATGCCTACTAAAGAAAGAGAGCCTATTGGTATGGTAAAGCCAAGTGGTTGGAAATATTCAAAGTACAAATTTATAGATGGTAAGTATTTATACAATAGATGTCATTTAATTGCATTTCAACTTGCAGGAGAGAACGCTAACAAGAAAAACTTAATTACTTGCACTAGATATGCTAATGCTACAACTATGTTAAAATTTGAAAACAAAGTATCAAAATATATTAAAAGAACTGGGAATCATGTTTTATATAGAGTAACTCCAATATTTAAAGGTACTGAACTTGTTGCAAGAGGTATTCAGATGGAAGCTTTATCTGTAGAAGATAATGGCTTTGGTATTAAGTTTAATATTTATGTCTACAATGTTCAAAATGGAGTTAGTATTGATTATAGAACTGGAGATAATCATTTAGAAAAAAAAGAAGATTTTAATTAATCTTCTTTTTAATCACTTAAATCTGCATCAATTACTACTATGTATTTGTATTTTGGATATTTTTTTTCTAATTTTCTTACTATTTCTTTTCTTAGTTTTGTAGGGTTTTCTTCACTAAAATCTATTACAAGGTCAAAATAAACTGTATTAGTTGTTTTGTCTAAGTAGAAACCATGAATCTGTAATATGTTGGTATATTCTTTGATAAGATTGTTTAGTTCTTTTTTTATGGCTTTACTTTCTTTGTCACTGCTATTTGCATATATTCCTATTGTTAGAATAATGCCAAACTTTTCGAATACTTTATAAGCTATTTCCTTTGTTAGTTTATGTATTTCTTTAGCAGTCATTTTATCAGATATTTCTATATGCGCTGAACCTATTAAAGTATTTGGGCCGTAGTTTGCTAAATTTAAGTCATATGTACCATTTACTTTTTCGAAATTGTTAATAAATTTTTTTATATCTTGTGATAATTTGCTATCTATTCTTGTTCCTATTATGTCATCTATGGTATCCTTTATAATATCTATACTTGATTTAAGAATTACTAGTGATATTAATATACCAATAGGTCCTTCTAAGTACACATGAGTGGTTAAACTTATTATTGCTGCTATAAGTGTTGATAAAGTTAAAACTGAGTCGTATATTGAGTCAATTCCTGTTGCTATTAATCCTTTTGAATTTATACTTTGACCTAGTTTTTTTATGTAATTACCGTATATAATTTTTACTATTATTGCTACTATAATGATTATTAAAGAGTATTTAGTATAATTTGCTTGGACTGGTTGTATTGTTTTTTCTATTGATTCTTTTAAAGCCATTATACCTGCAATAAATACTATGATAGCAATTATTGTAGAAGTTATATATTCTATTCTGCCATGACCAAAGGGGTGTTCTTTATCGGGCTTTTTAGCTGCTAATTTAGTACCTATTATTGTTATTATTGATGATAATGTATCACTGATATTATTGACAGCATCTAGGATTATAGCAATAGAGTTAGCAATAACACCAATTATTAGTTTAAATGTTGATAAAGTAACATTAACTACTATTCCTAGGATACCTGCTCTTATCATAGTTTTTTCTCTATTCATAATTACACCTCTTTATAATTATATCAAATAAATATAATTTTTGAACTAAAAATAGTTATTGATAAATACTATATATTAATTTGTGAATAAAATATTTTAGAGGTGATGATATGTCTAAAGTTTTTGGTATAGATATTAGTGAGTTTCAAGATGGTATTAATTTAAAGATTGCAAAAAAAGAAGGAATAAAATTTGTTATGTTAAGAGCTGGTTATACAGGTTCTTCTAACGGTGTTAGTAAAGCAGTTGATTCTTCATATGAAAAGCATTATAAAAATGCAAAAAGACTTGATCTTGGGGTAGGGGCGTATTGGTTTAGTAGAGCAACTTCTTATCAAAAGGGTAAATCTGAGGCTGAATATATGTATAAAAACTGTTTGAAAGGCAAGAGATTTGAATATCCTATTGCGATTGATGTGGAAGACTCGGTATATCAGTCAAAGGCTAGTAGGAGAAAGATTACTGATGCTATAAGAGGTTTTTGTGAATATTTAGAAAAAAAAGGTTTTTTAGTTAGCGTATATGCAAATAGTTATTGGTTCAAAAACAAAATTGATCTATCTAAACTTAGTAAATATGATAAGTGGGTAGCTAATTGGGGTAAAAGTAACCCAAAGAGTCCAAAGCATGGAATGTGGCAGTTCGGAGGTTCTACTAATCTTATTAGAAGTAATAAAATAGCGGGATTTGTAGTTGATCAAGACTATGCCTATAAAGATTATCCTAGCATAGTTAAAGTAAAAGGATTAAACGGATTTAGAAAAAATAAATATACAAAAGGAGAATATGTTACATTAACTGAATTAAATGTTAGGACAGGTCCTGGTGTAAATTATAGACAAAAATTAGTCAAAGAGTTGACTAAAGACGGCGCGCAAAATGTAGTAGATAAGGATAAAAATGCTAAAGCAGTTTATAAAAAAGGCACTGTCTTTACAACTTCGAAAATTGTAAAAAGTGGTGATAACTACTGGGCAAAAACTCCAAGCGGATATGTGTGTTTACAATTTGATGATGAGGTTTACTGTAAAAAAGTAAAGTAATGTTAAAGATGATTTTTTCATCTTTTTTTCTTTCTTTTTTTTACTATATGCTATAATATACTTAGGAGGTATTCTTATGTATTTTAATAATAAGATTTTAGTAGCTAAAAGTGATAAAAAGGAACTTAGTATTTTGCTTGATAAAGCAAATCGTCATGGTTTAATTACTGGAGCAAGTGGTTCTGGTAAAACAATTACATCAAAAGTAATGGCAGAAAGTTTTTCTGATGCTGGTGTGCCAGTATTTATGGCGGATGTCAAAGGTGACTTAGCAGGTACTTCTATTGCAGGAACATCAAGTGAAGGCTTGGAAAAAAGATTAAAGACTTTAGGTATAAAAGATTTTGAATTTAAGAATTTTCCAGTCAGATTTTTTGATATTTTCGGAGAAAAGGGACATCCTTTAAGAACTAGTATAAATAGCGTTGGCCCTGATATTTTATCAATGATGTTAGGATTATCTGATGCGCAAGAAGGAATGCTTGCTATAGCATTTAAAATAGCTAAAGATAATGATTGGAAATTAGATGATACTAAAGATTTAAGATTATTACTTCAATATATTGCCGATAATAAAAATGAATATATTACTACATATGGAAATATTACAACTCAAAGTATTGGAGTTATTCAAAGATGTATTCTTACACTTGAAAACCAAGGGGCAGATAAGTTCTTTGGACAACCTGAATTTGATATTCATGATTTAATATGTGTTGATGCTAACGGAAAAGGTATGATTAATATACTTGATGCTGTTGAATTGTTTAAATCACCAGATTTGTATGCGTCATTCTTACTTTGGTTTTTAACAACATTATTTAATACTATGCCAGAAGTAGGAGATCTTGATAAACCAAAACTAGTATTCTTCTTTGATGAAGCACATTTATTATTTAATGGAATGCCAACTTATAGATTAAAACAAATAGTTCAAGTTGTTAAATTAGTTAGATCACGTGGAATAGGATTGTATTTTGTATCTCAAAGTCCTGCAGATATTCCAAGTGAGATTATTGCTCAATTAGGTAATAGGGTTCAACATACTTTAAGAGCATATACACCTGCAGATCAAAAAATAGTAAAGGCAGCTGCTGATTCGTTTAGAACTAATCCTAAGTTTGATACAGCAGAAGCTATATTAGAACTTGGTACCGGAGAAGCTCTTGTCTCTTTCCAAAATGAAAAAGGTGAACCTGAGGTAGTAGAAAGGGCTATGATTTTACCTCCACAAAGTGACATGGGAACTATTGATGATATTACTAGAAATAAAATGATTAATAGTTCAACTTTGTTAGGTAAATATGACGAAGCAATAGAAAGAGATTCTGCTTTTGAAGAACTTGATAAGATGATTAAAGCGAGTGTTGAAGCAAAAGAAGCAGAAAGAAAAGCAATAGAAGAAGCTAAAGAAAAGGAAAAAGCATTTAAAGAAGCAGAAAAAGAAAGAAAGGCTAAAGAAAAGATAGAAGCTCAAGCTAAAAAAGATTTAGAAAAGGCTAAAAAGGCAGAAGAAAGGGCTAAGAAGAATTCTGTAGAGTACAAACTTGGTAAAAAAGTTGCTAACAAAACTGTTGATAAAGTTCTTAATAAACTTTTAAATACAGCAATGAAAAAAGTATTTAAGTAAAAATTATATCAATTTTATTTTTGTTATTTTATATACAAGATTTTTGTGATATATTTAATTAAATACTATGAATAGAAAGGATTTTTTTAATGAAAAAAGTAAATGTTTTAGAAAATTACAAAAAGTACTTATTGTTAGTTTTTTTACTAATATTAGTATTATTGGTAGTTAAGGTTACCAAAAGTTCTTATGCTGGTGGATCCTATACAAAAGCTGATTTGCAAAATATGGTTGTGTCAACTGCATTAAGTTATGCTAATAATGCTAGTTATTCTGATTATGATCAAACTGCTATGGATCCTACAGAGGGCTCGTTTAAAAAAACATATTATCATAGAAGTCTTAATGAAAGCCCTGAATCTATAAGTATGGTTAATAAGTATTTTATAGATTGTAGTAGTTTTGTGTTTTCGGTATACAATCAATCCTTAGGATTTGATTTTTCTGATTATTATTCTGTAATAAAGTCTGGTGCAAATAGTACTGATACATATGATACTAGATATTATTATAATGGTGCTTGGAATTCTATAACTAAGCAAGAACAATTTAAATGGTCATATGAGAAATATAATGGTAGGGTCATGTCTACTACTACTCTTATTAAGATTTCTGAAGATCTTTTAAAGAAGGCCGGTACTAGTAGTCCACAAAAAGGAACATTTTATGAACCTTCAAACAGTGTCCTTCGTTTATATTATGTTGTTCCTTCATTGACTGACAGTAAAAGAAAAACTCTTATTCAAAATGATGTAGTTAATAAGTTGAAAAAGGTAGTAGAGGCTGGAGACATCATTATTGTTAAGAGCAATACTGATTCAGGACATGGTCATGTTGTTGTGTATGCTGGTTCTAGTCAGATAAAGGGTGTTAGTTATGCAGATATTGAAGCGACAGGATATAGTCAAGATCAATATGGTACTAGAGCAGATGCTAATGGTACAGGTAAAGATGCTTATTCGGTAAGAATTAGATCATTTATATATCGAGCTGGGTTAGATGGTGCTTTCTTAAGAAGAGGTTCTGGTACTAGAATTGCTGTACTTAGACCTATAAACTATTATTGTGCAAATTCTAGTTCTTCTTCTGACACTTGTAACACTAATCCAGATATTAATAAAGCAGAACAATCCCTTGCAAGGAGATATCTTTCTAAAATAAATAAAGAACAATATGCTACTGATTCTAATAATAAAACAATTGGTAAGTATAATAGTATTAGTTCTGGTGATGTAATACAATATCATCTTAAATTAAATAGTATTAGTAATCTTGGTTTTTGCGATAGTACTTCTGATTATACTACTCAAGTTGATTGCGTTAATGCTGGCTTTAAATGGAGAGTTGCAACTTCTAATTTTGCTAGTAGTAATATTTCAAGTATAACTGCTAAAATCCCAGATAATTTATTTAATGTAAAATGTGCTAGTGATAATTGCACTATAGAAGGCAATGAAATTACTTGGAATAATTTAGGTTTTATTGATTATAATTTCGAAGGTAATATAGGGGCTGGCACACAAGTTGAATTTGAAGGCTTTAAAATAAAGCTGGCTAATGGTAAAGAGTTAAACATGGGAAGTATTAATACTAGGGTGTCTTCTGCCATTAGAAATACTTTTGATAAAAATATATTTGCTGCTAATAAAAATAGTTTTGCTTCCGCAAAGTTATGGAACACTTGGAATAATGCATATAGTATGAGTGATTTGCTAGATATAACTGCTGCTGATGTTAAACAAGCTGTATTTAAGACTGCTCGAAACGGTACTTCTGACTTTACTATGAATCTTTCAAATGCTTCTACTGAAAAGAATAAATTAATAAATCGTATGTTAGTTCCTGGTGTATGGGGCGGAACTTTGTTCCGTGGTAATGACTATTGGTCTAATGCTTACCGTGTTAAGTATTTAACCGAAAGTGATTTTGAATTTGGTGATTTAATCTTTTCTTATAATTCGAGTGGTAGCAATTTTAAAACAGGTATGTATGCCGGCGATCATGAATTTAATTATTATGTTGACGGCGTTAAATATTTAAATACATATAATCCTTATCGAGGAAAGAATTTATCTAATGTAACTGATTATGCTGTTAGGGGATATTTAAAAAGAAGTATTTTTGTGGTTTTAAGGCCATCTAATCTTCTTACTAATGTTGTGTTAGATCCACAAGGAGGAATTGGATCTGAATCTTCATTTTTGGCATACAAGACATACAAAAACATTGATAAAATTACTAGTCCTCAAAAAGAAGGTTATACTTTTGATGGCTGGTATACTGCAAAAACAGATGGAGTTAAGGTTAACAGTACTACTGCTCTAACTACTGATGTTTTATATGCAAAATGGAAACCAGTATTAGAGGTTGAAAATGAAAATCTTTCGCTATCTTATGATGATGGATCTGAAGCAACAAATCATTTTACTTATAATGGTGATGGAATTTTAAGTTGTACTAGCAGTAATCAAGAATATGTAACCTGTGGTGTAGATGCTCAAAATATGCAAATTGTGGTTGAAGTGGTAAAACATGAAGCAGCCGCAGCTGTAATTACTGTTGCCGCTGGAGAAGGAGATCAATCTACTTCAGCAGATAGTCAAACTTTTACTGTAACTGTGAAAGAAAGCACCCCTACAATAAGTTTAGAAGAAAAAGAATCAATTTATGATGGTAATCCTGTTACTGCAAATAATGCTACGGTAAATACTGGTAATGTTTCTGATGTAGTGTATAAGTATTACACGAATTCAAATTGTACTGTTCAAACTACATCATCAAATGGTGCAATCTCTGATGGCAGTGCACCTGTGGATGCTGGTAATTATTATGTAAAAGCTTCTGTTCCACCTACTGAAACAGCTAATGAAGCTAGTAGTGGCTGTGTTGCTTTAACTGTTAATCCAAAAAGTGTAGAGGTAAATTGGTCTTCTATTTTAACCTTTACTTATAATGGAAAAAGTCACGCTCCATCTGCATCAGCAACAACAGGAATTTCTGGTGAACAAATTAACTTATCAAGAACTACTAAAACTTCTGCTGGTAGTTATTCATCTCTTGCTAGTTGTAGTAGTGTTGTTGGTGGACGCAGTAAATGTAGTAACTATACATTAACAAATGCATCGCAAAATTATACTATAAATAAGGCAAAACAACCTATGACTGTCAGCATAGCAACGAAGACTGTATATTACTCAAAAGTAAAGAGTAAGGAACAAGTAGTAAAACCAATAACAGTTAGTAGTAAACAAGGAACCCTTTCATATTCAAAAGATAGTGGTTCAACATATTTAACAGTAAATAAAACAACTGGAAAGATAACAGTTAAAAAGAAAACGAAAAAGGGAACTTATAAGGCAAAAGTTAAAGTAAGTTGTGCAGGAAATACTAATTATAGTTCTGGAAGTAAAATAGTAACTGTTACAATAAAAGTAAAATAAATCTTGCATATTTTTCTATATCGTTTTATAATATGTTTGTAATTTAAATGTGCTGTGAAAGAAAATAGTAATAAGAAACATTATTATTTAGCGAAAAAGTGGTTGGTGAAAACTTTTAATAATATCTTATGAATTCACTCTTGAGCACAACCGTTATCCTGCGTTAAAGGGAATGAGATAGTTTAGCTATGAAATAAGGTGGTACCGCGATAATTCGCCCTTTGGTTCCATCTTTTTTTATTGTAAGGAGGAATATATTATGTTAGAAAAACTAGAAAAGGTAAAAAAAGAAGGCTTAAAAAGTATTGAATCTGCTTCTACTGAAATTGAGCTTGAGTCTGTTCGTAAAGATTTAACTGGTAAAAAAAGTTCACTTTCTGAAGTTTTGAAAGGTCTTGGTAAAGAAGATGCCGAAACTAAGAAGACAGTAGGTATGAAAGCTAACGAGATAAAAAATCTTTTTGCGGAAGCAATTGAAAAAAGAGAAAATGAAATTGTTAGTACAAAAAGTGTTTTAGATTCTCCAATAGATCTTACTTTACCTGGTAGTGAAGTAAGTGGTGGTGCACTTCATCCAATTACTCAAATGTGTTATGACTTAAATGATGCATTTTTATCTATGGGTTTTGAAATCTATAGTGAAGATGATATCAGTAGTGAGAAATTTGCTTTTGATAATTTGAACTTTGCAGCAGATCATCCTGCTCGTCAATCAATGGATACATATTGGATAGAAGGAACTGAAGAAAAATCAGGTAATGAAAGGTTATG
>JAEEGL014780371.1_pt1 | contig 10130 bp, 7 predicted proteins | sample 9134231 | NCBI WGS metagenome assembly JAEEGL01 (sample SAMN16246548, study PRJNA631951) | gut metagenome | biome: gut microbiome; feature: rumen; material: fiber-attached | host: Bos | place: Iran: Karaj | collected 2018-10
GAGTTTTTGTTTGGATGAAGTAATATTTTTTTAACAATACAATTAAAAAAGTCAATAATAAATGTAAAAAAAGAAATTTTAAAATTATTTTTCATATTATCTAAAGAACAATTATCATGAATTTCTCTTCCATTTTCAATTTTTTTTTTTCTCCCTCTTTTTTTAGTTTCATTTTTTACTTCATTCTTAATTTTTTCATCATTATTAAAATTATTCTCAATATTAACTTCATCATCATTTGAGGAATCAAATATAATTCCTTTTTTCGATTGAAAAATATTAATATCAATATTATTGTCTGAAAATGGTCTAGTTTGTTGGTTTGAATTATGGGAAGATATTTCTTCATTAGGATTTATATGAAGAGGAGAACATGATATTGCATTTTCAATATAAATTTCATCATAATCTTGTGACATTTATTAATGAGTAAAATTTTTTGAAAATAGGGGTTAAATATTTTTTCATCTATTTATTTTTTTTTTTTTCATATATTAAATTAAAAAAAAAATATTTAATATTTTAGTTTGGTATTTTATAATAAAAATACAATGAAATTATAATATTAATTTATTATCAAATAAACACAAGAAAAAAAAAAAATGAAAAAGAAATAAAAATACCCTTAATAAACTGTATAACAATTAAAAAAATTCTTTTAAATAATTCCAAAATATCAAAAATGAATAAATAATAATAATAATAATATTAAAAAAAATTCATTAAATACAGAAAATATTCTCATATTAAAAAAAAAAATAAAAAAAAATGCGAACTCAAATGGCACAAAACAAAAGAAAAGAACGTGATGTAATGAAATTATTAATGAGTAATTACGAAGTAAGTTTAAAAGATGAGACAAATAAAAATGATATGTACGTATTATTTCATGGACCAAAAGGTTCACCATATGAAGGAGTAAGAAAATAAAAAATAATATATAATTATAGGGTATATGGAAAGTTCATGTTTTATTACCAGATCAATATCCATATAAATCACCTTCAATTGGTTTTTTTAATAAAATGTATCATCCTGATGAGAAATCAGGATCAATTTGTTTAGATGTAATTAATCAAACTTGGTCTCCTATGTTTGATTTAATTAATATTTTTGATGAGTTTTTACCTCAATTATTACTTTATCCTAATCCTTCTGATCCTTTAAATGGAGAAGCTGCTAAATTATTACAAAGTGATCCTGATAAATATAATAAAAAAATTAAGGATTATGTTAAAAAATTTGCTAGTGAAGATTTAATTATTGATAAGGAGAAACATTGTAAAAATAGTTTTAATAATAATCAAAATAATGAAAATAATTGTAAAAATGATGATAAAAAAGTTAATGATGATAAAAAAGAAAATGATATTGTTAAAGTAGATAATAATGTTAAAGATAATAATAGTGATGATGATATGAATTCTGATGTGAGTTCTGTATTGTCAAAACCTAGTTTAGATGATTTAGATCTTGATGATTAATATTATTTTTTTTGAAATTATAATAATTATAGATATATTAGGAATTATAAATAGAATTAAATTATGAAAGAATATTTAATTTTTCTATTTAAATTAGAAAAAAATAAATATACATAAATATTAAATAACAAATATTAATGAATTAAGTTTAATTGGTATTTTTATATTTTTTTGCTTTTCCTTTTGTATTATTTTAAAAATTTTTTTAATATTAAAAAGAAAAAGTAATTTTTTAAAGATTAAATATTTGAATTTTAAATAATATTTGTATCAAATTATTTAAATATAGTAATAATTAAAAATAATATTTATATTTTTTATTCAGATTAAATTATAAAATATTATTAGTATGATTACTAAATAAATGATTAACAATAGAACTTAAATTTCTAACTCTTCTTTCAATTAAATTATTCGGAATTTTATTGTTTAATGTATGATTAAACCTTTTATAATTTTCTAATGAAGCATTAAATTTTTCTGGATTTAATTCATCATCTTTAATAATAATAGAAGATGCATTAAAACAATTTGTAACATTTGAATTTAATGAATTTTTAGAATTAGGAGACATACTATTAAAATTATTATTTAATATATATGATTTATAATTAAAATTCCTTGATGTATTTTTATTTGAATATTCTTTTTTTTCTCCTAAATAAGCTTTTAAAAAATTAAGTCTTTTTTCTTCATCACCCATTGATTTTTGAATTAACATATTATTATAATTATTGAAATTATTATTTTTTTTATTATTATTTGAGTTATTATTAATGATATTATTTTCATCCATTATTAAACTATTTTGTGTATTATTCTCTAATAATAAATTTTTATTAAAATGTGTTTTACTGGGATGAAATGTTTTTTTTTTGTGATTATTATTTTCAGGAGTTTTTATTAAATATTTTTCATTTAATTTATCTACATTTAAATATTTTCTAGGTGTATGAAAGGTTTTATCTTTTTTTTCATTCTCAAATTTTTGATCTTCTTCATATTTTTTGTTAACCAATTTACTAATAAAATTTATTTTTGATTTATCCAAAGATACAGATTTTAATTTTTGATTTTGTTCATTATTATGATTTTTCATTTCTTTATAATATTCTTTTACAAATGAATAAACATCAGAAAAATCTTCAAATGACATTTGAAAATTTTTTTCTAATAAATCATGCCATTTATGTAAATTATATTTTTTTCTACAAAATGCAACAATTCCACAACTAAATATTAAAGGATGATATTTTATATATTCATTATTAATTTCCATTATATATTCAAGTAATTTTAATGATAAATTATATACTTTTGTACTATCTTCTGTTTTAATATTATCATTTGTAAATACAATTCCATTAAGAAATAATAAATCTAAGAAAAAAATTGGATGAATATAATTAAATTTATAATTTAATAATTTTAAACATTTAACTTCTATTGAAATCAATTCTTCAGATGTAATTTCTTTTTTATTAAAATTCCTAAATGATTTATTTTTAAAATGTTTTTCAGAATAAAATTTTGTAATTAAAATTAATGAACCTAAACCTAATTCTTCATATGATAATTCATTTCTATTCATTTTAATTAATATATCAAAAAAGAAAATTGATAAATATAAAAATCTTATTTTTATTCTTTTATTTATAATAAAATTTTTCATTAATCCAATTACATGATTTCTTTTAAATTTTTCTTTATTAGTAATTTTCTCATAAAAGTCTAAGGAATTGTCATCTTTTGTTAGTTCAATCATTTTTAAAAAAATATCTTTTCCACTTATATCATTTGGAATATTATAAGCCATAGGTTTAATTGCATAAGCAATTTTACTTAACGAATGTAATTTATTTTTGTTTGAGAAAATATGATTAAAATGCCTTATAGAATTTAGTTTTAGTTTTAACATTTTATTTTTAAATTATTATTAAATTTAAAAAAAACATAAAAAAAGCCAAAAGATTCTGATATTAAAATCAATAAAAAACAAAAATTTTATTTATTTAAAAAATAAAAAATAAAAAAATATAAATATTAAATAATAAAAATTACTTTATTTTTTTTATTTAAAAATAAAAAATAATGGCAGAAATCACGCCAGAAATTGTACGTGAATACAAAGAATTTACACCAAAATTTTTATGCTCTCGTGATGCAAATACATATAAAATAAAATTTAAACGTTTTAAATTAAGAGACTTAGACACAGATTTTGTATTATTTGATGTATCTGACGATTCTCCAGATGGAGAAAATGATAATGATAATAATGAAAATACAGAAGAAAATAATAAAATTGATGAAGATATTTTTAAAAGTCCAAGAACAATTAGATATCATTTAGGTCCTGATTTTTTAGATTTAAAAAATTTAGGAAGTTCTTTAACTTTTTCAGTTGGTAATAATCCAGTTAAAGATTTTTTAATTATTGAAAGACATTATTTTAATGATCTTTTAATTAAATCGTTTGAATTTAAATTTGATTTTTGTATTCCTAATAGTGTTAATTCTTGGGAGTATATTTATACTATTCCTGATATTGATCCTAATATTAAAAAAGAAATGATTGAACAACCATGGAATACAAGAAGTGATTCGTTTTATTTTGTTGGGGAAAAATTAATTATTCATAATAAAGCTTTATATAATTATAGTCCTTTAAATTAAACACAAAAAGGAATTTAAAGTTAAATAAGAATTTTATTAATATTAAAAATTTAAATAATAAAGAACCTAATTTGAAAAATAAAAAATACATATCAAAATTATAAAAAACAATTTTATTTTTTTCTTTCATAATTTTTTATTTAAAATCCCAAATAAATAATAAAAAAAAAATAAAAACATTGAATAAAATAATAATATATTATAATGGATTCATACAAATCATATTTTACAATTATAAGAGAAACACTTGATCAAGCATTATGTCTTCAAAATTTCCCAAGTCAAAAATATGAAAAAATAAACCGTCCTCAAGTAGAAGTTCAAGAAACATTAGAATTAGTAAATGAACCAATAATTATTACAAGAAGTGATGAAGAAAAAGTTGAAATTCAAAGTTCAATTAATAGTGTAAATGTTAATGTTGTATTGAAAAAACATGCTGAGATTGAAAAATTAATTATTGGAATTTATGGAAGATATTTAATGAATAGAGCTAATAAATTAGATTTATTAAGAAAAGTACCTAAAGAAGGATATGATATTTCATTTTTAATTACTAATTATCATTTAGAGAATTATAAAAAAGAAGAAATACTTGATTTTGTTATTGATTTTATTAATGATTTAATAAAAGAAGTTACTGATATGAAACTGACTGTTAATTCACAATCAAGATATGTTACTACTTATTTAATGGAACAACTTAAAATTTAAAATACTATTTTTAAAAAGAATTTTAAAGTTCAATATTTAATTAATGTTTTTTTATTTTAATTGTTTTTTAATTATAATTTATAAATATAGAAAAATATATGAGAAATAAAATTTTCTCTAATAAATAAATCTAAAAATTTTATCTTACAATTTTAAATTCATTGATTTTTGTATTTTACCTTTATAGGTAATGTATTAAAATAAAAGAACTGAAATTAATTATTATATATTAATTTTTAGTAAATAATTTTTATTTAAAAAATGATTAATTTAAAAAAATTATTATCTTTTTATAAAATTTTAATTTCCGTTTTATTTATCAAAATAATATATATTATTAATTTTTATCTTAATTTATAAATATGATATATGGAAACATTATATAATATTTTACACATTTTTAAATAAGTTTAATTATCATTATTTATACATAAAAATAATTAAAGATACAATAATAATTGATATTTTTAAATGCTTCATTTAAACGTTATATACAGAAGTAAATATTAAAAAATTATTAAAAATTTAAATTAATATTTTTCAAATAATTTATTTATTATTCAAATTTTTATGTTATTTATATTAAACAATAAAATATATAATTTATATTGAAACAATATAAATTATAATTTATTTCATTTGTTCCTTAAAAATTTATATTTTATAAAAAAAATGAAAATCAACATTTATTATGAATCAAAAATTTATTCAACAACAATTAAAAACCCAATTCCAGCAAATACATTAATAGATAATATAAAAAATTTATCAAATCAAAAAACTCAAAATTTCATATTATTAAACGACTCAAAAAACATAATCCCAAAAACTGAATTAATTACACCAAAAGAGAAAACAACACAAAATTTTTATTTAATAAAACAAACAAATAACTACATTGAAAAAGAAAAAGAAGAAGAACCAATAGAAAAAATGATAATGAATGCAACAGGAGCAAAAATAAAATTAATAAAAAAAGTACAACAAGTACCAAATAGATTAAATTCATTTAATCAATTATTAAATGATGGAAATGTAGGAAGATTATTAGATTTAATTCAATTTTTAGAAGAAAGAAATATGATTATTCAAGTTAGAAATAATCAAGAAGGAAATAATATTGAAGCAAATGAAAATTTAGTTAATCAGTTAAAAGATATGGGATTTGCTGAAGATAGAGCAAGAGCTGCTTTAATTAGAGCAAGAAATCAAGTTAGTATTGCTACTGATATTTTACTTGGTGAAGAAGCTCAAAATTAAAATTTTATTTCTAATATAATAAATTTATCTTTATTTTATTTTCTTTTTTTTTTAGTTTAAAAAAAAGTTATATTATATTTTTGGAAGGAATATTATTTATTTTGATATGGTTTTAATTTTTTTTTAGATGTATATTTTTGGTTTTATTTAATTTTTTTTATTATATTTTTTAAAATAACCAAAATTAATAAAATAATGAAAAAATTAAAACCATTAAAAATTTTAGTTCAAGAAGCAAAAACAATTAGACATAAAAAATATTCAAATGAAACATTATTTGAAAGAAGAGAAAAAGAAAAACAACAAGAGAAAGAATTAATATCAACAAAAAAAAATTCAACATCAACAATTTCAAATTTTTTTAAATATAAAAATTCTTTACCTCAAATAACATCATCAACATTAGCACAAAGTCATAAAAATAATACCAAATATTCAACATCATTAAACAGTGACACAATATATTTAACAAATATAAATTTTTCTCAAACAATAAATTCAGATAATACATTCTCTTTTAAAAATATAAATCAACCAAATTCACCAAATAAAATATTTAATTTTAATATAAAAATATTAAATAACTTTGAAGATAAAGTAAATTCACAGAAACCAAAAGATGAAAAAACACAAATTGACATTAAAAATAATACTATGCATATAATAAAAGAAAGATATAAAGAATATATAAATAAAACAAGAGATTTACAATTATTAAGATATTCAATGAATATAAAAAAAGAAAATGTAATTAGATTAAAAGAAACTTATCAAAATAAAATTAAATCACTTGATGAATCAATTCAATCTTTAAATATTAGTAAAAAATTATTTAACGAACAATTTTATAATAAATTTGATTTTTATGTTAAATATTTATTCATTAGAAAAGAAAATGAAAAAGAAATTAATAATGAATTAATAAAAGAAATTATAAAATTAAAATCGGAAATTTATCAAATTGAAACAAAAATCAAAAAACAAGAAATGGATAAAAATAATATCATTAGATGGCTATATTTTCAAATTTCAGTAAAAGAAAAATTTATAGAATTACCAAGTCATTATAAAATATTAATTGAAGAAAATGATTTATCATTTCAATATAAAAATCCTAAAAAAAGAGAAAGTAAAATAATTGAAGAGAATTCAAAATCTTTTTATAGGAAAAATTCTCAATTTAAAAGAGCCGTTAATCAAAAATTTTCAAAAAAATTAAGATTTTCAAAAATTCATATAGGTGAATTTAAATCTTCTACTTTAGTAAAAAATTTATCACAAAGTGAAATTGAAAGAATTAAAGATTATAGAATTAAACCTCCATTTACTACTGTTGATAGTTTTATTGAAACAATTAAAAAATATGAAGATATTAATATTTATAAAATTAAAGTTTATAATGAATTAAGAGATGATTTAAGAAATTTAAAAATTGAAAAACTTAAATTGCAAAAATTTCAAAAAGAAGAAGATGATATTCAAAATAGGGAAATTAATGAAAAAATGAATAAATTAAATAGAATGATAGAAAAAAATAATATATTATTAAAAGAAAGAATATATTGTGAAAATTTAAAAAATCAATCATCTTTTGATTTAAATATGAAAAATAAAAGAATAAAAAGATTTGATTTAAGTCATTCAAAACCAAGATTAAGAGAACATGTACAACAATTATATTCAACATGTCAATTAATGGATTTTGATAAAATAATATCTCCAGAAATATTTGTAATTAAAAAAATAAAAACAAAAGAAGAAGAAATCTTAGATATGTTAACAAAAATAGAAATTGTAATTGTTTATATTAAAAATCAATTTTCACTTTATAATAATTCAAATGGAATATATTATGATACTTACAAAAAAGTTATGTCTGTAATTGATAAAGATCATAAAATTGCAAAAGCAAAAAGACAAAGAGAAAAAGAAATGATAAAATTAAAAAAGAAAATGGAACAAATTGAAGAAAAAAGTAAAAAATTATATTTTCTTCGTTTTAGAAAAACAAATGATTATTTAAAATATGAAAATAATAATGAAAACAAAAAATATTATGATGATGATAATATTTATAACGAACCTGTATTTGAAGATTTTCTATATGATATTAATGAAAAGAGAAGTCATAGTGAAGAAAAAAAAAAAAAAAAGAAGAGAAAGAAAACAATAAAAAAACAATAATATTATTTATATATTATTTTATATTTTTTTTAATATATTGTATGTTTTTTATAAAACATTTATTTTTAATTTATTTCTTAATTATATAAATAAAAATTCATCTTAAGTAAAATGTCAGATTCAGATGATGATATAATATCAGAACCAACAATATCATATTCATATACATCATCCAATAATTTTTCATCAGGAAGTTTCAAACCAACAAAAAAAATAGGACATAATTTATCATTCACTCCATTATGGAAAAGTGATATAAACAATTCTTTTTCAGAAATTGACAGTGAAAAAGATTCAAAAAAGAGAAAATCTGCTTTTTTTCAACAAAAAGATGATAATAGTGAAAAAAATTCTTTTTTTAGAGTAAGTACTTATTCTGATTTAAGAAGAATTCCACCACCTAAAGTTAATAAAATACATTCTAAAAAAAGTGATTTAACAGAAAAATATGATGAATTAATAGAAAAATTAAAAAGAAGTCCTCCTCAATTAAAACCAAGTTTTACTCAAGAAAGTTATTATAATAATTTTAATTTAGATGATAGTGAAAGAAATATTAAAATAAAACAAAAAAATACAAGAGATGATTTTTCAATTGCACAAAAAAGATTTTCAAGTCCTCTTATTTTTAATAATGATAGAAGAAGATCAGTTCAATATAATTTTTTATTATTTAATGAAGAAAAAGTAAAAAACTTAACTAATACAGAAGATATAAGTGACTTTTATGAATATACAGAAAGATGTATGGAAATGATATTAGATTTAGATAAATCAAAACAAAAGTCAATAAAAGAAAAAGTAAATTTGCATTTTCCAGAAAAAGAATCTAAAAAAAAAATAGCTTTATTTGATTTAGATGAAACTTTAGCTCATTGTGTAGGAGAAATTAAAGATCAAAAGAATATAAAACCATATAAACATATAGTAAATGTAACATTACCATCAAGAAAAAAAACAAAAATAGGAATAAATATAAGACCAAATTGGGAAGAAACAATGGATTTAATACAAGAAAAATATCATATTGTAATATATACAGCAAGTCATCAATCATATGCAGATGCAGTTTTAAATTATATGGATCCAGAAAAAAAATATACTAAGTATAGATTATATCGTAATAATTGTGTTCAAGCAGAAGTTGATGGAAGAAAATTCTATATTAAAGATTTAAGTATTTTTGATAAATATTATGATTTAAAAAATATTGTAATTATTGATAATTCAGTTTTAAGTTTTGCTTATCATTTAAATAATGGTATTCCTATTGTACCTTATTATGATTCTGAAGAAGATAGTGAATTAACTATCTTAGGTTATTATCTTATTACTATTTATGATTATGATGATTTAAGAGAAGCAAATAAAGCTCATATTAGAATTGGTTATTATTTAGAAAAAGCTAGAAAAGATAGAGAAGAAGAAGAAAGAGAAGAAGAAGAAAGAGAAGAAGAAGAAAAAGAAGAAGAATTAGAAGATGATGATAATGAAGATTTTGAAAGTATTAATAATGAAGAAAGTAATAATACAATTAGTGAAAATGAGAATGAAAATGATGAAAGTATGAAAAAAAATGAAAACGACAAAGATAAATTAGATAATAATCAAAATAATGAAAATCCTGAAAAGAGAAAATCTGATAAAAAACATGATAATAATAATGAAAAAAGAATTGAATGTAAAAATAAAAAATCAGTTAGTCATAAAAAATTTGATAGAAGTCAAACTATTAGTATTAAGTTAATAAATAAAAAAGAAAAAAATATACCATTTAGTCCAGAAAAAAATCATCCAAAAAGAAAAAATTCA
>JAEEGL015047513.1_pt1 | contig 10130 bp, 3 predicted proteins | sample 9134231 | NCBI WGS metagenome assembly JAEEGL01 (sample SAMN16246548, study PRJNA631951) | gut metagenome | biome: gut microbiome; feature: rumen; material: fiber-attached | host: Bos | place: Iran: Karaj | collected 2018-10
ATGGACGAATTCTTTGTGGGACACCTTAGCTGGGGGACCCTCATCATTGCCATCGCCATCGTCCAGATACTGGCCAACTCCCTGCAGATGACGGTCGGAGCCTACGCGCTCCACAACGTCAACAGCAAGAGCAAAGTCGGTTTCTTCGTTGGCTGCGGGATCCTGATCCTGATACTTCAGCTTTTGGCCTTCACCCTCCAGACCTTCGCAATGATGGAAGACGTTGTGTGCTTTGGCTGCGGACTTGTGATCCCTGTACTGTTCATAACCGGCGCACTGATGATGGGCTTTAGTAAAGACAAAGTTGCGACAGCATAATTGACCACAGGGACGAGGTTGATGGTTCATTTTGATAGAAAAAACCTCCATGAAATGATACACTAAATATAGTATATTTCTGGAGGTTTTCTTATGGGCAAAAATGTTATCTTTTTCTTTTCAGGCACCGGCAACTGCCTGTCAATTGCACGAAATATCGCAAAAGGAATCGGTGGAGCACAGCTTATCAGAATAAAGAAAGGAATGCCAAAGCCAGATCTGTCTGATGCTGACCGCGTAGGCTTTGTATTTCCCTGCTATGGCGGCGGAGCGCCTGAGGATGTCTTTGACTGTGCCAAGACACTTAAGGTTAAGCCCGGAGCATACACGTTTGGTGTAACATCCTGCGCGGCCTACAAAGGTACTGGCCTTGCAAAACTTCACAAGATAATCCCATTAAAATACTGGAGCGTTGTCACACATCATTGCAGCTGTATATGGCTGTTCCCACACGACATGATGATGCCAAGGCTCACCATCGGAGAGGCCGAGGCTAGAAACGAAGACCTTTCTGCTAAGATTGCAAAAGATATTGTCGATGGAAAAACACGTCGTAAGCCAGGACTCAATGTGCTCAACGCCTTTGAGAACATGGGATTCTCCAAGATGGTAGAGAAAAAAGCTGCAGCCTTTTCTGTCAGCGACAAGTGTATCGGCTGTGGTCAGTGCATGGGTCTATGCCCACGAGGCAATATCACCATCATTGAGGGCAAGGCAAAGATTGGCACTAACTGTACTCAGTGCCTAAGCTGCCTGCAGTACTGCCCACAAAGCGCAATCTCTATCGGAGAGATTTCCGAAAAGCGAGAGCACTACCACAATCCTAATGTAAAGCCTGCAGACCTTATGCAAGATAGTATATCAATATAAAAAATATGGGCCGCACAATCGTGCGGCCTTCATTTTGTCACAGATCAAAAAAGAGGCGGCTGGCCATATAGGTCAGTCGCCTCTCTTAAATTACTTAATCTTAGGTAAAAGAACTTTCGGATTGTTCAAAGGCTTTTTTGATCAGCCTTCCTCTTCCTCATCTTTCTTCTTTCCTGTGATGATCATTGTTACTACAAGTGCAGTAGCAGCAACCATAACAAATACTCTTGCCATGCTGTTGGTGTTATCATCTGTGCTTGATCTTCTTGCTCCAAGTACTGCAGGAGCTTCACCAACTGCTCTCTGTGCTCCAAGCACTTCTCCAGCAGGTGCAGCTGCTGCAAGCGTGAAGAAGAATGGAGTGTCTTCTCCGCCACCGCCAGAGTAAGCTTCATCGACTCTAAGATCACCAAGATTCTCTCTTACGATCTTGTAGTTTTTCTCTTTTGCAGTGTAATCACTGCCCTCTCCTGCCCACCAGTCGATCTTGTAGGTGTTCTTGCTTGTTCCTACATCTGTACGTGAGCCAGTAGCTGTAATCTTGTAAGTCTCACCATTAACGATTCCATCGATTGAAGCAACATCGGATGTAAGTGGATCCCCATCGTAATCCTTGGAAGCAGATCCTGTAGTAACAGTGATCTCTTTCTCAACGATGTTAAGTACACCAACTACGTTGTTTCCTTCTGCAGGTGTTTCCGGCTTAACTACATTAAATTCAAACTCGTTAACAGGTGCTTTTTCGTCTGCAACTACTACTCCATCAACAACCTTACCAACGAATACTTTAAGATTATCACGGTTGATTGATACAGGATACTTTCCTACATCTGTTCCAGCACCGCCTTCAAGTGTGATACCCGAAACTACAAATGTGGTGTCACCATATGTAAATGTTGCAGTTGAGTTGTACTTAAGCTGCTCAACATCCTCGAAGATATCTTCACCTTCAGCTGCATATACTGTAATGGTTCCAAGGCTCATGAGCTTACCGATCATAGCTGAAAGGTCTGAAGCATCACCTTCATCGTTATCATCAGAATTCTGTGTTATTGGTGAAGGAGTTTCAGTGTTACCGCCCTCTGTGGTCGTCTGAGTTTCCTCAGTCTCTGTGATATTCTTAGGAGTTATACCAATAGTAACGTCCATGCTCTGCTGCTTACCATTGTAAGTAACTTCCTTCTGATTTCCACCATCGACCTTAAGAGTGATATCAAGCATGATCTTACTAGATGGGCTGTTGATCGTAAGCGCGCCATCTACAGTAGTTACAATATAGTTGTCAGCCTTAGCAATTTTTTCATCAAAAACTACAGAAATATTATTTGTAGCAGGTGAATCCTCAGGTATAAGCGCCGATCCAGATGTCTCAATGATGACGCCATCCCTCTCATTTACTGTAGCGCCGTTCTTTGTGTAAACAGCAAATCCTTCAATGCCTTCACCTGTCACGATTTCGTAATCAGAGCATGTAAGTGGATTACCATTGAATTCCTGCTCATCACTTCCTGCAACAATTTTAACTCGTCTTCTTTTAATGATCAGCTTACCGGTTTCTGGTGTTACTGCAAACTGTGCTGAAACATCATGGCCTTTTTCATCTCTTACCACTGGTGTTCCAACAACTCCCGCAGTAGCAGCCTCTATTTCCTCTGCACTTACAAGTACGTCGCCTTCGTATGTCTTTTTCAGGACAACATCTGTAGCTGATGCCTGTGGCATGTCATAACCAGAAACAGTGAACTTCTTGCCATTGAGCATGAAGTACAGTGTTCCATCTGCAGCTGTAGCGTACTTTCTGTCAACACGACCATTATTGATCTTGACACCTTCAAATCCAGATACAGACTGCTCTGTTCCGTCATAGACAACTTCCTTGCTGTTAGCTATTACAGACAGCTTATACTTTGCATCTCTGTTGGTAACAGTAAGTGTTCCATAGGTCTTGGTAATGTCATAGTTGCTCAAAAGAGTTCCCAGCCATGGAAGGTATGTGAATGTGTTATCACTTGAAGCAACTAATGTCTGGGTTCCAGTAACCCTAATGAACAAGCCCTGTAGCCATACAAATCCATCGCCTGAAACAGTCACATTTCTATTGATCAGCGCTGTTCCATCATATTCTTTGGAATCTGTTGCTGAAGTAAGGGTGATCTGTCTAGGCTTAATCTTTAATGTACCAGGAACTTTTGTAACTTCAAACTGTCCTGTGACGTCATTATTATACTGGTCATAAACCCTCTCTCTTCCAGTTATATAAGAGGTATATGCTTCAACAGTCTTACCATCCGCTCCGCGCTTTACATTTGAATGGATTCCTGAATTTGCTGACAGATGACCTACTTTATATGTGTGTCCATCAACAGTAAAGTTGAGTGTCTTAAATCCAGAAACGAAATAGCTATGTCCATCGTACTTAACTTCACCACTATTCGCTTCAACAGTAATCTTATACTTATCAGTACGATTTCCAACTATCAATTTTCCATATTTCTTATGGATATTGTAGTTAGTTGCCTTTGTGCCATCTTTAAGAACATACTCAAAAGTATTGACTGCAGACTTTCCTGCAAGCAGGGATTTTCCAGTAAAATTCTTATAAGTAGCGCCTTCACCTTCAACAAAACCTACAGCTGTAACGCCTTGAGTTTTGTTAAGCTCTTCAGCACGCTCTGGATTCTCAGCAATTTCTTTCGCTATAGCCGATTCATTGGTCAAGAACTCGCCATCATATTCTTTCTCCCAAGTGCTAGATGTAAGAGTTACATTTAGTGGATTGATCTTAAGTTCTCCAGCTATAGGGTTAATTGTAAAGATATCGCTCTGGGAAGGAACAGTAATTCCAGATTCATCAGTTACCACTACATTATTAAGTCCATTTACCGGAACAGAATATGATTCTACAATCCAGTTACCCCGCCAATTCTTTCTTGATGCCTTTACATCTTTTTCTGAGGTGTTCACAGAAAGTCCTGTCACATAGAATACCGCACCACTTTCAGCAGTATACTTGAGCTTTGTAACATTACCATCCTCATCTTTTACGACTTCTACATCAAGATACTCGCTCTCATCAAAGTCAGTAACACTGATAGGCTGACCAGTGTAAGCTTCGTTCAGCTTACTAGCTGCCTTGACATTGATCACATACTTCTCTTGTCTTCCTGTAACAGTCAGGGTTCCATATTCTGGTGTGATCTCATAGTCATCCTGTCTTGTTGTATCTATATCGACTCCGATTCTAAATGTATTATTGTGTTGCTCACCGCCAATGTTTGTCTGTCCGCCAAAGACTTCGTAGAAAACAAATCCTTCACCGGAAACAAGACCTGTAGCTCTGCCTTCAGGAATATCCTTTGTTGACACAATCTCAATTACATTGTCTTTATTGAAGCTCTTTTCATTATCAATGAGCCACTGGTTATTAAGAGGTGTTCCATCATATTCCTTCGTATACGAAGCAGACCTTGCTGTTATATATCTAGGATAAATTGTAAGGCTTCCAGTGCCTCTCTCTACAGTGAACTGATCAGTTACAGGTGTATCAAAACCTTCCTGCTTGATTACTGCTGTACCATCAACACTGACTGTATATGGCAGAATCTCTTTTGTATCCGGATTCTTAAATACATGTTTATAACTCTCACTAGGTGTCGAAATATCCAGTCCAGTAATTACATAATTGACATCACCAAGAGTAAAGGAAATGCTGCCATCACTGTTCTCTGTGTATGTCAGTCTGCTCTCTGTCGTCTCTCCGTTCTCTTCATTGATCAACAGGAGATCACCATACTTGTTGTCAAAGTTATCAACACTATGGTTTTGACCATCATAGTTAAAGTCTTTACTTCCTGCCACTACCTTGATCTTAAATTTAGCATTTCTGTTCTCAACTATAAGATCTCCAGGAACAAGCTCAACATTATAATTGGTTTCTTTTACATTACCCCATACAACACTAAAGGTGTTTTTAGTTGAACCTGGAAGTGTCTGACTAGCGTCAAATTCATAGCTGATATTTTCTTCTTCTCCGTTGGCAAAAGAGCCGGTAATTGTAACTCCATAATTGTCGGCGTTATCAATCTTGCCTTCATCCTTAGCCTTTGCAAGACCAGTAGCATTGTTCAGTGCTTTTCCGTCATATGTCTGAGTCCATGTGCTTGAAGAAATTGTCACAGGCACTGGATTGATCTTGATATATCCAGGTAATACTTCAGGAGTTTTAAACTGAGAAGTAACATCCCTGTATGTCTCCTGTCCTTCAACAACTTCGACTGCGTAAATCTTAGCCTCTCCGGTAGCAGAAACTGTATATGTGTCTACCTCCCATCCGTTCTCAGTCTTTATTGGCTTACCATCTTGTGTCTTCTTAACTTTAACATCAGTTTCTGAAGCATCTACTGTAAGGCCATCTACTTTATAAACGTGTCCATTCCAGGTAAACTTCGTTCCATCGTTAGAATCACTATTCTCAGTAGGTATAAATCCAGTAACCGTATATGGCTGACCGCTATAAGTTCCTTCTGCATGGCCTACCTTAAGAGTGAAAGTTGCCTTCTCATTTTCTGGAACACTGGTAATCTGAAGAGTACCTTCATGTTTGATGATATTGTAGTTACCAAGAATAGTTGCGTCAGGCTGAGTAACAGCGATAGTGTTTGTTACCTTGCCATCCTTGTTCACTCCATCATCTGGATATGTAACTGTTCCTGTAGCTGTTGCAGTAAATGGATGAGTAGTATTGGTTTCTAGCTTATCTGTTCCAGCTATAGGGTTTCCATTTTCATCATATGCACCTTTTGAAGGAACTTCAATTTTAACCTCATCACTTGTAAGAGGTGATCCGTCGTATTTCTTAGTAACTGGTGTATCATATCCAGCAGAAGTAAAGATTACTGTCTTAGGATATACAGTAAGGGTTCCATTAGTAATATTTTTATTTGCGAAGTATTCTTTAACGTCAACATCAGGATTGCTGTTTTCTACAATCTTGTAGCTAGCAACCTGGTATGTTACCGCCCCCGCATCCTGAACTGAAATGCTTGCAGATGCAGTATCATTTGATCCAACCTTCTTTAAGGTCACATTTGCTAATGAGAAGTTATCTAAAGTTACATCTTTTCCTTCACTATCCTTCTTTGTAACCTTAATAGATACATCGCTGCTAGTTACTGAATAAGATTCACCGTCATAAATCTTGGCAAATGAAGGAAGTGAAATAGTAATATTAGCTTTTGTATTTTGTTTTACTGTAAGAGTTCCAATGCTATCCTTCTGTTTATTATGCTTATAGTTAGAAGCCTTAACAGATCCCCAGTTGATTGCAGCAACTTCGCCATTCTTTTCATAATTGTTGGGAGACTCGCCAACTACCAGCTGACTTCCAACAGCTGCTATACTTGCGCTTTCATTATTTACCAGGCCTTTTACAGTTGCCTCATTTTTCGTAAGTGCAACGCCATCATACTCTTTCTCACCACCTGCAGTTTCGATATATATTTCTGCAGGATTTACTGTGATATTAGCTGAACTTGTTGATTTTACGATTTCAAACTCGTCAGTAACATCCTTGTTGCCAATCTTTTTAACAATCACAACATTGCTAGTATCATTAATCGTATATGTTGTAGATTCATCAACATCTGTAATTGATGAAACACTATATCCTATACCCTGAATCTCATACACATCAGTATCAAGGCCGCTTACAGTGTAGTCCGGAGTTAAAGCCTGACCATTGTATGTCTTGCTTACAATTTTAGGCGATATTGTTATCTTAGTATATGGCTTCCACTGAGCATACAGATTAAGATCTGACGTTGTGTTATATTTGCTCACACCTGGCGTATAGGGAGTTCCTGATCCATCGGCTTTTGTGTTCCAACCGGTAAATTTATGGTTAGAATAAACAAAACCGGTACGACCATTAGCACCAACATTTCCCTGTATTGTTACAGGAGACTCTCCATAAGTGTAGGTCTGTTCTGGTACTGATCCAGTAACACCATTTGCACCACCATAATAGTGAATACGATAAGTATTAACTTTAGAATACTTTACATAGATAGTAGTATCCTGACTAAGAGTTGTATCTTCGAACTTATGAATATCAGCACAATCAGCATTTGTATACAGTCCACTTACCGAGTAACCTTCAGGTAAGCAATCTTGTGCTGTTTTTGTAGCATCAGAAATGGTTGCAGTCTGATCTTTCAGATATCCCTTTTTAGCGATATTTTCTATATTTCCTTTTTGCTGACCATCCTCATAGTAAACGCCTTTAAATGTCACAATATTCGTTGCAAAGCGAAGATCAAGGTGATAACCATACTTGCCGTTTAAGCCTTCTTCGTTATACCAGTCTGGCCAAGACATGAGCGTGGTTCTATGATTTGCCATATCTGAACCAGCATCACTAGCTTCAAACTGGATATAATCAATGTTACCAGGATCTAAAACAGTGTTTCCCTTGTTATCATCTCTTTTGAGCTGATCAGTTGACCATGTAGCCTCAAGAAGTGCTTCTTTCAGATTCTGCATGTCACCATTATCATTGGTGAATATTTTCTTATTATCTGACCCTGTTGTTGCAATATCCTCATAAACAAGTGCTCTTGGGAGATTAACAACGCCAACAGGATAATATCCATTTCCGCCACCTGAAGGGCTATTTGCCTCAACGTAGTAAAGTCCAAGTTTATCTTTCAACCCTTCATTTACTCTAGTAGAATTAGTACCATCAGATGCATATACAGCCACAGAAACAGTGGCAGTCTTATCCATATACACAAAGCGGATTTTATGGTCATCCACATCATACTTAACGTTTCCGACAACCGCGCTAAGTCGATAATGGGTACTTACCCAGAAAAGAGCTCCCGTTGTATAGGTATCCGCGTAGAAAGAGTCAACCTTCTTCCATCTAGGTGAATTGTTTCTACCAGTATCAACCAATGTTTCAAAGTATTCGTATTTTTCTGAATCTATCCCATTTACACTTGATCTGATATCATCAACTGTATATGTTTGTTTTTCTCTAAAATCTCTTGAGATATTACTATTAGTTCCAATTTGGATATTAGCATCATCCACCACTTCTACTGTGAAAGTCACACGAGTGGCATTCCCACTCTTAAGCACAATAGTATAAGTTGAGAAATGGCTCGCATCAAAAGATACAGTCTCTTCCTCAACATCAACATCTACACCGTCTACCTTTTCAGCAGATTCCCCGTCATCAGCCACATGGTAAACATCAATATCACCTTCTGATACATCTTCAACACTACTAAAGGTAACAGCTACTGTTCCTTCTTTCGGCTGAACCTTACCAGAAGGATTCTCCTCAGTCTCCATACTGTGCGCTTTAATATTGATATCAAAGGAGATAGTTTTTTCGACTGTTACATCTTTCCCGGTCTCGTCATCAATAAGTTCTTTGATCTGCGCTTCTTCCTTTTCGCTTACAGCTTCAACACTAAGAACTGCGTCGTCTGGAAGAACTTCTTTTGCAGCCCAAAGAGAAACCTCAATGCCATTTACAACCTGAGACTGGTTGAACTCTAACTCATACTCTGGCTCTTTGGTTTCGTCTTCATCTTCTTCATTATCATCAGTTGCAGAAGTTAATTCTTCTGGATTTTGAGCAGTTTCATCAAGCTGCTCATCATCGCCTTGCTGATCATTCTGTTGGCTTTCAGCTGGCTGGTCTCCATTCTGAACATTCTGCTGCCCCTCAGCTGGCTTACCCTCTCCTTTCTGATCATCTGATGTCTTTTGAACATCTTCCCCATTCTCATCATCAAGAAGATCATCCAGGTTGGCATTCTCAAAGATTTCCTCCCCAGAACGCTCTTTGAGTTCCTGGCCATCTTCTACTGCGTATGCTGTTGCAGTCGCAAGGTCACTGCCAAATGTAGTTGTGACCAGCGCAAGGCTCAGTAAAAATGCCAGAATCCTGTTCCATTTCCTAAACATAGTTTTCCTCCCTAAATAAATATGCAAAAACAAAGGTTTATATTGGCAAAGACATTCATCCGATACGCATCCCGGTGTCTATGTCTGATTGCTCACACTGTAATTCCATTGCACCATTCATAAGCTTAAACAGTTCAAGGGCACTTCTGAACTTCTCGGCCTTATTCTTCTCGGCCCAGATGACTTCCCCCTGCCAGGTACTATTGGCATGATTTTCCACTTTAATTATGAATGTTCCACGCTGCTTGATCTTTTTTTCAAACATTTCCTTCATATGTAGCTCCAATCTAATAATTATGCATTACAGATTCTATTGTAAAAACATGCCAATCATACGCTTCATCATATTTATAAAAAAAAATGAAAAATCATAAAATATTTCTAAATTTTTTTAAATTAATGCAATTATAATTCATTTTTGTCAGATATAAAAGATATTAATTTTCAATTTTGAATTTTTATTCAAACATTTTTAGATTAAATTACATCCGTGTCCACACATAAAGCACAAAAAAGAGGCGGCTGGCCATATAGGTCAGTCGCCTCTCTTAAATTACTTAATCTTAGGTAAAAGAACTTTCGGATCGTTCAAAGGCTTTTTTGATCAGCCTTCCTCTTCCTCATCTTTCTTCTTTCCTGTGATCAACATTGTCACTGCAATTGCAGCTGCAGCAACCATAGCAAATACTCTTGCCATTCTGTTGGTTTCATCATCAGTTCCTGCTCTTCTTGCTCCAAGAACTGCTGGTCCATCACCAGTTGCTCTCTGTGCTCCAAGTACTGCTCCGCTAGGTGCAAGTGCTACAGGTGCATCAGGGATAGTTGTAGGATCACCTGGGTTGTCATCATCTGATGAAGGATTGTTAACTGTAAGTGTTCCAGGTCTAAGAGTAAGGTCATAGTTGTTCTCGAAGAGATCCTTGCCAGTTTCTTCATCAAGATATCTCAGACCCTGCTCGTTCTCA
>JAEEGL015147886.1_pt1 | contig 10130 bp, 16 predicted proteins | sample 9134231 | NCBI WGS metagenome assembly JAEEGL01 (sample SAMN16246548, study PRJNA631951) | gut metagenome | biome: gut microbiome; feature: rumen; material: fiber-attached | host: Bos | place: Iran: Karaj | collected 2018-10
GACAGCAACTATGATGACCAACCAGCAGCAGCAATACAACAACAACCGTCAGCACAACTTCATTGATCTCACTGGCTTCAACGGAAGCGGCGAGGTCGGCCGTTACAAGGATGACCACACTGGCATCCTCGTCGGAATCGAGCCCAGGCCCGGCTCGTATCAGATCAAGGATCGCCGCACGGGTCAGATCATCACTCGCCCCAACTCCTGGACTGCGGTCTTCGAGGATGGAAACATGGTCTCGTGGCCGACCTACTTGGATGAGGCCACGAACACGGTCCGTCCCTGGTCCCGCTTCGATGCGTCCATCAACCTTGCTGAGGTCGTCGCTCAGCGTAAGGTCATCCATCTCTGGCGCGACGAGCGTCAGTTCTTCCATCTGGAAGTCGTTGAGACTGAGGTCTCAATGAACCCCAATCCTCTGCCTATCATTGATCAGCAGCAGACTCAGCCTCAGCAGCAGGCTCAACCTCAGCAGCAGGGTGCTCAGCCTGCGATGCCGGCGACGGCACCCTGGGACATGCAGTAACTTCCCTCATCATCCTCATACTCTACAGGATTTGCTAGCTTGCTGGCCTCTGTGAGTAGGCAAGGTCATCCCACATGTGGGGTGGCCTTGCCGTAATTTTTCCCATAACTTAGAGAGAAAGGATGACAATCATGTTAGTACTTGGAATCGATGTCATCATACTTGCAGTGTTTGGATTCGTTCTTGTCATAGTGAGTGGCATCATTTGTGCACTGCTTAAGGTAACAGATGAGATGGGTAATGCAGTGATTGCCTCATCGTTCTTCACTGCGTTCCTCATGGTGTGTGCGTACTGCTTCACCATCAAGGCGCTTGAGTTCCTGTTCGGCGCTATGTGATTGTTACTCGTCTCTTCCCGTTAAGGCGTCTCTGCTTGTGGCTCTTCCGTCACAGTAGGGGCGCCTTGCCTTTTTGTGTCATGGTTCTTCACCGTGACTGCAAGTCAAAACGTCAGCCTAGGAGAAGAAGGGAGTGAAAGATTGGCAGACGATGAAGATCGCGCCGTCGAGCTGGCAGCTGACATTAAGTGCGGAGTGGCGCTCGCACATGACCTGCTTACATTAGCAGGTGGAGATGTAGATCTGGTTAAGAAAGCCAGCGCTTCATGCTATGGGGTCGAAAGCATGAAGGCGTACATCATCGACCACAGATTTGTAAAACTGGAACACTAAGAAGAAAGGTCATGGAGTTAGTGATGACGACCAACAACACCACAACCACTACAGTAAGAGTCGTGCCAGGTAGCGCGACTACTTACGCCACCGCATTACGCGGACACCTGAGTGCAGCTCTCGCATACATGAACCTTGGTATGGAGAATGAGATGCTGTGCGAATTCGATAGCATTGATGATGTTCTCGTGTTGCTCAAGGACAAAGCAATACAGAACGTGAGTCAGTAGAGAAAGGAACAATCCATGGATGATCTTGGATTCAAATCCACCAACCAAATACCCCCGAAACAAAAGAGGTACAGCAAGTACACCGCTTTCCTTGATAAGGTAAAGCGAAGCAAGCGTGTGTATGTCAAGAAGTTTGACGACAAGAACCAAGCTAATCGCATGGCATCTGCGCTTCGCACTCACATTAGGTCTCATCACATCAAGGATGTTGAAGTAGTCATGAGAGGTATGGAACTATTCGTATTCAGTTCAGACAACAGAGAGGAAGAGATCGATGTCTAGTACATCCATTGTTGCTCGAACTCGTGTTGTTCCATGGCTTGGAGTCGGAGCCAGTGGTAGTTGGAAAGAAGTGAACGAAGCTCTTTATGAAGGTGAACTTGATTACAAAGTGACACAGACCCAGGCTTACGATGTCTATGGTAATGAAATCCCTGGCGTCAAGGTCAACCACCATGCTATGACACATGAGATCATGGGCGTCACATCAGGTCAGTATGGAGTAGTGCAGAATGTTGATGCATTCTCGTTACTTGATCCGTTCTGCAAAGCAGGCGGTATCATTGAGCATGCAGGCATGACATCCAATGGTATGTGTTTTATGGTTATGCGCATACCAGGCATGGCGTTCGGATTCGAAGACGATGACTTCGAGCTATATGTCTGTGCAATGAACAGCTTCAACGGAAGATTTCCCCTTGCCATCATCATCACACCTGTCAGGGTATACTGCCAGAACATGTTCCGAAAGCTGATGAAGCGTGGTGACTCCGTGCTTATGATCAAACATGGTAGGTTTGCCAATGATCGCATTATCTCAGCAAGCAAAGCGAGTAGCTTGTTGCTTGATTATGAGACGGACTTTCTGACTCAGCTCCAAACTGATGCCAATGCAGAACAAAAGCTAGGTGTTGAAGGGTTTACCGAACGGTTGTTGCCGATGGTTCCGGTTGACTCGAAACATCCTCGCGCCAAACAAAGCAATGAGAAGATTGCTTTGCAACGTCAAGAGTTCATTGACGATTACTACTTTGCACCAGACAACATCAAGTATGAGGGAACCAGGCTTGGTCTCCTCAACGCTTACTATGATTGGATCACCCACCACGAACCTGCCAGAACAACGGCAAACTATGAGGACATAAGATTTGCTAATCTCATGAGTGGTGGTGGAGCCAATCGCAAGTTGATTGAGTCAGCATCATAATAATTCTCGAAGAGAGTAAGGAGAGAAATGACTGAGTTCGAAAAGATGATCCAGCTATTAGATACTAGCTGGTATCTGAAAAGCGAAATCGTCCCATGTTTGGTTGGACCACCAGGTATAGGTAAGACCGCGGCAGTCATGGCTCATGCGAAGAAACACAACGCTAAGGTTACAAAGATTGTAGCCAGTCGTTGTGTGCCAAGTGAGACTGTTGGTATGACTATGCCAGATCACACGAACAAGAGTATGACCATCTACAACTCCATGCAACTTAGTTCGCTGAGAGATGGAGATATCCTGTTTCTGGATGAGCTGTTAGAAGCAGACCAGTTCGTGCTGTCTACTCTGCTCACTGTAATAGAGAGTAGAGAGATGGCAGATGGTACACCATTGCCAGACATTCAGATCATAGCTGCCACCAACGAGACTATCCCACCTGAGCAGTTGAAGGGAAACATTAGACAGAGGTTTATGTTCATGAGCTTTTCCATGGACGTGTTGCAAACCAAGGATTATATCTTAGAAAAGACTGGGATAAATCTTCCGCTACCAGTTGTAGAAAGAATAAAGACAAGCGGATCTGGATATAATTTCCTAACACCAAGGTCGTTGACCAAACTGTGCTTGTGGGTAAACGCAACGCCTAGCGATCAACTTGACAAAGTTGCTGTTGTCATTGATAGGATATGGTCATGCCAAGTCGGAACAGAGATCGTGAATTCCAGAAAGAGGCGTGACAGACATATCTTGACTCCAGAGAATCAAGTCAAACAAGAAGTCAGGGAGCTTCTAAAGAACCTTCATCCTAGAATGGTTGTTGCTGATAACGCATTCGACAACTGTACCATGAGCGAAATGCTTGAGACATTACAAGCCTTACCAGACTGGGACAAAATATCCGCCAAGCTATCTCAGATAGAGATAGCTGAAGACGATGAAGCAGAGGAGGGAGCGATAGAATTCTAGTCCAAGTCGTGTGGTAGGATTTGGAAGCAATCAAAGAGAGAGGAGAATAAGTTGCTTCAACGTGTAAGAATCAATGGTGTAGAGCTTCCGAAGCTTTACATCGCAGAGAACAAGAAGGATGCTGAGCTTGCAAAAAGCAATGGCATTCCATTTGTTCGATGGAACAAGGGACAAGATGAACTGATCAAGATCATCATGCGTCCTGTTCTTGAGAAGTTGTTTCCTCACATCAAGTGGAACAAAGTGCTTGGTCGTAAGCGCAAGTTCAAGACTATTGTCGAGATCGACAAGACTGATACGACATCAGATCAAGTTGATGAAATTGGATGTCTTGATGAACAGGACATCACTGAGCCTATAAGCTGGAATCCAAAAGAGTCTGAGGAATCATATCAAGTTGATGCCTTTGAGCTTGAGGATGGAACACTTGCAGAACTATCAGTAGCATCTGATGGTGAGCGTTTGTTTGACAACGTTAAGCATGACACAACTACAACAGAGATGCTGAGCATAGAAGAATATGTCGGTGACGTGAACAGCTCAGTTAATCTTGAGGTACTGCAAAGGCTACGACTCATGCCTGCTTTCATCGGTGATATTCTTGACTGTGTCAAGTTGAACATCGGGAGCGGTGTATATTGGTCAGAAGGATACAACAAGAAACTTGGGTTGCCTGTTGGTAGGTTTGACTCAAACAGGCAAAAACCAAATCTAGTCATCCTTGATGTGAGCGGTAGTATTCCTCGTGGCATCAGCGCTACGATGATCTCGTTGATAGATACCCTCCGCACACAGCTATCGGCAGACCTTATCATCACGGGAAGTAACAGTCGTTTCTATCCGATGGGATCAACACTCCCAGACCCGCAGACAATTCGCAACACGTTTGGCTTGGGCAATGAAAGCTATGACTTCTTCAACATACTCACGAAAGACATTAGGGGTAAATCCTATGGTCACGTTTTCAGCTTTGGTGACTGTGATACTCCTATCTATTCTGAGTTCGAGAAGAGTGATTCCTATAGTCTAATTGGAACCACGGTCGAATATGTCCACCACTATCACACTGGAACATGGGGAAGTGGCAAAACTGGTTATGCCAAGTGGTGCCACATGCTTGCAAAGAAACCATTCGAAGAGTACGACACCGATTGGTGTAGTGTGATAAAGGGATAGAGAAAGGAGAGCAATGCCAATCAAAGGTTACAAGAAGTCCCGCACTATGCTGGACTTCATAACCGCAGCCGCAGAAGCAGAACGCAAAGGCGGCTTGACCCTCAAAGAATGGACGAGGATTCGCAGGTATGGTACGGAAGAAGAGATAGCTGAGGCAGTTGAAAAGATGGAAGCTGCCGGTGGCTATGATAACCTTGAGTAGAGAAAGGAGGAAACGTGCTCAAGTTGGAAGAGAAGCCAGTAGAATATAGTGGATATCTTATGCATGACTGGCTTTCCGATCATAATGCATTCTCTCTAAAGGAGAAGGTGGCTGCTGCTATCGAGCTGGTAAAGACCTTGCCCATCGATGGCTGCATTACTGGAAGTTGTTTGCTTCCTAACTTTGATCCCGAAGGTTGGGGTACCACGCCAGACATCGATGTGTTCGTGTTCGGTGAGAATGAGTTGGTATCTGCCATCGAGATTGCACGTCATGGCTTGGGAATGATACCAGGCAAAGGAACTGAGAGGACTCGTAAGCAGGAAGAGTGGAAGCTTGACAGGCTTAAGCAAGCTGGCCTGAACTACAAGCTTGGTATCACCACTTACACTTTCTATTGCGATGGAGTCATGCTAAACTTTACGTTCAAGCAACGCAAGTTCCATGGTCGATGGATACCCATTCTCGATACGCCTGGCGTACTTCAGTCGTTCGACATGAGCATCGTCATGCAGGGCTATGACATTAAACATCATGTCCTGTATGACATGAGAATCGGCGATCCGAACATCGCCACACCAAATCCACTGCGTGATCACGATTGTGTCATGTGGACTGTAGCCAAATGGGTCAGGCAATTCGATCGAGTGATCAAGTACTACAATCGAGGATTTGACACACGACCTATGGCGAAGTTCTATCTCGACATGATTGATGAATGCATCGAAGCTGGATGTCTGTTTGACAGTGAAGAAAGCAAAGAAGCATTCGAATCGTTCTCAAATGAATTCCTTGAGAAACGTGCGACGATTGCCGACTGGTATGAAGCGCACAAGGAGGATTAAATGAGAACTGAGATTGTCATACCATTTGCATTTGATACCACACCAATGGAAGCCATGCTTCAAGCGCAAGGCAAAGATGAAGCAATGAAGATTCTTCATCAAATGGTTGAAGACAACGTCATCAAACAGATACCAAGAAAAGAATCCTACTACGGCCAGAAGCTCAATGAACCAGAACCAGATTGGCGTAAGTATATGGATGAATGCTTTCGTAATTGGCTTGATGACCATGTCGAAGAGATCATTGATGAAGCTGCATTGCTTCTTGCTGCAAGGGCTGGACGCAAGAATAAGTGGAGAGAAATCCTGAGAGAAGTAAAGGAGGAAAACTAGTTATGAATCCTGTCGAAGTAGCGAGTCGCTTTGCTGTAGCTCGGCTGAGTGAAAAGCAGAAAGCGGCTTGTGCTCGCAACGACAACAAGGCTCGTGAGTTTGCTGAGCTCATCAACGGCCAATGCCCTGATAATAGGGCAAAAGAGATTGCACTCACCAAGCTTGAGGAAGCAACGATGTGGGCAAACAAATCGATCAGTATGAGAAGGGAGGAAGAGGTCGAATGGTGATCGAAGTCAAGACGAAAGAAATGATCGTCGATGTTGATCAGGCTGATGATTACATCAACATGTTGAATGGTATTGCTTATGCTTGCCATAAGTATGACGAGTACCAGGAAGGATCTCGCAACACGGTAGCTGTTGATCTTACAGTTGGCAGCTATATGCTTGGACTGAATCCGCTTGACGTACTTGATGCGTTTATCAAGAACGGTCTTATTGATCCACTCATGGATGATGAGGCTCCGATCAATAGAGTGCAGCGCGTGATGTGGTATGACGAAAGCTTTGATTGGAATTGGATGATCAATCCAGATTCATATGTCGCGCTGTACGCAAAATTCCCGCCACAGGAAAAGGAGATTCCTGTCACATTCAAGCTTGTTGACTAAGGCACCAAGGGCTAGGTCATGATTGGTTACCATGGCCTAGCCTCTTATAAGATTCCTATAGAAAGGAAACAAACCATGAAGATGTACAAGAAGTCTGACCTGTCCCTCATTGATGGCATGCTTGTCTCTGTTGAGACGGGTGACATCATCGTCCCCGACATTCGCGTGGTCAAGCAGGCGAACACTCTTGAGACCATCGCGCAGAAGGCGCGGTACCTCGCTGCTCAGCCCGAGGCCACGCCGATGCCCAGCCTCGATGGGTTCAAGCGTGAGTCCATCAAGGACGAGCTGATCGAGGACGTCAAGTTCGAGGCCAAGACTCCCGCTCTTAACTTCGAGGCTGCCAAGGCCATGGCTCTCATGGATGAGCTCGATGATGTCGAGACCACGAACAAGGCCAACGCGATGCTTGACAAGTTCACCGAGCTGCTGGCGTTTGCGAAGAATGATTTCGTCATCGACTGCGGTGGCAGTGATGTCATCCCGTTCGACACGCCGACACTTGGCTCCATTCTCAAGCTTACCCAGCAGGACATCGTCGATGTTGTCGCCATGATCTCTGGTCTTGAGAAGGCAGAGGATGAGCGCGACTGCGAGAACTGCGATGACGAGGACTGCCCGATTCATCCCAACTATGACGGAATTCACATCAAGTCTGCCACCCCAGAGGAGGCAAAGCAGATCATCGAGCTGCTGGAATCTCTCAATGACATTGACTCTGCTGATGATGACGAGGGTTCTCAGGAATAGAAATGTCTAATCCGAGCAAGAAGAAAGGCACAGCAGCAGAGACTAGGGTCAAGAAGTACTTCAATGACAATGGTCTCGAATGCGAACGCAAGGCTCTTGCCGGATCAAAAGACCTCGGTGACCTCTGCCTCCATCTCCCAAATGGAGGCGAGGTCACCGTTGAGGTCAAGGCTGGCAAGCAAACCTGGAACTACAATCGAGGCAAACTCGATGAGTGGAAACGACAAACTCTGGTTGAAGCGCTCAATTCAAAGTGTCCCGCAATATTGGTGATTATCAGATACAGAAGAAACTTCACCGATGCAGAGGTATGGTGGCCTAGCGAAAGCAAGGAATATACGGATTGGTCAATGGAATACATAGACAAATTCGTTGAAAGAGTGAAAGGAAGTGAGGAGTAATCATGCCACGCGAGTCGCTTGACAACATACTACCGGCAGGGCAATCACCATACTTCGGTATGTTCAGAGCAGGAAGACTAGGCTATACCATAGAGGAGGTGACATCACATTGCACCATGCTTGGCATACCGCTTCGTGCCAAAGACATACAGTCTTGGCAAGATGGAGCTTTCACGAATCAGGTAAGCCAAGCGATATTTGAACAGCGACTCGCCGAAAGTAGAAGACAACCAGGATCAAGAATTAACCCAAGAGGAAGAACAACGAAAGCTCCAGTCAATTTACCAAGCTTAAGGTTGGCAGATAAGCCAAGCTTCGATGAAGCAAAGCTAACTGACTTTCCTAAGCTGCCTGATGGTTGGAAAGGATGTGAGCGTAGGTTCTTCCCTTGCACACCAGACAACAGACCCATGATGCAATGGGGCTGGAAGCCAGGCTTCGAACCTAACCTCATGTTGAGATGTGACGCTGAGGCTCTTAGTCCAGTACATTGGGTTGGTCAAAACATGCTTTATCAGAACTTTATAGTGATGGATATTGATGGTGTTGGTCATGGAAACATAGATGAACAAGTTATCGCATTCGGTAACCAGTTCAAAAACGTGACTCTTACGCTTGAAGATCCAAGAAAGAGAGGTAGCTTTCACTTATACTTCATGACGAACAGACTCATACCAGTCAAGCATTTCGGATATGCGAAGCTTGATCTTATGGGCAATGCGGTGAATGCTGCCGTCTATTTCAAGAACAAAGTATCCAATGGCGTCGAACCTGCGGAGCTGACCACGCAGATATGGGATGCCATGCAACGCTATCAGGTCAGCAGAAAGAGGAGGTAGGAAATGTCTCTTAATCCTGGAGGCAACAGCTACGGCTGGAATTATTCCAAGCCAGACAAGCCAGGTTATTCTACCCAGCTGATTGGCACTGTGCTTGCTATCCAAGAGGTACAGAAGATGGGTTACACCATGAGCGGACAACCTGGTGCGCCACAGTTCTGGCCCGATGGTAACCCCATGATGAACATCCGCATTGCTCTTGCTACCGAAAATGGTGAGCTTAAGACTTTCGTATTCCAACCTGCGGGCAAGAAGGCTCGCATGGGTCAGAAGAAGAGCGTTCATATGGATCTCTTCGCGCTCACTGGTAACACCGATATGATGAACCTGATTGGTAAGACAATCAGTATTCAGACTCAAGAAGGTCACTATGGTCAAGGTAATCCTCGACCTTGGTATGTATCACTGGTAGAAGCTGGACCTTATAAGCTGAACATGCCATTGCCGTCTGAGTTCAAGGCTCCCCAAGTTCTTGCCAATGCTGCTGCTAGCGGTGGTCAGGTCAACCTGCCTCAGCAGGCATATCCGTATCCTGCCAATAACTATGCTGCAAATAGTCAGCAGCGCGCTATGCAGCCGCAGGTTGCACAACAGCCGCAGATGATGCAGCAACCAGCTATGGCATATCAGCCACAACCTGCGATGCAACAGCCTGCAATGCAGCAACCAATGATGCAGCAGCAACCCATGAATCAAACCGTTCAGCAGTATCCTGGCATGGATCCGAACGTTGCCCAAGCCATGGCTTCGCAGGTGTTTGGTGATGGCGTGCAAGTGTCGATGGAAGCTTCTTCTGAAACTGCCGATCAGGTTGGTACTGGCGTGGTCTACAACGACGTATACGATGATGATATGCCGTTTTAAGAAATCAGTGTGATAGTGTTGCCGATCTGTTGTTACCCACTCTGTACAGCAGATCGGTAACACTTCTATAGAAAGGAGGCACAAGGTTGGATTGGAAACATAAGTGTAGTCTTGGTTGGCTTGAGAGCAGGCGATACCACCTTACTGCTAGCGAGATCAAGAAGTTGATTCCATTGACGGCAACTGGTCGTCCTCGTACTGTGACTGACTTTGACAGGATGAAGATCCTAGCGAACAAGTCGGTTATGCTTACTGAGGAAGACTGCATGTCTTATGGTGCCGCTGCTCGTGGTCACATTATGGAACCATATGCAATTGATTCTCTCAATGCAATGCTTAAGGATATGGGCATCAATGAATACTTTCATTGGTGGGACGATGAACTTGTTACCGTGGATGGACGTTCCTTAGCATTCTCTCCTGATGCAATGGATGTCAAGCATATCGATGACATCGAGTCTGCTACTGCCATTGCAGAAGTCAAGAGCTATAGCAATGAGAAAC
>JAEEGL015236125.1_pt1 | contig 10130 bp, 3 predicted proteins | sample 9134231 | NCBI WGS metagenome assembly JAEEGL01 (sample SAMN16246548, study PRJNA631951) | gut metagenome | biome: gut microbiome; feature: rumen; material: fiber-attached | host: Bos | place: Iran: Karaj | collected 2018-10
GCGTGCCGCCCGCCGTGCAGAAAAAGACAGGCAAGCGCCGCATCGAGCGCATCTTCCGCGATCAGGAGGAGCTGCCGATCACGAGCGACCTCAACAACGATATCGCCTATGCGCTCTCGGACGCCGAATACCTGATCGTCATCTGCTCGTCCTCGACGAAGCTCTCGACGTGGGTGCCGCGCGAGATCGCGCAGTTTCTGAAAAACCACGACAGGAACCGCGTTTTGACCGTCCTCGTCGACGGGGAGCCGGGCGACGTGATCCCCGAAATCCTGCTCAGGGAAACGCACACGGAAATCGGCGAGGACGGCGTCGAGCGCGAGGAAACGCGCATCTTCGAGCCGCTTTCCTGCGATTACCGCGGCGGCATCCGCCAGGCGCGCAAAACGGAGATCCCACGCCTCGCGGCGGCGCTGCTCGGCTGCTCCTACGATGAGCTCGTCATGCGGGCGCACCGCTACGCGATGCGGCGCCTCGCGGTTTTCACGGCGATCGGCAGCGTTCTCGCGGCGGCGGCGATCGGCTATCTGATCTGGAGCAACCGCCAGATCAGCTCCGCGCTCGAGCAGTCGCGCAGAAATCTCGCGCAGGCGCGGGAAAACCAGTCCGTCTATCTCGCGAACGAGGCGATGAAGGCGTTCGAGGACGAGGACCGCATCCTCGCGACGCAGCTCGCGCTCGAGGCGCTGCCCTCTCAGGAGCGGCCGGACTGGCCGTATGTGCCGCTCGCCGAATACGCGCTCGGGCGCGCGATCGGCGCCTACACGACCGCGACGAGCGGAACGAGCGACTACGGGACCGTCGCGAATCTGCACATGCGCGGGACGGTCCGCGATTTTATCACCGATACCGACGACGCGGGGCGGGAGGTCCTCTACGCCTGCGATTCCCTCGGCGACGTGTCCGCGTGGCGGCTCGATACCGCCGAAAAGCTCTTTACCGTCGAGACGGGCATGACCGGCATCCGCATGCTCCGCCGTCTGAACGGCCGGCTCACGGTCAGCGGCAGCGCGGGCGTGCGCATGCTCGACGCCGACGACGGCCGCGAGCTCTGGCGCTGGGAGGGCGGCGACGGCGTCAATCTCTCGAGCTGCAGCTATTACTTCTGCGAGCGGGGCGTCTATATCGTTACAATCTCCTCCGACTGGTCGCGCGCGTATGCCGAGGTGCTGCTCGCCGACACGGAAACCGGCGAAATCCTCTGGCAAAGCGAGCGCCTGACCGCCAGCGAGGAGGACAGCGTCACGGCCTTTGCGGCGCATCCCTGCCGCTCTCCGGACGAGCAGACGCTGTTTTTCACCGTCGGCTACCTGAGCGGCGCCATGATCTGCCGCTGCGACCTCGATACCGGCGCTGCGGCCGTTCTCGCGCCGAGGACGGCGTATGACCGGATCGCGAAGCTCTCCGCGCCGGACGACGGGCGCCTGCTCGTCTACGGCACGCACGAAAAATCCGAGGGCACTTATCAGCTGCTCGGCTTCGCCACGATGATCGAGGAGCTGCACGCCGCTGTCGACTGCCTCGACGCGGCGAGCGGTGCCGTCGTCTGGACGAACGGCTTTTCCTCGAGCGGCCGCTCGTATCTGGGGCCGATCAGCTGCGCGTATCCGCTGGTGTACGCTTCGCCGGAGGGCGACGTGCCCCTCTTCTGCGTGATGTACGCGGACGAGGTACGCTGCTACGAGCGTGAAACCGGTGAACTCTTCGCCTCGCAGCGCTTTGACGCCGCGATCGTCGGCGCGGGGCTCTATACGAACGGCAGCGGCGTGATGGCGCTGCTGCAGAACGGCAACATCTCGAGCCTGCGCTTCGGCAGCGACGGCACGGTGAGCACGCCCGCCTTCGGCAAGGACATCACGCAGGCTGCGCTGTACTTTTCGGAAAAGAGCGGCGGCAGCGCCTTCGCGGCGACCGACGGCGGCATGACGATCCAGCTTTACGACATGATCCGCGATGAGGACGCGGCGGATTTTGCCGACGCGCCTGTCTATTCCTCCACGCTCGCCGACCGCCTGCTCCCCTGCGGGGACGCCGTCGCGGCGCTGCGCGCCGACGACGACCGCCTTCTGCTCGATCTCTACAGCCTCGGGGAGCGGCGGCTCGTCAGAAGCGTCGCCCTCGAGGGCGACCCCGACTACGCCCAGCTGCTCGGCGCGGATGAGGACGCCGGCATCGTCCTCGTCTATGTCCACGAGGACAGCCGGCTTTACGCGGTCGATGCGCAGACGGGCGAAATCCGCCTTGCGCAGTCCCTCGCGGAAGCGTACACGGCCGAAACGGGGCGAAGCGGCTACGTCGGCTACCGCTGCGTCATCCGCTGCGGAGACGCGGTCTGCGCGCTCGTTTCCAGCCTCGGCGACGACAGCCGCGCCCTGCTGCGCCTGCCGCTCGAAAACGGCCTGCCCGCAAAGGCGGAGATCGTCGCGCTGCCGGAGCCCTTCTGCCGGTACAACGGCGTCGAGCAGCTCTCCCTCCTGACGGCGGGCGAGGACACGCTCTTCCTCGGCTGCCTCGAAAACGGGAAGGCGCAGGCGGCCCTTCTGCGGGCGGACGGCGAATGGCTGCGGAGTGCATCGGAGGACGCCGCCGTTTTCCGCGAGGCCGACGCCTTTGAGAACAGGCTCTTCGCCCTCACGAACGGCAGCGCCGTGCAGGTCTTTGACGCCGGCGGCGCGCCGCTCTACAAGGTCGAGGACCCGCTGCGCACCGTGATGACGATGCATTTCTGCAGCGACCTGCAGAGCGATCGGGCGCTGCTGCTCGTGCTGTATTCCGACCACAAGATGGATCGCTGCGACGCCGAAACGGGCGAGATGCTGGCCTCCGCCTCCGTGACCTATTATGAGAACACCTCGAGCGTTTCCGACGCGCGGCAGGTCCGCTGGGCGGAGACGGACGACGAGCTGATCCTGCAAATGAAGGACATCGTCAACGTCTTCGACCGCAACGAATGGACATACAAGCTGGCCGCGCAGAACTGCCTCCTCTACGACCCCGCGCGCCGCATCCTCTACAGCCAGAAATACGACAGCGGCACCTACACCCCGCAGCTCTTCGAGCGCTACACACTCGAGCGGCTGAGGGAAAAGGGCCTCGCGTTTTTAAACGGCGACACGCTCACGCCGACGCAGCGCTCCCTCTACGGCATCGAAAACTGAAACCGCGGCAAAGACGTAAAAACACCGCTCCGGAATGATCCGGAGCGGTGTTTTCTCTGTTTTCAATCCCACATGATAACGTCTTCCGACGCATTCGGCTCGCCGCATTTCGGGCAGGGCAGGCTCTTCGCCTCCTGCCTGTCTGCCCTGCGCATGCGCCCGCCGCAGGCCTCGCAGCGGCGGTCCCACCGCCTGAGGACATGAAAATGTTCCTGCAGGTCCCAGCCGTCGGCATAGGGAAGATATCCCCATTCCTTCGCGGTTTTTTCGCCGTATTTCTTTTCGGCGACGGCGTCGGGATCATTCGGCGCATACAGCGTGAGATCGACGCCGGTTTCCCATCTGCCGCAGGTGCAGACGTACAGCACCTTTGCCGGATTGATCGCGGCATACGGCGTCTGCTCGAAGAGAGTCTTCCACTCGTCTCCGTATCGGCCTTCCCGGATCTCCTTTACCGTGTCCTCATAAACCTTGGGATACAGCATCCCGATCCCGAGAAAGACCGAATACCGATGGCCGCATTTTTTGCAGCGATAGTCATATCCGAATCCCATCCGAATCCTCCTTTTCCGCTGTCAGCCCACCCACGTGAACCGCCTGTATTTAATCCCGCGGCTGTCGCAATAGCCGCAGAAGGAATCCCGATCGAGGAATTCCCCGAAATGCGCGCGGATCATCTCTCCCGCCGTGCCCCGCAGGCCCTCGCTTTCCAGCACCTGCAGCAGCTTCTGCCGGTTTTCCCCGTCCAGCGTGTAAATGACCTCGTAATCGCCGCCGAACAGCTCCGCGTTCAGGTCTTCGTAGCTGATTTTCAGTTCGTCTCCGCTGTCGCGGATGTGAGCCCTTCCCTTTTCCATCCGGTGCCTCCGTTCGCAGTCAAACCGTGCTTTTCCCCGTCGGTTTCGCCGCCCTCTTTTCCTCAAACCGCGCGAGCACCGAGAGCATCTCCGGCGGCAGGCGCTTCTCGCCTTCTGCGCGCATTTCGTCGGGCACGCCGTAGTACGCCTCCGCGACCGAGCCCGCGATGCAGGTCAGCGTATCGCAGTCGCCGCCGAGCGAGACCGCCGTGCGGATCACGTCCTCGAAATCCTCCCCCTCGAGAAACGCCGTGAGCGCCTCGGGGACGGTTTTCTGGCAGCTTTCGTCGTGGTGATACGTCGGGCGGATCTCATCGCAGGTGCGCGAGAGATCGTAGCCGAATGTTTCGGTGATGTACGCGCGGATCTCCGCTTTGTCATGCCCCGTGCGGGCGAGATAAATCGCCGCCGCCGTCGCCTCGGCGCCCTTGAGCCCCTCGGGGTGGTCGTGGGAGACCGCCGCCGTGAGCCACGCGATATCGCGCGTTCGTTCGAGCGAATCATACAGCCAGCCCGCCGCGGCGACGCGCATCGCCGCGCCGTTGCCGTAGCTGCCGTAGGGGCGCGGATGCTCCTCCCACAGCCAGTGCCCGAAGCGCGCGCCGTAGCCCGCCGCGGGGTAGGCCCGCCCCCATTTCTGCATCGAGGAAACGAGCGCCTCGAGCAGCTCGCGCTCGGTTTTTCCCTCTGCGTCGAGCAGCGCCTCGGCGACGGCGACGGTCATCACCGTGTCGTCGGTGAACTGCGACTGCTCGGTGAAAAGCGGAAACTTCTTCGATTTGTTCCCCATGTCAAACTCGTAGGGCGCGCCGATCATGTCGCCCAGGATCGCTCCGATCATTTCCGCAGACCTCCCTGTTTTTGCGTCTTTGTCCCGTCCGATGTCAGTATAGCACATTTCGGGCAAAAAGGGTCGCTTCGCGGGCGACACTTTTTCCGAACAGCCCGTCTCCCGCGCGCTTTCAGCGGGCAGAAGCCCCAAAAGCCGGAGCGATCAGAGGGATCGAGCTGTGTTTTGTGCCGTTTCCTTTCACTTTTTTCGGATTTTTCGTCACTTTTTTGACGAATCCTATAGACTTTTTTGCATAGTAGTAGTAGAATCATATTGGATTTTTAGCGCCAGCCTTGATCCGCACCGATCTGTTTTCTTCTCGGTCACAATTCGACCCGCCCGCAGAAGGAAGCAGCTTGCTGCCGCGGCAGAGGCGACGCAGAACGATATTTCCGATAACTGCAAGGTGATTGTTTCCATGATTGATATTTCGATGAAACTGAAGAAGGGACTGGCTGTGCTGCTGGCGACGGCTCTGCTGTTTTCGGCAGTGCCTGTTTCGGTGTTCGCAAACGAGGATACGGCGGCGGATTCCGCGGCGACGCAGACGGATCTGCCCGCGCCCGAAAACCCGGGCGAGCCCGAAACTCCGAGTGAACCCGCGCCTGAAAATCCGAGCGAGCCCGCGCAGCCTGCGCCCGCGCCGCAGAAGGCGGCGGCTCCCAAGGCTGCGGAGACGAAAGCGCCCGCGGAGGAGGCGGACTATGTCTTCCCGCAGGAGAAGGTCTATCTCAAGGACATTCTCGACGCGCTCGAGCTCACCGTCGGGAACAACGCGGCCCTCAGCGTCGACAGCGACCTCATCACGCTTTCCGCGACGACCGTCAAAAAGAACAACCTCGACAAGATCACGCTGACGGCGTCCGGCCATTTCACGCGCGCGACGCTGACGATCAAAAAGAACAAAAACAACGTGCAGACCGTGACGCTCTCGTACCCCGCCGAGAGCGACGCCGAATACACCTTCGCCGACGCGAAGGACGAGATCGGGCTGCTTGCGCTGCTCGAGGAAAGCGGCATCGAGGCCAAAGCGATCGACGACGTCGCCGTGACAGGCGGCGATGAGACCGCCATCCGGCTGCAGGAGAAAAAGGGCGACTGGAAGGTTTTGCCGAAGGCGTATTTCGACGACCTTGAATTGACCGTGACGCTCGATACCGGCAAGGAGCTGACCGTCCTGCTGCGCTACCCGCCGCTCAAGACCTACGTCCCCGAGGACGCGATCTGGGCGAACGACGACCTCTACCTGACGGGCAAAATGCCGGGCAGCGCCGTCGTCGAGGCGACGCCCGTCGAGCTCTCGATCGAGGGGGACGCCGCCCTTTCCGCCTACGAAATCAAAATCTACGCGAACGAAAACCAGCGCAAAAAGGGCAAAAGCTGGCAGCCCGCCGACGACAAGGTGCAGGTGCATTTCCTCGTCGGCTCCGACGCCGGCGAGGTCGACGTCTTCCATCTCGAGGATGAGGACGCCGAGCCTGAGCTTGTCGATACCGTTCCGGTCAGGGACGGCTGGGTCGAATTCGACGCGGAGCGCTTCTCGATCTACGCCGTCGCGGAGGTTGTCCTCTCGAAGACGGTCGAGGCCTCCGACGGCAGCACCTATGAGATCGAGGTGACCTACGGGGACGATTCCGGCATCCCGATGCGCGGCACCGATCTGTTCGTCTCCGAGATCACCGAGGACGACGAGGACTACGACGGATACCTCTCCGCCTCCGCCGAAAAGCTCGGCGTGGAGAAGGAGGGCTTCGGGCTCGCCAGAGCCTTCGATATCCGCATCGTCGACGCGGATGACCCCGATCAGGTCTACGAGCCGACGGGCAAGGTGGAGGTCTCGATCCGCCTGCTCGGCGAAACGCTCGAGGATTACGTCTCGGTCGACGTTCTGCATTTTGCCGAAAATGAAAACAGAAAGAGCGGCAGCGAGCAGAAGATTCAGAATATGGACGCCTCCGTCAGCGGCGAAAAGGTCGGCTTTACGACCGACGGCTTCTCGGTCTACGTCGTGACGGGCACCGTCTATTTCCGGACATACGTGTTCTACACCTTCAACGAATACGGCGAATACGAGCAGTACCCGTTCTACACGGACGAGGGCGAGTCCGCCTTCATGCAGACCGTGCGGGAGGGCGAGACCCCGATCGTGCCGAGCAACCCGACGAACCCGCTCGAGCCGGAGGCGACCTTCTCCGGCTGGTATGAGGGCGAATTTGTCGGGGCCAGGCCGGTTCTGCAGGAGGAGCCCTACGATTTCGGCGACGTCGAGCCGCTCACCGACGAGACGAACGGCGAAACCGTCCGTCTGTTCGCGCGGTTTTCGTCGTATGCCTACGTGATCTTCCACGACCAGTACGACGCCGCGACCGATTCGTTCCCCGTCGCCTTCACCGAGCGCGCCGAGCTTTCCGGCACGCCCGCCGCCGGAACGGTTTCGATCAGCGACAAGCGCGTCGTCTACAGCGGCAGCGACCTGACGTTTTACGGCTGGTCGTACACGCCGATCTCGACGCCCGGCAGCGAGCGCGACGACGACTACAACCCCGTCAGAAAGATCGAGACGGACACGATCTCCGTCAGCGGGACGGTGCACCTGTATCCGATCTTCAAGCAGATATGCTGGCTGGCGTTCGTCTCGGGCCCGACCGAATCCGGCGCGACCTATTATCCGGAGACGTACTATTTCGAGGGCGTCGGGCCGACGTCGCTGGCGGATCGTGTTCCGACCCGCGACGGCAACTATGTGTTTGACGGCTGGTTTACCGGAGCCGACAGCACGGGAACAAAGATTGCCAACGCCGACGGCAGCCTCTGCGCGGGCGCATCCGCCGCCGGCATCGCGGTGAACGCGGCGGGCAACGGCATGACCCTGACCGCCAACCAGACGCTGTACGCCGGATGGACGGCGGGAACGACGGCGAATTACACCATCGTCATCGTGAAGCAGAAGGCGTCGGATCCGGATGACAGCGATGCGTCGAACAATACCTACGAGTACGCGGATAGCTTCCTGCTGTCCGGGACGATCGGCGACGTCCTTTCGGCCGGCGCGGACTATATGAGCCTGGATGCCGACGCGAGCTACAATGCCCTGCACGAGAATGCCAATGTGTCGGGCGAGAGCAATCCCTTCTACGGCTATGCCTACAACGCGGCAAATTCCGATCCGAACGTGACCGTCACGGCGGACGGCAGCGCGGTGCAGTATCTCAGATACGACTGGACCTCCAGGCCGGACATGACCGGAAAGACCTTTGCGCTGACGTTTGCGGATTCCGTGGAGACAGCGGGGCAGACGAGCGCCAGCCTGCCCGTCGCCTATGATCAGGACGACGGAGAACACGCGAAGCCCGCATACGGCGCCGCCCTTTCCGATTACGTCCCGTTCGACCCCGCCTCTGGCCGGGACGGCTATTCCTTCACGGGCTGGTTCGCGGACAAGGCCTGCACGATGCGCGTGGTTTTCCATGCCGCGCCCCTGACCGAGGATGAAAACAGCGCGTTCGGCTCTCAGCCCCATGTGTTTTTTGACACCATGCCCGCCTCGGACCTGACGGTTTATGCCGGCTGGGAGAAGGAATGGTATATCGTCACCATCGATCCCAACTACGGCGAATTGGATCCGACGGCTTCGACCTGGTTCTGGTCGGCCTACGGCAGCCAGATCCAGGAGTACACCACCACCAAGCGCGACTATGTGGAATCCGATTCCGGCACCTGGTACTACGCTTTCCATAACAAACAGGGGTCTGACGCCGGCCTTTGGCCGAGCAGAGACCGCCGCGCGTTTTATACGGAGGATCTGAACGAGGCGACCGAATACACGACCTTTGAACATCAGCCCGGCGTCTACCGCTACGACGGCTGGTATGAGGTCTTCAACGCCGGCCAGGCCGACGAGTACGAGGCCGACACGCCCTATCAGTTCGGAAAGATCGTCGACCACGATACGACGCTGCGCCTGCACTGGACGAAGGTCGGCGCGTATTATCTCCATTACGACGCGGGCGAGGGCAGGCTGACGAACGGCGAGGACCTCGAGCCCGTCTATCTCGCGCTCGACGGCGAGAGCTATATGGACAACGCCGAGGTCGTCGTCACGCGCATCGCCGAGGCGCCCGAGGGCAAGGAATTCGCCGGCTGGACGATCCGCGGCGACGAGAGCGGAACGATCTACTATCCCGGCCAGGCCTTCACCCTGCTGACGAAATACGCCGCGACCGTGGCGGGCAAAAAGACGGTGTATCTCGACGCCGTCTATACCGCCGTGCCCACGGCGCGGATCGTCTACCACGCAAACGGCGGCACGATCACCGAAAGCGATCTCGATTACGGCGCTCCCACCGCGCCCGCCGCGCCGACGCCCCAGACCTCCTGCGATCCGGCGGCCGGAACGGCGACGATCGCCAACCTGGTCAACAACAGCGGCCTCCGCCTTTCGGACGGCAGCGGCTTTACAAGAACCGGCGCCACCTTCGCGGGCTGGAGCCCCCGCCCCGACTATGACCCGAACGACATCGACGCCGCGCTCTACCTGCCCGGCGCGGCCTCCGAGGAATACCGCGTCAACGCGCAGGAGCCCTATGACCTCTACGCCGTCTGGCAGGTGAGCGTCAACTATCATCTGGATCACGCCGACACCGATTTCGGCGGCACGTGGGATCCCAATGTCTATACGCAGAAGAGCGCCGACTGCTACACGCAGAACGCCTGGCTCGGCTGCGCCGTCGCGCAGCCGGAGACCGTCCCGCAGTACACCGGCGCGGGCGATCTGATGTTCCGCCATTGGGCGACGAAGGACGACGGCGGCAACTACACCGAATACGATTTCAGTCAACCGGTGCAGGCCGAGCTCGATCTGTACGCCGTCTGGGACGGCCCGATCGGCGTCACCGTTCACGCCGTGGACGCGACGGGCGAAACGCTCGCCGAGGAAAGCGCGTGGGTCATGACGAACAGCATCGCCGTCGGCGCGCAGGAAACGGCGCTCGACGCCGCAGAAGCGCTCTTGTATGTCGCCCTGCCCGCGGGAAAGGAATACGAATTCGCCTTTGCTGCCCCGTTTGACAAAACGGCCGATCTGCAGGCGCTCTCCGAAGAAAAGGCCGCAGAGGCCGTCTGGTACGACGGCGCGACGGGCGAAATCACCCTGCGCGACGCCGACGGCACCGTCACGCTCGCCGAAAACGAGGAGCTCTACTTCGTCTTTTACGAAAAGAAGACGCTCGATATCGCCTACGTCAGCATGGCGGACAACGGGGTCCTTTCCGATCTGACCGTCGA
>JAEEGL015333487.1_pt1 | contig 10130 bp, 4 predicted proteins | sample 9134231 | NCBI WGS metagenome assembly JAEEGL01 (sample SAMN16246548, study PRJNA631951) | gut metagenome | biome: gut microbiome; feature: rumen; material: fiber-attached | host: Bos | place: Iran: Karaj | collected 2018-10
CACGGCTTCCTCCTCCGATGTCCGGAAGGAAAGATAGTGATACATGCAGATCACATCCTTCGTCCCCATGACTGTTTTCATGTATTTTTCGATCATCCCTTCCACCTTGGCCTGAAAGTCCGCCGCGTCCGTAAACTGCTCCGTTCCGAGGACATACTGCCCGTTTTCATGGCCTTCTCTTGCCCATGTAGGCGTGGTAAGCGTAATGGTGCGCTTGCACATGTTGACTAAAAATCCTGTGATACAGGAGATCGAACCGGCGACTTCCTCCGCGTCAGGGTGCGACTCGGCATAGCGGCCGACCGAAGCGAAATGATTTCCCGGCGCCTCTTCGTACTGCGGCAGCAGCTCCACCAGCGCCAGATCTGCCGGCGTAAAGGCCTCACAGACCTTACGGTACATTTCCTCGGAAAGGATCGAAAACCGGTAGATCGTCCTGCCGTCCTCATTCAGTTCTTTGAGAAGCGGGCGGAGCCTTTCGATATGTTTGGATGACGTTGCCGTCGTGATTTGCGGCAAAACGCCAAAGGTCTCGCGGTAGTCATGCATGAACTTCTCATAGTCCGGATTATCCAGCGGTTCCGATGCAAAGTAGAGTGTTCCCTCCCCTGCTGCCGGACCGAACATTTCCTTGGAACGCTGCAGGATTTCTTTAAAAAGCGCGGCATTTTTATCCGTATAACGGTAGACTTCTTTGAGTTTTCCGGCATTGAGACCGCAGAATTCACAGCCGACCGAGCAGCCGACGGCAATCTCGAACATCAACGGCGCATGAATGACCGCGGTATACTGCGGTCCGAGATCCAGGATACACCTTGCGATCTGCAGTTCTCTCCACTTCTTAAAGTGTTCGTTTGCCGGCGCGCAGGCTTCCCGCATCAGCTCGACATGCCGGTATTTTTTATCCATGAAATCCTCGTAGAGCGGGGCCTTGGAATCCGGAAAGCGCGGTTTCATGGTCCGGGGTTTGCCGGGCTCCTGCGGGTAAAACGAGACATCTTCCACGGTCAGCGGAAATCCGTATTTTCTTAAGGTCCGATTCGGGTTTTCTTCCACCTCTTCGCAAAACCCCGGGATCATCGCCTCATATTCCAGAAACCGTTTGATCCACCCGATCGTCTCCCGGTCTTTTTCCTCTAAAAATCGCTCTCTCATATCTGAAACTATCCTCTTTCCCCGAACAGCTTTCTGTCGTAAATATAGCCCTGCTTCCACAGTTGGTTTAGCAGCCAGAAGACATCGGCAGGCGGCGCGCTGAATTCTCTTTCGATGATCCCAACGATCTCACGCTTATCATGCCTTCCTTCACCGATCAGGTCGACGACGCGCTTGGCGTATGATTTTGGCAGCTTATCAAGCGCTAAGATCGAGCCGCCGTAAACACTTTTCAGAGAATCGCCGTGTTCTGTTTGGCACCGCTTTAAGAACGGGTAGAACGCAAGCGGCTCATCCCCGGGTAAGTCCACGATCATATATTCATCAAGCATTTCCTGCATGATCGCTTCACATTCCGCGGCAGTCTTAAAATAGCGCTTGCAGGGCTCTGCAATGCCGTTTGGGAACTTCTCCGTCATATGGCAGGGCGTGATGATGCGGATGCTCTGTTCGGCCATATTGACGACAAAACCGTCCGCACAGCAGATCGTACCGGGATCCATATCCCTGGCATCTTCCGGATCCACTTTATCCGCCTGTGCACCGACCACGGTAAAATCGATAAAGGACGGCGCTTCTTCAAACTGCGGCAAAAGTTCCACGCGAAGCAGCTCAAGCGGCGAAAATTCCCGAAATATCGTCTCCGCCATCGCAAGAGACCGAACGGAAAAGCGGTGAATATAGCCGGGTGTCGTATCAAGCTCATGGATCAAGGCTCTGGTCCGCTCGATATTCCGGTCCGGAACGGCCGTCGTGATCTGCGGGATAAAGCCGAATTCGTTCAGATAATCTTTTTCAAACAGTTCATAGTCGGGATTGTCGAGCGGCTCCGTTGCAAGATACAAGGTCCCGAAGCCCGCTGCATCGCCGATGAGTTTATGCGCTGCAGACAAAATGTCACGAAACATCGCAGCGTTTTCATCGGTATGCCGGAAGATCCCGGAAAGCTTCCCTGCGCCCAGTCCGCAAAAATCACACCCGACAGAACATCCGAGGTCCAGTTCCACGGTAAATGGCGAATGGACGAAGGATTTGTTGATCCCGCCGACGCCTGCAAGACAGCGGTTGCTCTGCCGCTCTCTCCAGCGCGCCATACGGTCATTGGAAGGCTTGCAGAGTTCCTCGATCATGCGGTCGCGAAACGCAAGCTTGTTCGCCAGAAACTGGTTAAACCGGAATACGGATTCCGGCAAAAGCTCCATTTTGTTGGGTGCATTTTGGATGTTCTCCCGCTCTGCCTTGTAATCCTCGTAACAGAGAAGCTTCATGCCCTCTTCATCCACGTTGAGGTCATGTTCGCTTAAGAATCCTGCAAAATCAGCATCCAGCTTTGCTCTCATGTCAGGCAACAGCGAATACATTTCCACAAACCGTTTCGTATCCGCAACAAGCCGCCTGATCCGAAGCAGCTCATCCCGCGGGATCTGATCATTTTGCATTTTGCATAATTCGATTTCCCGTTCTGTCATTTTCTTCCGATCCTTTGGTTCCTTATACTTCCTGGCGTTTGACCAGATCGTAAAACAGGCCCTTATTCTCCATCAGGGTCTCGTAATTGCCGTCTTCCACGATTTTTCCCTGATCCATGACCAGGATCCTGTCGCAGTTTTTCACCGTGGATAAGCGGTGTGCGATCATCACGCGCGTCATATTGCGCGCTTCCAGTTTCTCGCAGACGCTCTGCTGCGTGATGTTATCGAGCGCACTCGTTGCTTCATCAAAATACAGGATCGAGGGGTTGTTGGCAAGCGCCCTTGCGATCAGAATGCGCTGCATCTGGCCGCCGGAAAGCGTTCCGCCGCCATCGGCGACCGCCGTAAAGATCCCCATCGGCATTTTTTCGATATCTTCGTGCATCCCGACTTCATCCAGAAGCTCTTCCACTTCCGCAGGTTCCATGCCGGGGGATGCCAGCGTGACATTCGTGTAGATGTTTCCGACGACCATGGCCCCGTCCTGCAGGACCACGCCCATCTGTTTACGCATTTCGCATTTATCCAGGCTCTCCACGTCTTTGTTGTCATAGAAGATCTTGCCCTTCGTCGGCTTCTCAAAGCCCAGCAGGCATTTCAGAAGCGTTGATTTGCCGCAGCCCGAAGGACCGACGATCCCGACAAACGAACCCGGGTCAATCTTAAAGGTGATGTCATGCAACACCTTGTTCTCATCATCACTGTAGGCAAAATCAAGATGATCCACCTCGATCTCTCCGGATAATTTTCCCGGTAGGCTTGCGGCTTCCCTGGTTTCGGCTTCCTGATCATAGATCGGGCGGATCCTGTCAAGGACCGGCACCAGTCTGGCACGCGTCACGAAATACTGGACCAGCTGGGCGGTCGCCGAGGTGAACATGCCGTAGGCACTGTTGAATGCCGTGTATTCGCCGAGCGTCAGATCCTGCTTTTTCTTGATCACCGTGTAGAAAATAACGCCTGTATAAATAACGGTCGATATGCTTGTAAACACCGTGCCGATATTGGAGATCTTGGTCGATTCCATCGTGTATTTGATCGTCTCGGTGTTGACTTTTTCGTATTCATAAAGACTCCGGTTCTCAATTCCGGATATCTTGATCTTTAAGATCCCGGAGATGAACTGGTAGAGCAGGTTGTTGCTTGCGGTCGAAGTCTCTAACATCCGCTTTTCGTATTTGACTCTGGCGCGGCCGAACCCGTACATGAGAAGCCCCAGGATCACGGCCATGATCAGGCCTCTCCAGGCTAGCGGCTTGGCCTGTTTGAACATCTTGTGCAGATAGAAGAGGGAGAGCACAAAACCGATCACGGCTGTTGTGCCGGCACTTAAGGTCTGAGAAAACACCGTGGAGACCGAATTGACGCGGTTGACCAGTTCCGAGGTGCCAAAGCGCTCCAGAAACTGCTGCGGGAGGCGGAACAGCCGGTCATAGGTTGCCGAAACGATCGCATATTCCATGGATTTGATCCCGCGGAAATTGGCAAGGCTTTCCACCAGTTCAAAGAAGATGTTACTGAACATGACCGCAAAGAGCACCACGCCCACCTGCATGATCGAGCTGATATTGCCCATCGGGATCAGGTTATCAAAGAGCTGTTCGTTGATGATCGGAAGCAGCAGCCCGATCAGTGTGGCAATCAAAGCCATGAGTACGAACACGAATACATCGCGGTTGCGGATCCGCTTCATGCCGTATTGCATGACTTCCTTGAGGGTCAGTTTACGGTCCGGAAGCGGCTGGTATGCAACAAATGCTTCCTCCGATAACCGGTCCGCTTCTTCTTTTTCCACAACACAATTCGTTCCATCCCCGAGGTCATACATCAAATAAGCACTCACGCCCTTGGGGATCAGCAAAACGGGGTACTGCGTATCCTTGTAAAAGGCCACGATCGGGCCGGCATCCGCCTTGTACCACTTCTTCTCAAGTTTGATTTTGCGCAGAACAAAATGGGAACTTCTGGCGATGTCATAGATCGTCATATTGTCGTTTGTTGCCGCTTGCAATGTCGAATATGCGATGATCGGAATGTTCAGATAATTACAGTAGACCGACATCGTATCATAGAGCAGGGAGTCCGTCTTTTCCTCATAGCGCAGTTTCCCCTCGTCCATGAAAACAGACGCCATGAGGTTGATTTTGCCGCTTAAGGCAGCTTCCTTCTGAGCATAGGAATGCTCGATCTTGTCGTGTTCCTTGGAGAGATTCTCCTCGTACCATTCGCCGATGAGCTGGGAAAAACGCTTCTCGCCCTCCTCAAAATCCGTGTAATTTGCAAGGAAGTACGCGCGCACCTCCTGAATATGCTCCATATCCTCATAGCGCTCCGCGGTCGCCTTATCCTTTGCTTCCAACAGAAACTGCAGATAGGAGCCGTCCTGCTGGTTGATCACGGAAAATGACGGGATCTGGGCGCCTTCATTGACCTCGCAGAGGAAAAACGTGCGGTCGGGCTTTTTGTTGACCATACGTGCAACGTAAACATACACGGTCCCTTTTTGCACCGTGATGACCTCGGCGGGGTTGCCGGTCAGATATTTGGTTGTGCCTTTCAGTACGATCTGTGCCATAACCTAATCCATTTCCGCAACCAGTCTTGCGTACAGGCCCTTTTTATCAAGCAGTTCCTGATGCGTCCCGCGCTCCGCGATCCGTCCGTGATGCATCACGATGATCTCATCGCAGTCACGGATCGTTGAGAGCCTGTGCGCAACGACCACGCAGGTACAGCGCCTGCGCTTGATGTTATCTAAGATCAGTTTTTCCGTAACGGCATCGAGCGCGCTTGTCGCCTCATCCAGAATGAGGATCGTCGGATTGGTCGCAAGGGCCTTTGCGATCTCGATCCGCTGGCGCTGTCCGCCGGAGATGTTGGAGCCGTTCTCCCGGAGCTTATAGTCATAGCCGCCGGGTTTTAGGATGATGTCTTCGTGGATCTGTGCATCCTTGGCTGCCTGCACCGCTTCTTCCTGAGAGATCGCGGTATTCCAGGTCGTGATGTTGTCTAAGACAGATCCGTCAAAGAGGGAGATCTGCTGGGTCACGACGGAAACCGAGGCGCTTAAGACATCCGCAGGGATCTTATCGACACCAACCCCGTCCATTAAGATCTCCCCGGTCCAGGGTGTATAGAGACCGCTGACCATCTTGGAAACCGTGGATTTGCCGCATCCGCTGCCGCCCACGATCGCAACCGTGTTGCCGGGTTCTACGTGAAGGTTGAAATTGCGGATAAAAGGCTTATCCATCTTGCCGTATGCAAAACTGACCGCTTTCAGTTCCACCTCGCCGCGTAGCTTCCTGCCGGATAGTTCTTCGTTTTTCTCGCCGGCATAGGCATCTTCCTCGTCATAGTTCATGATGTCCTCGACTCTTGCCATGTCGTTTTTGACCTGCTGCATGCCGCGCACAAAGCTGACAATGCTCTCAAACGGGCCGGAAAAGGATCCTAAGAATCCCGCAAAACTCATCATCATACCGGGTGTCAGCTCGCCCTGAACCACGTAGATCGCGCCCAAAATCAAAAGCACCACGTTATTAAAGGACCGGATCGTCTTGGGCACGATATTCATCATGGACTGCATACGGCCCATGGACTGGTCATTGACGTTTACCTCCGCGTAATATCCGAGCACACGTCCTGCAAATTCCGTCTCGGCGCCGACCGCCTTGAGGCTTGCGGAGCTACTAAGGCCGTTATAGAGCGCACCGATCAGTTTACCGGTATCCATACCGAATTTGATCGCCATATTCCGGATCTTTGTGGAGACAATGATCGCAAGGATGATGGAGACGATCGAAAACAGCACGCCGATCAGCGACAGTTTCGGACTGTAGCAGATCATGATGATCAGATAGATCACGCTGGTAAACAGCGAGATCACAAGGCCCACGAGGGAGGTGGAGAGAAAATCGCAGACGGAGTAATTGTTGACCACGCGTTGGACCAGATCGCCGGCAAAGCGCTGTTCGAAGAACACCATGGGCAGCCGCAGCATGTGCGCGATCATCTTGTCCGTGGACAGCAGGGCCATTTTACTGCGAAGGAGGAGGGAAATGCGGGAGTTTAAATAGGTGAAATACGCATCATACAATGCGGTGATGATCATGAAAAACAGCAGCCACTTCATCCACTGTCTGTTGCCGCCGACTAAGATATCATCGAGGAACACCTGGGAAAAGACGGGTGTTAAAATGCCGGGAATGATCGTTGCGATCCCGATCAGCAAAAGCACAAGCAGCACCTTTTGCTGGCCTTCCAGACGGCGCAGTGCAAAGCGGAAGAGGGTACGTTTGGACCGTGATTTTTGAAAATGCTCCGTCGGTTTGAATTCCAGTACGGTCTCGGAATAGCCATCCTCCATCTCCTGCCTGGTCAGCCGCCTTCTGCCGCGCTGGGGGTCATTGATGCAGTATTTGCCGAACTGTTTGCCCTCATAAACGACAAAATGCGAGAAATTCCAGTGCAGCATGCACGGAACCTCGCTTTTTTCGATCATTCTGTCCAGATCTCTTCTGCTGGCTTTAACCTCCATCCCGTAACGCTGCGCCGCCAGATAGATGTTCTTGGCATTGCTTCCGTTTCTGGATACGCCGGTCTCGACGCGGAGTTCTTCGAGCGGGACATATTTGCCGTAGTACTGCATGATCATGGACAACGAAGCAGCGCCGCACTCGTTTACCTCCATCTGGTAAACCGTCGGCGTTCTTCTGCGCCTCCCTGGCGCGCTTCTGCTTTTTGCTTCCTGCTGCGTGTTCTCCGGCATGTTTGTGATTTTGACTTTCTAAATTCTCATTGATTGGCGGAATCCGCGTTTCCGCCGGTCTTGGTATCCGGCTTAAATTCAAGCTTATCCTTGATATACGGGATCAACAGGTCGATCGGTTTCTTTTCTTCCGTCACGATCGTGACCGTGAAGATCGTACCGTCATTTAGGCTGATCTCGCTGCCTCTGTGGGAGCTCCAGGCGTAACCGGATTTGGTGGTGGGGTCTTCGAGCAGATGACAGCGGATCTCCACGACGGGGCCTTCCGATTCAAACTGCTTGACGAGGGATTCAGACCCCAGCTGCTTGATCATATCGTCTTCGGATGCGACATGGGTGCTGATCGAACTGACCTCAGCAAGGATATGCCCGTATTCCTGCTTATTGACTGTGGAGGGATATACATAAGCGCTCATACCGGGTTCCACCTTTTTGGCATCCGATAGGTTAACATAACATATCGCATCTTTGCGTCCGAGGTCACCGGTCATCAGGTTGACGACTTCCGTGCCCTGTGCGACGCCTTCGCCGATCTCGACCGGAATGTCATAGACCATGCCGGATGCCGTTGCGACGATATCTCCTTTGCCTGCATCATTTAAGATCTTGTCTCTCTGGGCATGCAGGTCCGATAAAACCGCGCTTTTCTTGTTGATAAACTGCTGTTTGTAGTTCTCTGCGTCGGTCTCGGTATTGCCCTGATCCAGAATGTGCTGCAGTTCCAGCTCGTCGACTTCGTCATTGAGGGATTTGTAGAGGGATTTGGCGTTGTTGTATTCCGTTAAGGCCTCCGAATACTCTGAGGATGCGATCGTATTCTGGGCCTGGGTGCCTGATTGTTCGTTTAAGAATTCCAGATAGTCCTTACGGACCTTTTCGAGGGTTTCGTTGGCGACGCGCAGCTTCTTTTCTTCTTCCTTCATGAAGTACTCGTAGTCATCTGCTTTCGTCCTGGCGCTTTCCACGTCGGCGAATGCCGCTTCATATGCCGCTTTCTGGTCTTCCTCCAGATCGGTCGTGTCGATATCCGCGTATTTGGAATCAAAGTTGGCCTTTACCGAATAATAGGCCTCCTTCGCGTTGATATAGTTTGATTTTGCCGTCTCGTAAAGATTAAAGTGGGTGTCGTAGTCGCTGTTGGCTTCCTGATATGCTACCGTGTGTCTTTCATCTGATAAGTTGAGGGTGGAATAGTATTTTTCCTTGCAGGAAAGCAGGTTTTCCTCGGCCTTGTTGAGGTCGGCTGCCGCATTCTGCAGTTTTTCCTTCTTCAGTTCCAGTTCGGCCTCGGTCTTCTCCCGGCTGTCGTTGATCTGCCGCGCGGTGAGCTTGATCTGCGCCATTTCCTGCGTATCGTTCGTCACCGTGTCCAGTTCGGACTCGAAGGTCATGTTCTCCACATAGCCGATGCGCGTATCGAGCTGCTTGAGGTTGAAGATATCATCCTCGGTGCCGAGCTTTGCGATGATATCGCCCTCCTGCACCTTCTCGCCCTCGTGCGCGATGATGTCGATCAAAAAGCCCTGGCGCTGCGCATAAATGGAGGTTGTGCCGTCGCTGTTCATATAGATGCCTCTGGTATCAAAGCTTGACGGGAGCTTCCCGAAAAATCCCCACACCAGAAGGACTGCGATCATGAAAAAAGCGCCGATAACGGATACCCAAACAAAGGGGGACACCAGGACAATGGTTCTGTCCAGACGATCCTCCGCGGCGATCCGATTCAGCGCGTCTCTGTTATATACACCCTTCACGTTTATACTCCCACAGGCGGAATCCCCATTTCCGCCGCCAATACCCGCAGAGCCCTCTCTCTGCGGCAGGGATATGAACCCTTCTGCATGCGGCATCCCTCAATACCGATACAAAATCATGTCCCTGTTTAGATTACATAATACCATATATGGTATCTTTTGTAAATCTTTTTTTCTTTTACCAAACCCTGTTGTAATCGGATGTTGTAAACAGTTCCGCATCCGGCAGCTGTCTGATGTTCACGGAACCGCCGGGCATGATTTTGGCCCACTCGGAAAGCCGATCTTCTAAGCTCATGCCGGAAAGCTTGCCCATGTTCTGGATGACCACGTCATAGCCGACGGTCGCCATCTTGTTCAGGTTTAACGTCTTGCCGGAGGGCCAGTCGGTATCAAGATGCTGCAAAAACAGCCGGAATGAGCCGATCTTGCTGCCGCTGTTGTCAACCACATCCGCTTCCATCGTGATCCTGCCATTCTCCGGCGATTCCATCCGGCCGCTGAAGGTACCGTCCATAAATTCGCCTTCCCAGTTGATCACGGTGCCGGCTTCGCCAAGCTGCGCATCGAGGTTCCTGAAATAGATGTCCTCCGGGAACATGTCGCGCAGGTAGGTCTGCAGATTGCCTTTTTCATCGAACAGAAATCTTGCATAGACCTGCGTGATGCGGTCCGTCCACTCGTCCGGCAGGTCTTCCTCGTCGATCACGATAAAGCCTTCCCAGTCGCCGACAAAATCATTCGCCGCGACGTAGTCTGCTCCGATCACGCCTTCTTCTGCGCCGTCATCACCGCCAAAGCGGCCCTTGCCTTTCTTTCCGCCCTTGCCGTTCTTTCCGCCGTCTGCCGCGCCGTCTGCTTCTGTCGCATCCGCGGGGTTTTCCAAGTGTGTGCCGGGTTTTTTCTTGCCGTTCTTGCCGGACTTGCCGGATCCTGCGTCTGCGTCGCCAGCCTGGTCGTCTGCATCCTGATCTACGA
>JAEEGL015456586.1_pt1 | contig 10130 bp, 10 predicted proteins | sample 9134231 | NCBI WGS metagenome assembly JAEEGL01 (sample SAMN16246548, study PRJNA631951) | gut metagenome | biome: gut microbiome; feature: rumen; material: fiber-attached | host: Bos | place: Iran: Karaj | collected 2018-10
ATTTTACCAGAACTATCTGTTGAACCGTCATCAATAAGTATTATTTCATAATTTTTATAAGTTTGTTCTAAAATGCTATTAATGCTTTTTCTTACGTATTTTTCTACATTATAAACGGGTATAATTACTGATATAAATAAATCGTTTTTCATGTTATTTACCTGTATTAATAATCATAATATTTAAAATATTTTTCTAATCTTAGACGTTTTATTATGCTATTTAAGTTTTTACTTAATATATTTCTTTTATTATTCAATAATTTTGTAATAACTAAATATTGAAACATATCTAGTAAGTAAGTTTCAAAAAATATTATTTTATTCCAATTTGATAAAGTGGGATAAATATCATTTTTTCTAAATAATTGTAAAGATTCAAAATATTTTTTATTATAAAAGTTTTCTTTTTTATTACCAGAAATATTATTTGAATGAATTCTATATAAAACGGTTGTTTTATCAATAAAACTTAATTTAATATTATTTTTTGTTGCTTTAAAAGCGATAGGCCAATCCTCAATATATTTATATTTTTCATCATAATAGTTTAGTTTTTTTATAACATCATTCTTTAAAAATATTGAAGGTGAACAGCCAGGAAAAAATAATTGGCATAAAGCTTTATTCTGTTCTATATAAGAGAAATCAAATAATGGAATTATTTTTGAATTCGGTATTTCTTCTAGAAATTTCCTTTTATTATCAATCATGGTAAAAGATTGAATTTTAGCAAATACGTAATTATCTTTATTTGTTATCGAAGACATGTAATCAGAAATAGCTGTTGATAACAGTAAATCATCACCAGCAATTAGTTTTATCCATTCGCCTTTACATTCTTTTAGACCTCTATTGCAATTACTAGGAATACCTGTATTTATAGGTGATGTTACTATTTTAACTCTATTAAACCTAGAATAGTTTTTCTTTAACCATGAATTACAAATATCAATTGTTTTATCTGTAGAACAATCATCAGATATTATTAATTCAATATTTTTATAATCCTGATTTTTTATACTGTCTAGAGTTTCCTCGATATACTCCGATGAATTGTAGGTTATAACTAATATAGAAACTAACTTTTCCATAGCTTTTCTTTTAAGGCTTTAATTTTATCAAATGATCATTTTTAAAGACTATATCCCAACGAATATTTTTTTCAAAATTTTTTATTATAGGGAAATCAGGGAGAATGCAGATTTTATTTTCATTTCTATTAAATAAATAAGAAAAAGGTCCAAAAGAACCTTGACTACATATTTGATGTTTACAAAGAGATAAAAGTAATAAGTCTTTATAACCAACATTACTAGGATTTTTAATAAGATTTGTTTTTATATTTTTATTTAATTTAGGTAATATATTTTTTTCGATCCAATCCGGTTCTTCAGAAAAGAAGAATAATTCTTTCCCTTGTAGTTTAGGCAAATTTATTGATCGTATGTAATAATCTAATGAAACAGTAGAATAAGCTCCTACAGATTGCTTTAAATCTCCAAGTCTAACATGAACACCGACAGAATCTGAATTAATTATTTTTTTAGCTATTATTTGATTTTCATCATCTAGTATTTCATCTATTTTTTTTAAATGAATATATTTTTTTATTGTTTCAGCAAATACTTCTGATTTAAAAGAATAATAATTATTTAAATATATAGGTGGGCAATAATCATCGTGAACATTATCTAGTATATGGTCTGGTTCTAAATTTGATGCATTATAAAAATATTTTTTATATATTTTCAAGGTGTTTAGGGAAGCTTTGGGAACTTGATTATCTTTTAAGTAAATGAGTTTATCTAGTTGATAATTTCTATCAAAAATCCCGTTCATGTCTTTTCCATCTTTTTCAAAAAATTCTAAATCATATTCAACTTTGTAGCCTTTATCTTTATAGAATTCACCAATAGCAAACTGGTTAATCTGAGAACAAATTCCACCATCCATAAGCACTATTAGTTTCGGTTCTAATCCCATTTTGCGCATTAATTTTGCTACTTTTACTCTTTTTTCTTTACAAGAACAAAATATATTGTTAAAGTATTTCCCTATTTTTTTGCTTAAGTTCATTGTTATAATCCTGTCTAATTCTAATATAAACTTTTTGTCTACATCTTCTTAAATATACTGATAAACTTCAATAATTTCTTTTTTTTTATTGTTATAGCAATTAAATGACTCTAATTAATTTTGCAGGTACTCCTCCCCATAGTTCATTGTTAGATACATTTTGGGTTACAACACTGCCAGCGGCAATCATTGCTTTCTCGCCTATAGTAATGCCAGGACATATTGTTGCGTTAGCTCCAATAGAAGCACCTTTGCATATTTTGGTTTTTAAAAATTTTTCAGGATATTGTTTTGAACGAGGATATTTATCATTTGTGAAAGTAACATTTGGTCCTATAAAAACATCGTCTTCAATTTCTATTCCGTCCCATAACTGAACACCACATTTTACCGTGACATTGTTTCCTATTTTTACATCATTTTCAATAAAACAATGAGAACAAATATTACAGTTTTCACCAATCTGAGCGTTTGGTAATATAACACAAAATTGCCAGACATTTGTATCTTTACCAATATTCTTGCTTTGGCAATCACTTAATGAGTGAATCATATCTTTATTCCTTAAAAATTAGCCTTCGAGTAGCCTTTTGGGCTAGTTCTAACAGGTTCAAAAAAACCTTTTGCTTTTTATTATTATAACATAATAAAAAGTTTTTTTATATGAACATAGCCATATATTAGGAAAGGATTTAAAGGTGAAAATCAATAAGAAACAAGAATATTAGTTGGTGATTTCATATTTAAGGCACGAATAATATATTTGGGTTGCAAAGGGTTGCCTCTAGTTATGCCACAACTCCGATTGCTACGCAATCATCTCTCCTCAATGAGAGGCTTTAAGGCATCTATCATCCATTTCCCATTACTAATCACATATCACCAATCACGTCAAGTTTTGTTTAGCTACTTCTTATATTTATTGACGACCTTGACAAGTTCTTTAGCTTCTTCGTCTGTCATGACTTGGCTGATTGGAAGAGAAATTATTTCGCTATGAATTTGTTCTGTTATTGGGAAAGAAAGATTGTTCCATTCTTTATAAGCCTGTTGTTTATGTGGTGGAATAGGATAGTGGATAATTGTCTGTATTTCATTGTCTGTAAGATACTTCTGGAAATTATCTCTGTTTTTAACTCTTACAGGGAAGACATGCCAGATTTCGTCTTTGTCACCTAATAGTGGCAAAGTAATGAGCGGATTCTTTATATTTTCACAGAAATTTTTTGCAATTTCTCTGCGTTTTTGATTTTCTTTGTCTAGATATTTCAGCTTTACACGAAGAACAGCAGCCTGAATTTCGTCTAGACGGCTATTCACGCCTTTGTAAATATTATGATATTTTTTGTGGCTGCCATAGTTATGAAGAGCTTTTATCGCATTAGCTAGTTTTTCGTCACTTGTAGTGACGCAGCCACCATCACCAAGACAACCTAGATTCTTGCCTGGGTAGAAGCTGAAACCGCTAGCGTTACCGAAAGCACCAGCTTTTATGCCGTTTCTTATAGCTCCATGGGCTTGAGCAGAATCCTCTACAACGATAAGACTGTGTTTTTTTGCAATAGAATTAATAGCTTCCATATCACATAGCCTTCCGTAAAGATGAACAGGAAGTATAGCTTTTGTTTTTGGGGTAATAGCTTTTTCTATTTCTTTTGGGTCTATGAGGTAAGTCTTTAATTCTGGCTCAACAAGAATGGCTTTAAGATTATTAGCTGTTACAGAAAGTATTGATGCTATGTAAGTATTAGCAGGAACAATAACTTCATCACCGTCTTTTAATTTGCCTAATTCCTTATAAGCTCTAAAAATCAAAGTAAGGGCATCTAGACCATTAGCTACCCCAATACAGAATTTTGTGCCACAATATTCTGCAAATTCTTTTTCAAAAGATTCGACTTCTTTACCTAATAAATACCAGCCAGAATCAAGGACTCTTTTTATAGCTTCGTCTATTTCTGCTCTGTGTAAATCGTTTACTTTATATAAGTCTAGAAATTTAATCATTATTCCCTCTTGTAGCGTCTTCCAGACGCTTTAGTTTTTCTTCCTAATCCGTGGGTATCTTCGATACCCACGGTTATTAATGGAGTGTCCTTTCGGACACTCCTACACATAAACTCTTAACTCCTAATTCATTCAAAGCTGGCTTTATATGCTTTAAATTCGTCATAATTTCTAATGTAATCATTTTCATTAAAAAGATGTGAAGCTAGAACCAAACAAATTGAACCAGAAGAGAAACTTTGTTCAGCAGCCCAAATTCCAGGAGGAATATGTAACCCGTAAAAAGGTCTATTTAGCAAAACTGTTCGCTTGTTAATACCATCATCTAGAGCAACTTCGAAACTGCCACTTCCGGCAATAAGAAACTGATGACATTCTTTATGAGCATGTGCTCCTCTTGCTTCTCCACCAGGTATGTCATAAGTATAGAAAACCCTTTTTATGGCAAAAGGGATATTCTTATTGTTTTCGATAGCTGTAAGATTACCAGAAACATTATAATGTTTCGGTAATTCTATAAAAGAGCAATCATAAACTGTTGTTTTTTTATTTTTCATTGCTCTTTTCCTTTAAAAACTCGTTATAATCATAAATATAGTCATTTAGATTAAATTCGGTATTGGTTACTATTAAAGCGAGGGAATTTGTTGAAAAATTTTGCATTTGCCGCCACATCATTGTTGGCACATAAAGACCGTAATAAGAGCGGTTCAAAGAAAAAGTTTGTCTTATTTTGCCGTCATCAATAATTACATCAAAACTGCCTGATAAAGCGACTATAAATTCCTGAGTATTTCGATAAGCATGACCTCCGCGTATTTCTCCACCTGGAACGTCATATATCCAGAAACATCGCTTTATTTCAAAAGGAATGTTTTTCATTTCTTCTATAATAGAAAGATTACCTCGTTTGTCTACAATTTTGGGTAAATCAATTATTCTAAAAGAATTATCAAGCATGTTGTTGTTTTTAATTTCTTCTGTATTTCATTGAAAAGTATAGCAAGAATACGGAATATATACAATTACTTATTTTGCAAAGTTTGATGATTTATGTGAAAAAATAATAATTAATTCACAATAAAACGAAGAATAATCATTGAAGAAGTGTATGGTAAATTTTATCAATTGATTGTTTGTTTGATACTCATAAAGATATTTGCTAATATAAAGCAAAATAAATATTTTAAAGAGAAAAAAATGAAAAAAGCATTAATTACTGGTGTTACAGGGCAAGACGGTTCTTATTTATCAGAACTCTTATTGGAAAAAGGTTATGAAGTTCATGGAATAATTCGACGCTCTTCAACAGAATATCGTGAACGCATAGCTCACCTAGAAGACAAACCAAATTTTTATCTTCATTATGGTGATATGAGTGATTCAATTGGGCTTGTAAAAGTAGTTTCAAAAGTAAAACCTGATGAAATATATAATCTAGCTGCTCAAAGCCACGTTCAAGTATCTTTTGATGTTCCTGAATATACTGCAGATGTTGTAGCTACTGGGGTTTTAAGATTATTAGAAGCAGTAAGAATCTGCGGTTTAGAAAAGACTTGCAGAATTTATCAGGCTTCAACTTCTGAACTTTTCGGAAAAGTTGAAGAAGTTCCACAAAAAGAAACCACGCCTTTTCACCCATACAGCCCTTATGCGGTAGCAAAACAGTATGGCTACTGGATAGTCAAAGAATACCGAGAAGCTTATGGAATGTTTGTCTGCAATGGAATACTATTCAATCATGAATCAGAACGCCGCGGCGAAACCTTTGTCACAAGGAAAATAACTCTTGCTGCCGCCAGAATAAAACAAGGTAAACAAGACAAACTTTATCTCGGAAATCTTTCTAGTCTCCGTGATTGGGGCTATGCAAAAGATTACGTTGAATGTATGTGGTTATTATTACAGCAGGAAAAACCAGATGATTATATAATTGCCACTGGTGAACAGCATTCTGTTAGGGAATTCTGCTCGCTTGCCTTCCATTATGCAGGAATCGAACTTGAATTTAAAGGTGAAGGTGCAAATGAAAAAGGCATTGATAAAGCCACGGGAAAAATTTTAGTCGAAGTATCACCAGATTTTTATAGGCCAACAGATGTTGTTAATTTACTGGGAGACCCCACCAAAGCTAAGACTCAATTAGGTTGGAACCCAACTAAGACTTCTTTTGAAGAACTGGTCAAATTAATGACAGAATATGATATGAAGAAAGTAGAAAAAGAATGACAAATGGAAAAAAACTCTAAGATTTTTGTTGCTGGTCATCGTGGAATGGTAGGCTCTGCAATTGTCAGAGAATTAAAGAAGCAAGGTTACGATAATATTATTACAAGAACTCATAAAGAACTGGATTTATGCAGACAAAAAGAAGTCGAAGACTTTTTTGAAGCAGAAAAACCAGAATATGTTTTTCTTGCAGCTGCTAAAGTTGGTGGAATAATAGCTAATCAGAATGCCCTTGCAGATTTTATGTATCAAAACATGATATTGGAAATGAATGTAATTCATTCTGCTTGGAAAAATGGCTGTAAGAAACTGGAATTTCTCGGTTCATCCTGTATTTATCCTAGAATGGCTCTTCAACCAATGAAAGAAAGTTGTCTGCTTACAGGTGAATTAGAAAAAACAAATGAAGCCTACGCATTAGCAAAGATTTCAGGCTTAAAATATTGTGAGTTTTTAAACAGACAATACGGAACAGATTATATTTCTGTTATGCCAACTAATCTTTATGGTTCAAACGATAATTATCATCCTGAACATTCACATGTATTACCGGCTTTAATCAGACGTTTCCACGAAGCAAAAATACAAAATCTACCATTTGTTACTTGCTGGGGCGATGGAAGTCCGCTACGTGAGTTTCTTTACGTAGATGATTTGGCAAATCTTTGTGTTTTTCTCATGAATAATTATTCCGGTAATGAAACTGTAAATGCTGGAACAGGAAAAGAAATCTCAATAAAGAATCTTACTGAATTAGTGGCCGATATCGTTGGCTATAATGGCGAAATACGTTGGGATACTTCCAAACCAAATGGTACTCCTCGTAAACTTCTAGACATTTCTAAGGCCGATTCATTAGGCTGGAAATACAAGACAGAGTTAAAAGACGGAATCAGACTCGCCTATGATGACTTTTTAAATAATCCAATACGTGCAGAAAGATAACTTATGAATATTATTCTCTTATCAGGTGGTTCAGGCAAGCGTCTGTGGCCACTATCAAACGATATTAGATCAAAGCAGTTTTTAAAGCTCTTTAAAAAAGAAGACGGCACTTATGAATCAATGGTTCAAAGGGTTTTCTCTGCTATAAAAAGAGTAGATCCCAAAGCTATAGTTACGATAGCTACATCAAAGAATCAGGTTTCAGCCATAAACAATCAGCTTGGAAATAATGTTAATATTTCAATAGAACCATACCGCAAAGATACTTTTCCTGCTATTGCTTTGGCTACAGCGTATTTACATGATGTTCAAAATGTATCTGAAAATGAAACTGTTGTAGTATGTCCAGTAGACCCTTATGTCGATGATGTTTTTTTTGAAACATTGAATAAACTTTGTTTACAAGCTAGTAAAGGTGAGGCTAAGCTTGTTTTGATGGGAATAGAACCAACATACCCAAGTGAAAAATATGGTTATATAATTCCAAAAGATAAAAACAACACTAGTGAAGTATTAAAATTTAAAGAAAAACCAGATATAAAGACTGCTGAGGAATATATCAAGCAAGGCGCTCTCTGGAATGGCGGTGTTTTTGCTTATCAGATTAAATATGTTTTAGAGAAAGCCCATGAACTCATTGATTTTAATGACTACTATGAACTTTATGAAAAATATGAGTCATTAAATAAAATTAGCTTTGACTATGCGGTTGTAGAAAAAGAACCTAAGATTCAGGTTGTGAGATTTGCTGGTCAGTGGAGAGATTTGGGAACATGGAACACTCTTACCGAATCAATGGAAGAACACATAATAGGCAAAGCCATTATGAATGAAAAATGTTCAAACGTTCATATAATCAATGAAACCAATATCCCTTTACTAGCTATGGGGCTTCATGACGTAGTTATTTCTGCTGGTCCTGATGGCATACTGATTTCTGACAAAGGAGAATCTAGTTATATAAAACCTTTTGTAGATAAGATAATTCAGCCTACAATGTTTGCAGAAAAATCATGGGGAAGTTATAGAGTTATAGATTTCACTCCAGAAAGTATGACAATTAAAATAACTTTGAATCCTGGTAATTCAATGAATTATCATAGCCATCAGAAGCGTAACGAGGTTTGGATTGCGATTTCAGGAACAGGCAAAACAGTTGTTGACGGCATGGAACAGCCAATTAAGGCTGGAGATGTTATAACAATAGAAGCAGGTTGCAGACACACTGTTATTGCAGAAAGCGAACTGCAATTAATCGAAGTTCAGTTAGGAAAAGAAATATCCGTAAATGACAAACACATTTTCAGACTTGAAAAATGAGCCATTTCGTCTAAAACCGGCAGGAATAGAAAAACTTTGGGGTGGCAGAAGACTAAATGATGATTTTTCCAAAAATATAAATGCAGAAAAAATAGCAGAAACATGGGAGTGCTCTACTCATCCTGATGGTCAAAGTTTGGTTGCTAGCGGTATTTATAAAGGGAAAACTTTATCGGAAGTTATTAATCAATTTCCTGAAATTCTAGGTAAAAAGCTTAAAGAATTAAAAGATTTACCTATTCTAGTAAAACTTATTGATGCTCAAGAAGACCTTTCTATTCAAGTTCACCCAAATGATAATCAGGCAAATAAACTTGAAAAGAAAAATAATGGGAAAATGGAATTCTGGTACGTGCTGGATGCATTTAAGGATTCAAAACTTGTTTACGGCTTAAATCATAACTTAACAATAAAACAGCTATCAGATAGTATTTCTAATAGAACTATTGAAAAATACTTGCAAAAGATTTCTGTAAAAAAAGGCGATATTTTTTTTATAAATCCAGGCACGATTCATGCTATTGGAGCCGGTGTGTTAATAGCTGAAATTCAGCAGAATTCTAATATCACATATAGATTATATGATTATGAAAGAATTGATAAAAATGGTTGCAAAAGAGAGCTTCATCTAGATAAAGCTCTCAAAGTAGCGAATCTGAAACAATCAAATATGCCAAAACAGCCTATGAGAATTATAAAGTATAAAATGGGCTGTGCTTCTGAATTATTATGCAGATGCAAATATTTTCAAGTAGAAAGACTTCTGATAAATACTGAAAGAACAAGAATACTTTATGAAACAGCCTCTTCCGACCAAAGTTTTGAAATATATCTTTGTATCAATGGATGCGGCATCATTTATTATGAAACCAATCATGTTATAATGTTCTTTAAAGGTGATACTATCTTTGTTCCTGCAAATTCTGTATCATTTAAGATTCACGGCAAAGCTGAATTCCTGAAAGTTAGTTGTTAGTATGTTTTTTTGTATTATTACTATGTAATAGAATATTTGAACAGAAATGTGATTATTTATTTAGCGAAGATGCTGGAAAAGTTTTTATTTTGATAGGCGAAAAAGTTAAAGCAAAAAAATTATTGCTTAGTTAGTGGAATAGTAAGACCTCATAAGCAATGACAAATTTTGGTCTAGTGACTCGATGAAAATTTATATAGCTAAAGAAATAATGGGTTTTTGAGTGTTTTAAACCAAAAGAAGCTCTTTGTAAATTCTGCGACAAACCAGCTATGATAATTGAGTTAAAAGTTGATTTTCAAAATACATCATTATAAATCTCTAAAAAAGTGATGACAATCTACAAAATTTTTATCAATAAAAGATAAAGGTTATGCTTACCTTGACTTTTTTTGTCTCAAATAAACCTTCATAAATTATGATATAATAAAAAAGCAATTCTTTGAGGTAAAATAATGGGAATATATGTAAATCCAAACAATGAAGGTTTTAAGTCTGCTTTACGTTCAAGAATCTATGTTGACAAATCAATGCTGATTGATTTTACAAACTCTATTCTTGGCACAGAACAAAAA
>JAEEGL015468148.1_pt1 | contig 10130 bp, 12 predicted proteins | sample 9134231 | NCBI WGS metagenome assembly JAEEGL01 (sample SAMN16246548, study PRJNA631951) | gut metagenome | biome: gut microbiome; feature: rumen; material: fiber-attached | host: Bos | place: Iran: Karaj | collected 2018-10
CGGAGAGAGAGGGATTCGAACCCTCGAAACCGTTTTGCGATTTACGCGATTTCCAGTCGCGCGCCCTCGACCAACTAGGCGACCTCTCCGTGCCCCCAATCGGACGAGTGGTATTATATCATAGTTTCTTTTCTTTTGCAACACTTTTTTCAAAAATCGGGACCGCTCCCGCCGCCGCCGAATCTGCGTCTGAAACCGGGCAGAGCGATGAACGTCAGAGCGCATCCGACGGCCGCGATCGCGCACCAGAGAGCGACCGTCGCGGACCAGTCCCCGCCGCTGACGATGAGCGGGACGAGCCACACCGACGCCGCACTTCCGATATACGTGCACGTGTTCAGCGCGCCGGATACGAACGCCACCTTTCCGGTCCCGCGGAAGAAGCCGGGGACCATGCAGACGAGGATCAGATTGACTCCGTGCATCGCTCCCGTGAGCGCCGCGGAGAAGATCACCGACCCGACCGTCGTCCTACCCGTGAAGAAGTACAGACACGCCGCCGAGGCGACGCCGAAGCCGAATATGACTCCGCCGCACGTCATCGGGTTTTTGAGAACTTTAGAGTAGAGCACCCCCGCGAGTTTAAGGCAGAGCATTCCGAACAGCGGCATGAGCACGCCGGTGAGTATCGCCGCCGCCGTTCCGAGCGAGTACGTCTCCGATATATACGACGGCATCCACGTCGTCACGCCGTCGCGCAGCGCGCCCTGACAGACGATCGCCGCCATCAGCGCGATCATAACGGGAGAGAAGACGAGCGCCCAACCGCCGCGTTTTTTCTCTTCCGCCCCGCCGCTCTCCGTATTCGTTTCGCTTTCCGTCTTCGGACAGAACCTGAAAACGAGAGCGGACGCGATCAGGCCCACGAACGCCGAGACGATGAAGACGGCGCGCCATCCGGAGAGCGTGATGATCAGCGGGCCGACGAGGTAAACGAGGATCGTCCCCGTCGTGATCCCGTACGATACGATGACCGTGCTCTTTTTGAAATCGTCGGGCGTCATCCTGTTCGCCGTGAGGCGTACGATCGGCGGCCACAGAAACGCCTGCGCGAGGCCGTTCACGCACCAGACCGCCGCCATCGCGACGGGATCCGAGAGCGACGACATAACGAGGTTCATCGCCGAGGTGACGAGCAGGCCGAGCGAGAGCAGATATTTCGGCTGGATGCGGTCGCCGAGCCACCCCGAGAGCAGCTGGCCCGCGCCGTACGTGACGAACGCGCCGGTCAGCGACCACGACAGAATGTCCTTGGGCAGACCCGTCTCGGAGACCATCTCCGCGACGATCGCGCCGAAGTTGAGCCGCGTCACGTAACTCGCCGTGTAGACGCACATCAGAAAGATCGCGAGTTTTCTTGACTTCTTTTCCATATATCCGTCCCCGTCGGGCTGAATTCCTGACGATATATTATCACAACGGTGCGGGCGAGTCAATCGAAACACTTGTGAGTTTGCTTCCGATATGGTAAAATATATCGAACGGAGGTGATAAAAACGGCAAGCGAAAAATCTCTGGTGATAAGAGCGATCTCATCTGACGGCTCGGCGCGTATCGTGTTCTGCGACAGCACCGCGATCGTGCGCCGCGCCTGCGGGATACACAAAACGGCGAAGACGGCGACCGCCGTCCTCGGACGGTGTCTGACCGCCGCCTCGATGATGGGCTCGCTTCTCAAAGACCGCGACGACTCCCTGACTCTCAGGTTTGACGGCGACGGACCCGCGGGCCGCGTCGTATGCGTCAGCGACTACAAGGGCAACGTGCGCGGATATATGGATAATCCGTCGGTCGAGCTGCCGCCGAACAAGGCGGGCAAACTCGACGTAGGCGGCGCGATAGGAAAGGGATCGCTTTACGTGATCCGCGACCTCGGACTGAAGGAGCCGTACGTCGGAGCGTCCCCGATAGTGACGGGCGAGGTCGGCGACGACGTGACTGCTTATTTCGCCAATTCCGAGCAGGTACCGACCGTGTGCGCCGTGGGCGTGCGCGTCGGCCGCGACAATATGTGCGTCGCCTCGGGCGGCTTTCTGATCCAGCTTCTCCCCGGAGCCGACGACGAGACGGCGGAGATCATCGAAAAAAACGTCAGCGGGATGAAAAGCGTCTCGGAGCTGATCGCATCGGGCGTTACGGGCGGCGAGATCATCGCTCAGGCATTTTCGGGGATGGAATACGAGACGTTCGACGAATTCGACGTCGGATACGTCTGCAGGTGCTCGCGCGGCAGATACCTCTCCGCGCTCGCGTCGCTCGGGCAGAGCGACCTCGACGAGCTGATCGCCGACGGCGGTCCTGTCGAGACCGGTTGTATGTTCTGCGGCAAAAAATACGCTTTCAAGATCGAGGATATCCTCGCCGAGAGGAACAAAAAGAAAAAGGAGAAAAAAGAAGATGAGTAATTTGCGCCACGTGGTTATGAATATCAGGGATTACGGCGAGGTGAAGCTCGAACTCGACGCGGACGCCGCGCCGATCACCGTCGCCAATTTCGTGAAGCTCGCCGAGAGCGGTTTTTACGACGGACTTACCTTCCACCGCATTATCGACGGATTCATGATCCAGGGCGGCGACCCGCTCGGAACGGGCTTCGGCGGCTCGGACGAGGAGATCAAGGGCGAGTTCCGCGCCAACGGCGTCGACAACCCGATCTCCCACGTGGAGGGCGTCGTCTCGATGGCGAGATCGTCGAACCCGAACAGCGCGTCCTCGCAGTTTTTCATCACCGTCGCGGACGCGACGTTTCTCGACGGTCAGTACGCGGCGTTCGGCCGCGTCACCGACGGCTACGACGCCGTCCGCCTCATCGCGCGTCAGGCGCGCCCGGTCGACGGCAACGGAACGGTACCGAAGAACGAGCAGCCGGTGATCGAGTCCGTCCGCGTGACCGACTGATCTTTCATAAATCCCCGCCGCCCCGCGTAATATATGCGGGGGTGATCCGCGTGAACAGTTGGGGAAGAGAACGGAAAAGCGATACCCTGCCGGGGTATCGCTTTCTTGCGCTCGGGGCGGCGATCGTCGTTTTCGGCCTCGCCGTGCTCTCAGCGGGAGGCGGCGGGGAAAAATCGGTCCTCCGCAGGGAGGAGACCGCCGCCGCGGCTCTGATCGTCGGCGCGGATACGCCGCCCGCCGAAACGGAGTTGTCGGAAGAGGCGCCGGGTTATCTCAACGGGAAATGGAATTTCTGGGAATACGTAGGAGATCGGCTCGCCTCCCTGATAACGGGGAAATGAAGAGGAAAACGAAGCGCGGGGCCGAAGTGACGTCGGGCCCCGCGGGATTTTTGTCTTTCTTTCTCTCTTTCGCCCTCGTCGCGTCGCTGGGCGGCCCCGTCTATCCGCTCGCCGTCGGCGCGGCGCTCCTCGTTCACGAGGCGGCACATTTGCTGACGGCGGCTGCGCTCGGAGCGCCGCTCTCGTCCGTACGGATCGGCGCGTGGGGAGTACGCACCGCCTTCGACTACTCCTCCGTTTCGGCGGGAAGGGAGATCGCGGTGCTCGTCTCGGGTCCGGCGGCGAATATCGCCGCGGCTCTCGCCCTGATAAAAACGCCGCTCACGGACGTGCCGGGCGGCGTTTATTTCGTTCTGTCCTCTTTCGCGCTCGGCGCGGTCAACCTGCTCCCGGTCCGCGGACTCGACGGAGGCGCGATCCTTTCCGCCGCCGTGGGCAGATTCGTTCTGCCCGACCGCGCGTGGAGGATATGCCGGGTGATCTCGCGCGTTTTCGCGGTCCTGTTCTGGGCAGCCGCGGCGGTCGCTCAGACGGCGGGATTCAGTTGGTCTCTTCTTCTTCTGTCTCTTTATTTTCTGGTTCGGGCGTGGTGAACCCGAGCGCCGTATTCACGTCGTCCTCGGTCAGGAGCATCAGGTCGTCTTTCGTGACCGTCTCCATTTCGGCGAGTCTGTCCGCCTGCGCGGACAGGATCTTCTCGAAAACGTTGCGGACGCCGCGGGCGTTTCCGAACTCTCCCGCGTCTTCCGCGACGGCGGCGAAATACTCGCGGAGTATCTTTTCCGCCTCATCTGAGACAGTATAGCAGCCCTTCTTGCATCTGAAGACGAAGATGTCGGCCATCTCGTCGCCCGTGTAGTCGGCGAAATCGACGTATTTGTTGAAACGCGAGCGAAGACCGGGGTTCGAGTCGATGAAATCCTCCATCAGCTCGGTGTAACCGGCGACGATGACGACGAGGTCGTCGCGGTGATCCTCCATATATTTGAGGACCGTGTCGACCGCCTCGAGACCGAAGTCGTTCTCCGTCTTGTTCGTCAGGGCGTACGCTTCGTCGATGAAGAGCACGCCTCCGAGCGCGCTCTCGAGAACGCCCGTCGTTTTGATCGCGGTCTGACCGATATATCCCGCGACGAGACCGCCTCTGTCGCACTCGACGAGCGTTCCCTTCGAGAGGATGCCGATCGAGCGGTAGACTCTCGCCATGAAGCGGGCGATCATCGTCTTGCCCGTTCCGGGATTGCCCGAGAAGACCATGTGAAGGGAGACGTCCTCGACCGGCAGGTCGTGCTCGCGGCGGAGCTTGTATACCTTCGCCATGTTGATGAGCCCGCGGACCTCTTTTTTTACCTCGGAAAGACCGATGTACGAGTCGAGTTCGGCGAGAAGGTCGTCGAGGTTTTCCGGCGGCGGGAGTTCTTCCTTTTTCTCCTTTTCGGGAGCGGCGGCGTCGCCGGTCGACTTGGCCGTCGGCGCTTTTTTTCCGCCCGCCGTATCCTTTTCGGAAACGGAGGGCACTCTGCCCCAGATGTCCTCTCCGAGACGCCTTATGTTGCTCTCCGTCATCTGACGGATCAGCTCTATCTGAGACGCAATTATTTCGTCTTTTTTATCCATTGAAATGGTCTCCTGAAAGCCCGAATTATTTTACTACGCCTTTCTTCAAGATCACGTTCGCATAAATCGCGCTCTCGCCCGTGACGACGACGGCGTACGCTTTCTTCGCTCTCTCGTAGAACTCGAATCTCTCGAGGAAGACGGGCTCGCGGTCGGTGTGACCCTTTACGATCTTTCTGTACTCGTCCCAGATCTCGACCTTCAGATCGCGGTCCTTTTCGGTCTTGTCCATCAGGTACACGTTATTGTCGTACTCGTCGAGCGGGAAGAGTTCGAGGATGGCGGAGAGGAGCTCCGGCACGCCGGTGCCGTCGCTGCGCAGAACGATCCGTCCTATGCTCTCGCCCGGGAAGTTTCCGTCGGAGAGGACGATCTCGTCGCCGTGGCCCATTTTAGCGAGGATCCTGAGCAGATCGGGGGAGATGATCTTGTTGATGCCTTTTAACATATCTGATACCTTCCTTTTATAAAGATTCTATAAACCTGAGAACGATGCCGGATGACTTTTTCGCCGTCTCTTTGACGAACTCCGGGTACGTATCCGGAGCGTCGCCGTCGGCGCTGTCGGAGATCGCGCGCACCACGCAGAACGGAACGTTGTTCGCGGTACAGACGTGGCCGATCGAGGCGCCCTCCATCTCGCAGGCCACGGCTGAGAACTCCGAGACGATCTCGGCTTTTCTGCCGGCGTCGCAGATGAACTGGTCGCCGGACGCGATCGGGCCGACGACGGTATTGATGCCGGCCTCGCGCGCGATCGCGGCGATGCGCTCGACCGTCTTTTCGTCGGCGGGGATCTGAGCGCCCTCGACGCCGGGGATCGACACCGCTCCCGGCGCGTCGCCGATCGCGGTCGTGTCGAAGTCGTGGTGGCAAACGGAAGACGATACGGCGACGTCGCCTATCGACAACTTGTCCGTCAGCGTGCCCGCCACGCCCGTGTTTATGATGAGATCGGGCAGAAAGCGGATTATCATCGCTTCGGCGCAGATCGCGGCCCAAACTTTGCCGACTCCGCAGACGGCGAGCACTACGTCGTTTCTTCCGATCTTTCCGGTGACGTAATGAACGGAGCCCACGTTTCCTTCTCTCTTGTGGATCATCTGTTCCTTGATGAGTTCCGCTTCCGCCTTCATGGCGGCGATAATGCCGATCTTCATATTTTCACGTCCTTTTTTTATTTCTGAAATAATGATACCACGGTTGCCGAGGGTATGTCAATAAGCCGTTTCCCGCGGGCGCCGAGGTTTACTTTCCCACGGTAATATGGTATAATCAAAAGTGAGAACGAGGGGGAGGGGGAGAAAGCGTTTTGAAGAGAAAGATCGCCGGCGCCGGCGTCGGCTTTTTGTATTTCTACGTCCATTTCGTGACGGAGCTCGTCTGCTTCTTCGTCCTCTCCCGATATTACGGCACGAATACCGATATCTGGGCTTTTTATCTCTTCTTCGATATGCTCGCGTTCGTTCCGCAGGGAGCGATCGGCTACCTGAGCGACAGATTTCCGAAGATCCCGTTCGGCGTCCTCGGTTTCGTCCTTCTCGCCGCGGCGATCCCGATCCAGAGGACGGTCTCGCTGCCGTACGTTTCTCTCACCGTTCTGTGCATCGGCAACGCGTTCACCCACGTGGACGGCGCGGAGGCGACGCTGCGCGTCTCGCGCGGGTCGCTCACACCGTCCGCGGTATTCGTCTCGGGCGGGGCGTTCGGGATCCTGACGGGCCACCTTCTCGCGGGGGAATCTCTCCCGTGGTGGGTATTCGTCGTCCTTGCCGGAACGGCGATCCCGTTCGTCATCCTCGGTGAGATGTACCGCGCCGACGCGGACAGGGCGTCGGCCGTCCCGTGCGCGGGCTTCAACTATGTAAAAAAGACGGCGGCGCCCGCCTTGGCGATCCTCGCCATGGTATTCATAGTCGCCACGCGGGGATATATGGCGTACGGCATCCCGATGTCCTGGAAGAATTCGGTCACGGAAACAGTCCTGATACTCGCGGTGATGGGAGTCGGAAAGGCGCTCGGCGGCGTCTTATCCGATCTGTTCGGCGCGAGGAGGGTCGCCGTTGTCAGCGCGGCTGCCGCTCTGCCGTTTCTCCTCTTCGGAGATCGGCTGATCGCCGTTTCGCTGATCGGCGTCATGCTCTTCAGTATGACGATGGCGATAACGCTCGCGACGCTCGTTTCGGTCCTCAAAACGCGGCCGGGGCTCGCGTTCGGTCTGACGACGATCGGGCTTTTCCTCGGCACGGCGCCCGTGTTTTTCTTCCGCTTTACGTCGTTTTTCGCAAACTGCGTCATGATAACGGTCCTGACCGCCGTCTGCATCCTGCTGACGCTCGCGGTCATGAGAAAGGACGGTGGTAAAAATGAGTGACGTTTTCTGGACCGCGCCTCTCGAATACGTTCGGATGAAAGCGGTCCCGTTCATCGTGACAGCCGCGATCTTCGCCGTTTTTGCCGCGGTGACCGTCGTTCTTGTCGTGAAAACTCTGAGGGGGCGTGACGGCGGTGGGGATAGCTGAGCTTCCGAAGATCATGGCGTGGTGTCTCTTCCTGACGCTCACGCTCGAGCTTTTCGGCGCGTTCGTTCTGGGGCTCAGGAGGCGGGAGCTTCTTTTCGTGGTCCTCGCAAACGTCGTGACGAATCCCGTTCTCGTCAGCGTGACGACGCTGATCTTCACTCTTCACGGAATGACGGCTTATTACGTCTCTCTCGTCTTTTTCGAGGCGGCGGCCGTCGTGTCCGAAGGATTCATCTACAAATATGCTCTTAAACCCAAACTCAACCCGTTTCTTCTGTCGTTGATCCTCAACGCGTTTTCCGCCCTGATCGGAAACGTGATCAACGGGATATTCTTCTGAAGGAGTCAAAAATGAAAAAGATCGCAGCAGTATTTTCGGCGCTTCTGGCTGTTCTTTTCCTCGCCGCCGCCGTTTCGGCGGACGTGTGGTATATCAACCCGGGCCCCCACAGCGTTGTCGTGGGGGTGAACGGCGTCACGTACACGAATTCCGAGGGGAACGAGGTCCACGCCGACCTTCCGTTCGGGACCGAGATCGAGATAGAGAGCGCGGACGGTTACGAAGAGATGTATCCGGATAACTGGAAGGCAAAGATACCTCTGCCCGACGGCACCGTGGAGGAAGGGCTCGTCTCTTACGGCGAATACGTCAGGAATCTGCTTGAACGCAGCGATTCGATCGGACCGGGCAACGGCCTCGGTGAAAGAGTCGCCAGAACGAAGGCGATGGGGACCGCCGACGGCGGGGCGAATCAGAAAAACGGTCCGGCCGATCTGTTCTATTCGGGACCTTCCTGGTATATCCCCGTGCCTCAATGGAGGACGGTCGAATACGAATACGTTTACGGCGATTGGTGCTATGCGGAATACTACACCGACGAGGGAGTGCAGCAGACCGGATGGCTGCGTCTTTCCGATCTGCAGACGGTGGTCGAGACCGAACCGCCCGTGACGGAGCCTCCGGCTCCGGCTCCGGTCCCGGATCCCGTGCCGGATCCCGACCCGACGCCCGACCCGGATCCCGATCCGACTCCCGACCCGGATCCCGAACCCTATCCCGTGACCGAGCCGGCTACAGAGACCGAGCCCGAGACGACCGCGGAACCCCAGACAGAACCGGTCGAAACGGAAGAGGAGACGGACGCCGTCCTTCCGGTACAGACGGAGGACGGATCCGCCGGAACGGACGGGGCAGAGTCCGAGACGGGGAAAACCGACGAACAGGGCAAGAAGCCGGCGGCGCGTTCCGTCGGCAAGACGGTGATCTACTGTATCGTCGCGGCGGTCGTCGCCTCGGTGACCGCGCTCGTCGTCATTCTTATCGTAGTCAAAAAGGGAAGAAAACCCGCGGACGATGAGGACGAAGATCAGAACGGGGATCAGAACGTAAACAACGCTTGACACAAAACGGGGCGAGTGATAAAATATTCGTGTTTTTGAATATCCGGAGGTTCTTATGGCAGATAAAATGAAAGTTTGCGTCGTCGGAGCGACCGGGATGGTGGGACAGAGATTCGTCACCCTTCTCGACGGCCATCCGTATTTCGAGGTGACGGCGGTCGCCGCGAGCGCGCGGAGCGCGGGCGGCAAATACAGAGATGCGGTCGACGGACGCTGGAAAATGAAGACGGCGATACCGGAGGGCGTCGCGGATCTTACCGTTATCGACGCCGCTGACGTCGACGCGATCAAGGCGCGCGCCGACGCGGTCTTCTGCGCCGTAAATATGAAAAAGGACGAGATCGTCGCCCTTGAAGAAAAATACGCGAGAGCGGAGCTGCCCGTCGTTTCGAACAACTCCGCCAACCGCTGGACGCCCGACGTCCCGATGGTCGTGCCGGAGATCAACCCCGGCCACCTCGAGGTCATAAAGGCGCAGAGAGAGCGCCTCGGCACGAAGCGCGGCTTCATCGCCGTCAAGCCGAACTGCTCGATCCAGAGTTACGTTCCGATGCTGACGCCGCTCTTGAAATACGGTATAAAAGAAGTTGTCGCGACGACTTATCAGGCGATCTCGGGCGCCGGCAAAACGTTTGCCGACTGGCCGGAGATGGTCGACAACGTGATCCCCTATATCGGCGGCGAGGAGGAGAAGAGCGAAAGAGAGCCTCTCCGCGTCTGGGGCAAAGTGGAAAACGGCGCGATCGTCCCCGCCGAGGCTCCGCTGATCACGACGCAGTGCATCAGAGTTCCCGTCTCCGACGGCCACACGGCGGCGGTCTTCGTGAACTTTGAGAACAAGCCGGCCAAAGAGCAGATTCTCAAAGACTGGGCGGAGTACAGAGGACTCCCTCAGGAACTCGGACTTCCGTCCGCTCCGAAACAGTTCATTACGTATTTCGAGGAAGACAACAGACCGCAGGCGAACCTCGACCGCGATCTTTACGGAGGTATGGGCGTCTCGGCGGGACGGCTCCGCGAGGACTCCCTGTTCGACTGGAAGTTCGTCGGTCTGTCGCACAACACCCTCCGCGGCGCCGCCGGCGGCGCCCTGCTGACCGCCGAACTGCTCTTCAGGACCGGCTGGCTTGACTAATCATACCGCGAAGCGGTATATCATACTCTGAAAGAGTATATCATCCCCGCCCGACCCGGGCGGGGATATTTTTTTCTAATATCTGATTTGACACAAAACGCGATACTTTGCGGTTTTCCGCATCGGTTTCCCCGGCGTTTTTTATTGTGAAGAAGTTCAAATTGTGTTATACTGTGTTTGCGCCGAAGCTGAATACGGCGTTTTTCGGCGCGCGGC
>JAEEGL015836574.1_pt1 | contig 10130 bp, 7 predicted proteins | sample 9134231 | NCBI WGS metagenome assembly JAEEGL01 (sample SAMN16246548, study PRJNA631951) | gut metagenome | biome: gut microbiome; feature: rumen; material: fiber-attached | host: Bos | place: Iran: Karaj | collected 2018-10
AGCAGCAGCTTCGCCGCCAGGCAGGAGCGGTAATCCTCATCGCTCATGCCCTCCGGCCGGGGAAGCATGAAGGAGGCGCCGAGGGCGTCCAGCTGGGCGCCTGCTGCGGATGAAACAGAATACGCCCCCGGGAGGGCGGCGATGACGTTCTGGAGGTCGGCCACCTGGGAAAGGACAGCTTCCGCCAGGGCGGAAAAGCGGGGTTTGTTTCGGGAAAAGGACGGAAACAAAGACATATAATCCATACAAATCAACCTCTGATCTTTCCACCTCATCCGGCATGAGGGTAACTGATCCGGCTTTCCACCTCATCCGCCCTTCGGGCACCTTCTTCCGCAACCGATATAGTCGCGACTGCCCACTGGCAGATCGCTCTTTATCGGTTGAGACGCTCACTGATGAATTATCCGCCACCGGCGGTCATCAGTGACCGTCCCTCTGAGGGAAGGCTAAGATAACGTGATCCGGATCATTTCGGCGGAGGTGTTCAGGAGTGTGTTCCATTCGGCGGGGACCTTGACGCGGGTGGTGCCGCCGGCGGCGGAAGCAGTCGCGTACAGGTCCGAGATGGCGAAGGTGCCGGCCTTCTCCCCGGCCGCGGCGTAGCAGACGCCGTAGACGGAGGGAACGATCAGGGATTGGCCGATATCAAAACCGCCGACATACTGGACGACCGCCTGTTTGATTGTGTCCAGGATGGCATTGTCGAATCCGTCATACGTCTTGATCTCCATATTGAAAGTGATAAAGGAGGCGGCCGGGCGGTAGACAGCGATGCTGTGGGAAACGCCATTATCGTCCACGACCTGCTTTGTCGTCGTGCCGTAGGTACCGATCCCCGGCGCCTTCTTCCGGAAGATCGCCTCGGCGATCTTCTGCAGGCTGCCGGCCTGGGCCACGGCGCAGAGGGAATGGGACGGGATGCCCCGGGCGTCCGTGGCGTCGGTATCGTTGACGTACAGCGCAACCTTCTGCACGCCCGGAACGGCTTTGATCTCCGCGACGAGGTTTTCCTCCATCGTGCGGCCGCTGCCGGCGAGGCCGGTGACGATCCGGGAGCGGACGGCGGCGTCCGTTTCCCCCGGGAGGCGGGCAAGGCCGTACTGCGGCAGGAGCAGGTTCAGGGCCTGGCCGGAGGCGTAGAGCGGGTTCATCTGGTGGAAGGCGGAAAGCACCAGGGCGGAAGCGTCGTCCAGGGAGCGGGCGAAAACGGACAGGAGCTGGTAATCCGGCACGGACTCGGAGAGCTCCGACTCCAGGCCGAAGATGGACCGGTAGGACTCGCACAGGGCCTGCAGCCGGTCCTCATAGGTCGGCATATGCAGGCCGGAAGCGTCAATGTAAGGCGGGAAATAGGACATGCGGGCAAACCTCCATGAAAGCGATGGGCATAAAAAGGAAATTGAAGCACTTAAGAAATTCCAGAAAAAAAGCGATCCGAATTTGGTCATTTAGTTAACAAACCCGGAGCTTATCCCGTCCTGAACCCCACAAACGCAAAGCTTTCCGTCAGCGAATGCCGCCGTACTGAACCCGGTACGGCGGCTTCTCCCGTTTCCGGCCAATGATCGATATCCACATCCCGGAACACCACCGGGCAGTGCTTTTCAGGGATGCACAATGACAGCCCGCCATGGGAATTCCCGGGGCATCGAAAGAAGGAACGGTTGCAGGAAAACCGCGAAAATGGTAATATAAACTAACCTGTTGCAAGACAGGACAGGAAAATATGAAAAGAAGAAACCGGAGATGGTCCATGATGACGAATCACGACATGGAGCAGCTGCTGGAAGTTTGTGTCGCGCTGACTTCCGAACAGGACAATGAGAAGTTCCTGACCCTGGTCCTGGACGCGGCGATGTCCGTCGCCCGCTGTGACGGAGGAACGCTGTACCTGCTGGAAGACGGGTCCCTGAAGTTTTCCCGCATGATGACAAAATCGCTGGGTATTCGCCAGGGCGGTCACGACGATCCCATTTCCCTTCCGCCGGTTCCCCTGGAGCCGCAGTATGTATGCGCCTGGGCTGCGATCCGCCAGCGGATTGTGAATATTCCGGACGTCCGGAACAGCAGGACCTATGACTTTTCCGGAACGCTGAGATACGACCGGATGACAGGCTACTGCACCCGGTCCATGCTGGTGATTCCCATGATCGGGAAAAACGGAAACATCATTGGGGTTATGCAGCTGATCAACGCCATGGACCAGGGGAAAGTCGTCCCGTTTTCCGGGGATATGGAGCAGCTGGTCAGCGCGCTGGTTTCCCAGGCAGCCGCCTGCATCGTGAACATGCGGTATGCCTGCCAGGTGAACGACCTGTTGGACTCCCTGGTGGATGCGCTGACAACGGCGATTGACGACCGGACGCCCTATAACGCCAAACATACCAGAAATATGACCGGGTGCGCGGAGCGCTTCCTGGCCTGGGCAAAGGAACACGACCCGGAATGGGAATGGACTGCGGACCATGTCCGCGCTTTCCTGCTCAGCGTGAAGCTGCACGACGTGGGGAAACTGATAACACCCCGGTCCGTGATGAATAAAGAAACGCGCCTTGGAGATAAAATGGCGCGGATTGAAGAACGCTTCCGGCGTTTTGCCCTGCTGGACAGGATTGCGCTTCTGGAAGGGCGGATCACGGAAGAATGCTGCCGGGAACGGACGAAAAGCAGGGAAGATATCCTGTCCGGGATCCGGCGGATGAACGTCGCTCCCGTCCTCACGGAAGAGGATATTCAATGGGCGGCGGATCTGGCGGCGCAATTCGTCCGGAATGAAGACGGAGCCGGGGAACCGGTGCTTACGCAGGAAGAAGCGGAGTGCCTCCGGATCCGGCGCGGGACGCTGACGGATTCCGAAAGGCATGTGATGGAAACCCACGTAACGGGAACAGCGCATATCCTGGAGCATGTGCGTTTTCCGGCGGAATACGGAGCAGCCGCCTTCTGGGCCGCCAATCATCATGAGTATCTGGACGGATCGGGATATCCGCACCATCTGACCGCGGATGAGATCCCGATCGAGGTCCGGCTTATGACTGTCCTGGATATCTTTGACTCCCTGGTGGCCGCTGACCGCCCGTACAAAAAGGCCGTAACGCCGGAAAAAGCTTTCGAAATACTGAAGGATATGGGCGAACAGGGCAAACTGGATAACGGGCTGATCAGCATGTTCGGGCAAAGCGAAGCATGGAAGGGAGTATACACTTGAGAAAAAAACTTCTTTCCGGAAAGGCCCGGATTCCTGTTTCCCTGGTGCTGGCGCTGCTGACCTGTGTGCTGTGCGCTTCAGGGGTATTCTATTCCCCGGACAGCCGGGTGACCGACGAACTGTATCAGCAAAAGAGCGCGCCGAGCCAGGAAATCGTAGTCATCGGGATTGACGAAAAAGCCCTGTCGAAACTGGGCAATCCGATGCAGTGGTCCCGGTCGGTAATGGCTCAGGTGATCCGGCACCTGAACAGCGATCCGGAGAACCGCCCCGCCGCCATCGGGATCGATGTGCTTTTTACCGCGCCGAGCTTCATGGATCCGGAGGGGGATCAGGAGCTGGCTGACGCATGCGCTGAATTCGGAAACGTGATCCTGGCCGGACGGGCGGAGCGCGGCACGACGGTAGTCCGGGATGCGGACAGCTGGGCTCTTGTACATGGCACCATCGGGTGGGAAGAACCTTTCGCCCTGCTGCGCGACAGCGCAGAGGTGGCCCACGTAAACGGCGTACTGGACGCGGACAGAATCGTGCGCCACGGGCAGCTGCGGGTTACGAAGCCGGACGGCGGGAAGGCGGATTCGCTGGCCTGGGCTGTCTACAAGCGCTACTGCGAATATCACGGCATTCCCGCGGGGGAGCCCGCCGCGACAGGCTCCGGATTGTTCTACATTCGTTACACCGCGCCGCACAGGTTTTATGAGGACTCCTACACCTTCCTGAAATGCCTGGACCCGAAATTCCATACGAAAAGGCTGAAGGGGAAGGTGGTATTGATCGGCGGATACGCTCCGGCACTGGGAGACCAGGTGTATACGTCCCTGACGCCCCAGCAGATGATGTACGGCGTGGAAGTGCAGGCAAATATTGTGAATGAATTCATCGCGGGCAGGCACTTCCGGGAAGCCGACGGACGGGTGCAGATCGCGGCGCTGTTCCTGACCGCGTTTCTGGCCGCGTGCCTGCTATGGAACCGGCGGACGCTGCCGGCGATGCTGCTGTGGCTGCCGGGATGCGGGCTGTGGCTTGGGGGCTGCCTGCTGCTGCGGGAGCAGGGGATTGTGGTCCATGTGCTGTGGGGACCGATCTCGCTGACCCTGGAATTTGCGGTCATGATCCTGATCAACTATACCCGCGCTTATCTGGCGCGGCAGCAGATCAGCAGGACCTTCGGACGGTACGTGGATCCGGCGGTGTTTAAAGAGCTGCTGGAGAACGACGCGACGGCGGACCTGGGCGGAAAGCCGTGCCGGATTGCTGTGCTGTTTGTGGATATCCGCGGTTTTACCTCCATGAGCGAGAACCTGCCCGCACAGACAGTGGTCGGAATCCTGAACCGATACCTGGCCCTGACAACGGACTGCGTCATGAGGCACCACGGAACGCTGGACAAATTTGTCGGTGACTGTACGATGGCGTTCTGGGGCGCGCCCCTTCCCGCGGAGGATCCCGCGTATCTCGCCTGCAGGGCGGCAATCGACATGCAGGAGGAAGGGAAACGCCTGGAGGAAGAGATGAAGCAGCGCTTCGGGCGCACGATCGACTTCGGAATCGGTATTCATTACGGCCCTGCGGTCGTTGGAAATATCGGCGCTCCCGTGCGCATGGACTATACGGCGATCGGCGACACGGTGAATACTGCGGCGCGGCTGGAGGCCAATGCGCCGGGCGGGACGATCCTGATTTCAGAGGATGTCAGGGCGCAGCTGGGCGATCGGGCAAAAGTCAGCCTGCCTGAGAATGAGATCCGGCTCAAAGGGAAAAACGAGCGGATCGGGATCTATATTCTGGAAAGCCTTGAAGAACCGGAAAACAAATGAGTTCCGTCGTTCTTATTCAATGTCTGTATAGTTTATATCAACCAGGGAGAAGCCGGGAGTATCGTCCCAGCCGCCGGTCCAGACAGTTTCCGTTTTCAGCGTACGGCCGGAGAGGTAGAATCTTATCACAAAGCGGCCGGTTTCATCCATACGCATCATCATGAAACCGCGGGAATCATTTCCTGTATACATCCCCCCGTAGCCATCCGCCATGGGGGAATGCTTCACTTCCACCACGGACCGGCTCTCCGGATCATACATGAAGACCCGGACATACCTGCCGTCGTCTGTTGTCCTGCTTCTCAGCAAAAGCGCGGGAATGTCGTCATCGTCTTCCAGGTAGACCAGCGCATACTGGAAATGGTCGCCGCTCCTGGTATACCTGACATTGCCGTTATCCAGCGCATAGTCGTATGTGGCTGCCTGCCCGATAATCTGTTTATAGGCATCCATGTAAGCAGGCGTCCCGGATACGGGGATGTCATCGCCGAACAGCCGCTCCGCGTCCCAGCCGGTTTCTTCATAAACCCTTTCCAGCTGTTCCGGATCCTTCCGAAGCGCTTCCACCAGGAATTCCGGAACTTCCTCTTCGGAGACTTCCCTGCGGGAAACGCTGACGCTGCCGTCCATCTCCTTCGTAAAGGAAACCATTTCCCTCGGCGCGACCGGGATCTCTTCCCCGGCGGTCGTTTCTTCCGTTTCCCGGGTCATCGTCGCATGGCCGCTGGCCAGCAGGACGGACTGCTCCGTCTCTCCGACCTGAACCAGTCCGCAGGTGCCCCGAATCGCCAGCACAATATCGTCCAGGACGATCTCAAAGCTTTCATCTTCTTCCAGCGGCTTTCCGACGCGAAAATACATTTCACCGGCCTGCAGCGCGATGCTGATCCCGGCGCCCTGATTCGATGCCAGAAAACCCGCCCGGCTGGTCTCGGCCAGGATGGCCAGCCGCTCCAGGTCCATATCCACCGCAGCCAGGCTTTGCTCCTCCGTTTCCAAAGCGGTTCCGCTGCTCATTCGCATATCCGTTTCCACTTCCAGCTGATTGCCGTCTTCATCAAACAGCGAAACATCGCCTTCCGTTTCGCGCAGCCACATGCCCAGGGCGTCATAGGCCTTGCCCTGTTCCGCCTGTTCCAGATCATCGCTGCCGATTCTCCGGGCTTCCGCCTTGCCCCAGTCAATCGGCACCAGGGGGTCGGAAGACAGTGAAAGGCTGTCGGACGGCACAAACCCCCTGAAGCGGTCTTTGGCTTTTCCTTCGATATACACATAATTGCCGTACATCGCCAGCATCGTTACTTCCGCGCCCGCGGGAAGAGACGACAAAGACGACGCAGATCGGAGCGGGTCGTCTGTGACGATGGTTTCCCCGATTGCATAAGCCGTCTGGGGCAGGAAGGACAGGTCGGGAACTTCACTGCCTTTGGGCAGCGACTGGGCGCTGATATATCCGATCCGCCATTGGGAGGATTTGATTGCATACTGAACCAGAATCCAGTCGTCCTCCCGGCCGAAAACCTGGATCCAGTCATCGGTCGAGACAGACGCTTTCCCTTTCGCCCCGCGCAGATAATCTTTCCCGGGGCCTGAATAGACGGGATACATATTTCCCCTCGCGAAACGGATTTCCCGGGCATTCAATACCGGCAGAGGGGGATTTTCCGGCCCGGGCAGATCTTCTGCCGCTGCGGAAACCACGCATATCGCAATGCAGATGACAGCAGCCAGAATAAAAATACGCGTCAGGCGCCGGAGCCCTGCGGCAGCGGCAATGACGCTTTTTTTCAGACCCTGTGTTTCAGCATCATGAACAATCAATGCTTTCATGATCGTACCCCCGTCAGGAAAGATCGGTTTATATAACTAATTCTGTTGCTATTATACCATCCGGCTTTCACCGTGTCCATTGAAAATGTTTTCCTTTTGCTTCTGCAACTGATCTTGCCGCCCCCGGAATTGATCAGGGCAGCCCGGCACAGGACAATGTGCGCATAAGTGTTTCTCCTTTTTTACCTGCGGGGCAGGGATGCTGTCCGGCGCTGCAGAAATAGTAATCAGAAAAACGCAAAGAGATTTTCGGAAAATGGTTTCAATGTTATCCGGCCCTTCAGGAACAGGAAATGTACATCCTGCGTGGCAATCCGGATGACAGGGTGAGGGCAAACCCGCCCGGAAACAGGGAATCAGATACGGCTCAAACAACCGGAATATGGGAGAGGATACAATCATGCGGAAATCAAATCAGCTTCCGCCGGAGAAAAAAGCGGCTGTGAGAAGCCTGGTCTGTATCTGTCTGGCAGTGAGTGCTTCTGCTGCCGGTTATTTCATTGGCGGAGGATGGTTATAACATGCGCGAAATTCCTGTAACCGACGTAGGTCCCGTATGCATCGGCCAAACCGAAAATGCTGAAGCCGGCACCGGCTGTACGGTGTTCATCGCGCCGGAGGGCATGCGCGCCGGGCTGGATGTGCGCGGAGGCGGCCCTGCCAGCCGGGAAAGCCAGCTGCTCAATCCCCTGATGGCGGCGCAGCAGATTCATGCCATCGTCCTGGCCGGAGGCAGCGCCTACGGTTTGGGCGCGGCAAACGGCGTCATGCAGTACCTGGAGGAACACGGAATCGGCTATGATACAGGCTATGCCCTGGTGCCCCTGGTGGCCCAGTCCGATATCTATGACCTCTCCGTGGGGGACGCCTCCGTCCGGCCTGACGCGGCCATGGGCTACGAGGCGGCCCGCCTGGCTATGGAGGCTCCCAATTACAAAGACGGAAACTACGGCGCCGGGTGCGGGGCCACCGTGGGCAAATTCGCCGGTATGGATTACTGCATGAAGTCCGGCATCGGCAGCTTCGCAATCCGGATCGGCGAGCTGAAAATCGGCGCGGTTGCGGTTGTCAACGCGCTCGGGGACGTCTATGACTGGCGGACCGGAACACAGATTGCCGGCATGCTCAACGAGGACAAGACCGGCCTGCGCTCCACCTCAGAGTATATGCGCGGAAAATATGCGGTCATCGGGAACAAGTTTACAGGCAATACGACGATCTGCACCGTCTTCACAAACGCCCGTTTTGACAAGGCGCGGCTTTGCAAGATCGCCGGGATGGCCCACGACGGATACGCCCGCTCCATCAACCCGGTTCATACCTCCGCTGACGGCGACAGCATTTACGCGGTATCCATCGGGGAGATCGAGGCCGATCAGGACCTGGTCGGGGCGCTGGCTGCGGAAGCGGTCAGCGAGGCGATTACACGGGCTGTAACCGGCGCGGAGGGCGCTTACGGTTTTCCTTCCGTGCATGATCTTCAAAAATGAAACGATCGGCACATTCCTGCCTGCCGGGACACCTCCCCGGTTCTCCTTTCCGGCTCTGCAGAGCCGGTTTTTCATACAATATACCGCACCGGCATAAATCCCTAACCCCCGACCCCGGTTCCCCGGTCTGCGCTTTCGTCGGAAAGCGCCGCCAGACCCTGGTAATATCCGAACTGCGACCAGTCCCGGAGCCGAACCAGCTTCCAGGCTTTCCCGCCATAGAGAATCCGGTCCGCAGCCTTCCAGGCGGCGCCGCCGGAATTGGTTCCCAGGGACAGCGGGAAGGATGTATAGACCGCAATAAAGTCCCTGCGCTTTTCCTCCTCCGGCAGGAGCTGCGCCATCTCCGGCGTACCGGGATGAATGCAGCCCTCCGCCGGGTAATCCGTATGGGTCGCGGAAGCGACACCCTGAGAAAGACGATACGTCAGCCGCCGGACCGTAAAACGAAGAAAGCCCAGCTCGGGATCGAGCAGGGCGGCGGAAATATCGGCCATGGTACTCCTTTCGGGCATAAGAAAAGCCCCGGCCGGGCGGCTGACGCCGCCTTCGCCGATATCGGCGGCGAAGGACCCGAGAAACGGCGATCGCACTTGGCTCATATCCTTGTATTCCGGAAAGATGTCGGTATAATGTAATCACAATTGAATGGTACAGAGTGATCGGGGAGAAGCCGACCTGCTGAGCTGCAAAACCGGAAGATACACAAATTTGGATGAAGGAGAGGATCAAAATGAAAAAGGTAGCTGTTTTATGGTCAAGCCCCAATACGGACGGCCTGACTGCTTCTGCGAAAAACCGGTTTCTGGAAGGCCTCAACGCTGCCGGCGCCGAGGTAAAAGAAATCCATCTGAATCGAATGAAACTGGAACATTGCCGCGCCTGCGGAAACGGTTGGGGCACATGCAATAAAACGGGCAGCTGCGTAATCTGCGACGATTTTGCTGAGATCTACCAGACACTCCGGGAGGCTGACGGAATTGTCTGGATCAGCGCGGTTTACTGGTCCGATATGACGGAGTGCTTCAAGGCATTCTTTGACAGGCTTCGCAGGTGTGACGCGGCACATAATCATTTCCTTGCCGGCAAACGCTGCGTTCTGGCCGCATGCGCCGGCGGAACGGGAAGAGGAACACTGGAATGCCTGACGCAGCTGGAACGCGGCCTGACCCATATGGGCATGCGCGTATATGACCGGATCCCGGTGGTGCGCTACAACAGGGATTACATCCTTCCGGCACTGGCTGAAGCGGGAAAAACCTATATTGACAGGCTTGAAAACGGATTCGATATGTACTACTGACAGGGAATATATACAGATAACAAACCGATGTCTGCAAGGGTGAAGAAAATGAACTATAAAGTAATCGACAAAGAGACATATTATCGTAAAGGCGTCTTTCGCCACTTTACAGAAGACTGCAAGTGCTCAACCTCGATCACGTCGAGAACAGACGTAACGGAGCTCGCCGCATATTCAAGGAATACAGGAACGAAGTTTTATATCAATTTCCTGTATATTCTTTCCAAGGTTATGAATTCACGCGAAGATTACAGAATGGGATACCTTTGGCAGACAGACGAGCTGATCTGTTATGACGTGATCAATCCGACACAGTATGTTTTCCATGAAGATACAGAAACCTGCACGCCTGTTTATACAAACTATAACGAAAACTATGAGGTCTTTTACAAAACGGCTTTAGAAGATGTTGAACGAGCAAAGCAGAGCAGGGAATATAACTTAGATATAGCTAACCACCTTAATTGGTTTGATGC
>JAEEGL011643190.1_pt1 | contig 10129 bp, 11 predicted proteins | sample 9134231 | NCBI WGS metagenome assembly JAEEGL01 (sample SAMN16246548, study PRJNA631951) | gut metagenome | biome: gut microbiome; feature: rumen; material: fiber-attached | host: Bos | place: Iran: Karaj | collected 2018-10
CTGATACCATCTGCGTATTTACATTTTGATGTATATTGTCGTCGGATGGGGTTGTCGCCTCACTTTTGGCTGAACGCTTCTCCTCTTCCTTTTTCTTCCCAAAATATATCAAAACAATGCCCAAAGCCAGCCAAAACAAAGGGCCGAAAACACTGTGTCCTGCGGCGAGACCTCCTATGAGGGCGAGACCACCTATTACTGCAAAAACATAACCTGCAATTTTCATAATCTATTCCTCCATTTTTTCAGGTTCAACATTATCAATTTTCTTTGAACAAAGCACTGCAATCAATCCGATGACGACATTGAGCAGCGAAATGGCGAATGCCAGTCCAAAACCTATTTTCCGAGTGCGACCCAAGCAGCCGACACCATACGCGAGGCCTACCGCAATAATTAGCAAAAGTATGTGCTCCATGTTTATGTTTATTTTAATCTAATAATATGTTTTATTCTTTGTTCCGCAAGTTCTTTTCGTTGCGGCTGTTGGCGCGTTTTCGTGATTTTTCGTGGGAGATTCCGCTCGCTCACTGCGTTCGCGGCGGAATGGTGCGCACGTCCGTATGAGACCACGGGGGAGAAGATGGGCGGCGGAGAAAATCTGCCGTTGCCTGAACTTTTACGATCGCCGCCCATCTTCTCCCCCTTTTCCCCTGTATGCGGCACACCATTCCGCCAGTGACGATAGGAACTGGCGGAATCTCCTTCGTTCAAAGACAAATTTCCACGAAACAGTCTGAGTCATCATTGCAAAACTTGAGTGAGTATCCCCGCCTCGTCCATCACCAAACCGCGGTCGAGGAGGATGTATTTTGCCTGACCGGAAGATCCCGTGATGTAGTAGTTCTTGGCCAGATCATCGCTGAACCGGCTCACGAAGGCGGCGCGGATGCGGCTGCACTTTTCATTGATGGAATTGCCGGTGGAGTCAACCAAATCGTCGATGCTTTGCTCCATTTTAGCCGCGTCATAACGGTTAGATATAAGACGGTAAATCTGCAACAACTCCTCGCGGTAGTCGATCAACTCCTTGAACCGCAACCCTTTGGGATGGCGCAAGTAGAAGAAATAGACCACCTTGGAGAGTGTCGGCAGGGAGATTTCCATATCGTTGTAGTCGGGCAGGAAAATGCCGTAATCCTTGGTGATGCGAAGCGTGCTCAGTTTGGGATCGGGCAATGCAATCAGTTTCTTTATGACAAAATCGGACACCCCAATTGAGCGCATCTCTTCGATTCGCTGCCGGATCTCGTCCGCCAGCACATCTATTCTCCCCCAGTCCGCGTTGTCTCTGGGGTCTGTGTCCTCGTTCTCCCGCAAGCGACTATAACGCAGGGGTTGTTCAATAAGCGTACTATGAAATGTATTCGAATCAGGACGAGGCACTTGCGCGATGGCGGTCAACAATTGTTCGAATTGAGCGTCGTCGCTGTACAGAAGCGGGAACAGTGTGAAAACATGGCCGTCTAAAGAGGTCTCTTCATAGCGCATCAGCAGGGGTGGTTCAATGGTTTGCAGAGGCAATTCGGGCATTTCGTCTTCTTTGTCTATCCTGTAGGAGAGGATTTCCCGATAAGTGTCTTGTATCCACGACGGATCGGACTTCGCCTTCTCTATCCATGTGGAATCGGTCTCCGGCCAGTTGTACTCCACAATTTCCGCCAACTTGTCCAGCATCGCGGGCAAATAGGTGAACGATTTGCCCAGAATGTTGACAGCTTTCCCCATATTCTTGTGAAAATACCCGTTGATCTCCTCATTCGCGCACGCCTCGACATACAGCATCATGCCATATTGAGGCTTAAAAGGCATGTCCCGGCTGAACAAAGCCTTCTGACGATGGACTTCTTTTGGTAGCGTATCATTCATAATATGAGCACTCTTTCTTACAATTATTAACCGGGGCAAAAATACGATATTTCGGGTGATGAGGGAGGGGTTGCAAGGCTTGCAGAGGGGGGTAAGTCTCGGATGCGTTATCTTTTACGCCATCTTATGTTGTCACAATCACCCAGGTGCCGTTCTTTCGACCGCCATCTCGAGCGAGGATTCCTGTAGTCTGTAATTTGTTTAGGTCTTTTAGTATTGTGCGTTGCGACACGCCCGTCTTTTGTGCAATCTTTTGTGAAGTAATGGTGTCATCGTCGAGTATCATGAATAGTATTCTCTCCTGACGTTCAGATAGTTGTATGCGTTTTTCTTTTATGAAGTCTTTTGTGAAGTCTTTGTTCAAGACCACCTTTTCCATGACAAATCCCGGATGACAAGGAATGTCTATCAGAAAGTACGATCTCTCCTCATCCGTCTCGATAGTGGCCTTGGGTGAGCCGTTCTTTTTTTCTAGATTTGTTTGTTGTTTACGGAAAAATGCTATTTTTGTGACTAAATTGTGTCAACTATTATTAAATACGATGTTCCTTACATAGTTGAGTTAAACAATACATGTATAGTTTTTGGCAATAGAGGATATAATTATGCGTCAGCTAATCCTCTTATAAGAGATCTTGAAAAATTATTATCGCCCCAGATTGTCTTATTGGAGAGATAGACATGAATGGGCTAACAACCATCTCTCCGTATTATGCTCTTATGTATTTTTCAGATGAAGTAATTCAAAAAGTTTGGGAAAAAGCAATCCCCGTAATGAATCAAGATCCTAATCATATTCGTAAAGACGAATGTGGTGCTTGGATTGTATTCGAAGCCTATGGCGATAGAAATAGTGAGTATGGTTGGGAAATTGACCATATTATTCCTATTGCAAAAGGCGGGACTAACGATTTATTAAACCTTCAACCTTTACATTGGGATAATAATGTTGCCAAAGGTGATGGATGTTTATTTTGCAAAGTCACTGCTGATGGGGTTTACAACAAGATTGTTCCTCATTGGAATATCTCGTTTGAATAGCAAAGCCATAGGATTCATACCGAATCCTATGGCTTTTTACTGCCAAATTGTTAGTTGAACATCTTTAGAAAAGCCGTTTCTTTACTCTAATTGAGTATTGAAATGGCTTTTCTATTATAGAGATTGTGTCTTCATGAAGTTTGCCCCATAACAATGGCACGTCTCAACTCCGAGTCCGACTTGACAGAGCTGCAATTGACCCTTGCACGGTCTTTCGCCGACCGTACCGATCGTGAGAGATGGAATGTCTGCGAAATGGAGGTGCCTTTAACGATGAGAGTGTCGAGTTATGGAAACACGAGTGCACGTAAACACCTTGTCACAAAAATGATACTCTATTTGCAGAAATGTGATGGCAGTCGACGAGTTTTATCAAATCGGTTCCACAGATATTATCAATGTATTAAACCACGATTATAATAAAACGATCTGGGTTAGATTATTTACTCGGGTGTTTCTTCAAGATCTTCTATTGCAATAATATTTTTAAACAATTTCCAGCCAGGAGCATTTTTGTAATTGTCTATGAACGAAAATGGTACTTTTAAATCAATTTTAGATAATTTCCAATCATTATCATATGTTCCAAACAAAACATCCGTCTGCAAATATGGAGGTCTGGGATTTAGGCTTGTTATACTTTTCAAATTTTTACACCCATTCAATGCATATTCGCCAATATACGAAACGTTTTTCGGAAAAATAATTTCTGTTAATTTTTCACATCCGCTAAAGGCACCTGATCCTATTCTTGTAATTGACTCAGGTAAATTAAGTTTATATAAGTTTTCACACCTACAGAATGCATCATCACCTATTGTTTCAATCGAGTCGGGTAAAGAAACTTCATTTATGCAGCAGCAACCAAAAAATGAACTTTTACCAATATGTTTAATCGTTTTAGGAAACGATGTTCTACCACATCCTATAACTATGGTATTTGTATTAGTCTCTATTATTGCATTGCAATTGTCCCTGCTGTCGTAACATTGATTGTCTTTATGAACCGTTATTGACTGTACACCTATTCCATAAAGAGAACGAAAAACATTTAGTCCAATTTTATTTACTGATTCTGGAATTACTATGGCTTTAAGATTCGAGTTACTATCAAATGCTAAATCTTCAATAATCTTTAGGGATTTGCCAAAAATCACGGATTGTAATTTACATGAGGCAAATGCTAATTTTCCAACATGAACTATAGAATCTGGGAGTTTGATTTTTTTTAGGCCACAATCGAGGAATGCGGATTGCTCTATTTTAGTTATAGAATTGGGAACTTCTATTGAGTGCATACTTCTTTGTCCATGAAATGCCGCACATCCTATAGTTCTTATCGTTGGGTGTATTTTAGTTTTTTTACAACCTACAATTATCCTGTTGTTTTTTGTTTCTACAATTGCGTTACAATTTTCTCTGCTATCATATGTTTTATTACCTTGTTCGACTTCTATTTTATCTAATCCCATGCAATAAGAGAAGGCACCTTCACTTATTTCCGCAATTGATTTGGGTATTCTAATTGATTTTAAAAAGGTGCAATAATAAAATGCATCTTCTTCAATTTTTGTAATAGTATTAGGAATAATGACATTTGTTAAGTATAAAGGATAGCCATCTCCATCACTCCCATAGAATGATCTTTTACCTATCTCTTTTACAGTATATTGTTTTGAGTTGAATTTGACAACAGGAGGAATAATGACAGTTTTGTCAGATTCACCATCATCAATAAATCGTCCTTCGTTATTTTTATCATATTCACAAAATTGAATCTTGACGCTGTCATCATCGATTATTTTAAATACCATCGTATAATCATCAATAAAGAACGCCATAAATTCATTTTCGCCAAGAAGATATGTATGATGCTTTGATTCATAATCTTTGGCAGAAGTACTATAACAAATAGGATATAATTCAATTTTTTCAGACAACATTTTCCCATCATAAACTAACTCAACATACTCATGAACAATTGAATCTTCAGGATCTAAAGCAAGTATGCTGTATAAAGGTGATAAGGCTCTTCCCATTTCCTTCCTTCCAAAAAGATTATAATCCTTTTGTTGATAAGCCATAGCTTTTAAAAGATTTGCTTCTTTGGAATTAGGTTTAGATTGAACTGCATTATTAAAGCATTCCAAAGCAGAAGAATAATCTCCTTTAGAAAAATAGTCTTTACCTTTTGCAATATTTTTATTATAGTCCATCATTGTAATCTTAAACTACCGAATCAACTTTAAAACGACAAAAATACAAATTATTCTATTATGACTCTTTGATTGTTTCAAAGCATCAAACCGCCCTTTGCTGACGGTTAGTTGCAGTTGCCATCTGCCGTGCCCTGTTTATAGAATGGCGGCAATGGTGACCAATCACCTACCCAATACTCTTTCCACAGCTGCTTCAAAGTCACGTGTTTCCTATACATCTCCTCCTCTTGATGGGGCAGCAGCGTCTTGAGATTGTTGAAGTGCCTGTCTGGGTAGGCTTCGTTGCCCCTTTCAGGGGATATTACAACACGGGGTTGTCCAGCCGCAACAGTCCGTCAATGCCCAGCGGATCCGCGTGCACCTTACGCATGTAGTTGTTCACTGTTTCCTTGTCCATGCCCGTATATAGATAATTACAATGTTTTTTTTCAAGATATCCTAATTTCAGAAAGTTTGGTTCTTATACTATGCTTTTCTTGAATAAAATCCCTAATTTCCTCAGCCTCTTCTCTTTTGATATATGGAGAAAGAATAATCTCTTTTATTAAGGATTTAATAGTTACGGATAATAAGAGATGGTCGTTTGTATTATCATCGGGTATTATCTTGCTAAAATCCTTTGAAAAATAGAATCTAATTTCTCGCTCATCTGAAAAGTAGGGTTCTTTATACCAAATAATATCATCAGATATTAGTGAGGAATGTATGGGCTCATATAATATTTTACCACACCAGATAGTATAATCTATTTTGCCAAAAGCATCCACAAAATCACCTATAGTTGACTTGATACATGCTTTGTGTCGTTCACCATTCCTGTCCCACATTAATGCATTTTCGGTAACGCGTTCTGTCCAACAGGAAGTCAGCAACATTGACGAAATATCTTCATATCGACGAGATAATTGAATTAGCGATTCTTGTCTTGCATTTTGTTCAGGAGTGAATTTCTTCCCATATTGGTTAAGAACACAACAAGTTTTAAAAGGGATACTCTTCTCAAGCTTATCTATAAAGAATTTCTTTCTCTTGATATAGTATTTGTTTTTTGACAACAGGGCTATGAGGTAATCTATATCCATATATTGGCATATTTCCGTATTACCACTTATTCCTGCATCCTGCATGATTTTATACAATGTGATTCCAGTCTTTTCCATACTTCTTCTATATCTTTAGGATTCTAACTTTTTTGTTTGCTCGATTCTGTCTGTTTTCGGTTTCTTTGTATGCTTTTTGATCTGAGCTTTCCTTGTACAGTTTCAAAACGCTCGTATTATTTCGTACTGCTTTTGATCAATTCTACTCTAATTCGCTGTGACGAATTAGTTTATAAACTCCCAATTCTACACAAGACGCTCCATCAGTATCTTCAGTAACAACTCCTTTCATCGGAGTGTCTATTAAAACATCACAATAATACTCTCCTTTAGCAAGACCTTCTTTCTTAGTTTTACGCGAACAATTTCCACAATATGGAATCATTTTTTCAAGTGGCTTCATACTATTTTCTTTTTTAATACTTGTAATTGTTTATTACTTGAGAGCAAAATTATAAAAAAAATGAAATAGTATGCGAGCTTAACAATATTTTTCGCCTGCAAAAAGCCATCCGCCTCACGCAACTTATTTGCGCGTGCCTTCTTTTTTCTTTTGCTCCAATTCCTTTACCGTGCGCTCCACCACTTCTTCCAACTGGTAAGTGGATACGCCAAGGGGCTTGTTAATGTCGCGCAGAGACCACTCAGCTTCTTCTATTGTCTCTCATATAGAAACAATATCAATATGCTGATCCTAAGGCAATCGGCTAAAAGCTCAGGCATCTCCAATTGGTCAACAACTTGTTGACCTTTTCCCACGCCTTCAATTCGGTCAACGACTCGTTGGCTTTTTTCGGCAGCAACCTGCTGACGAATTACAGCTTCTATTTCGTCACCAGCTTGGTGACCAATTTCGTCAACGGGTTGTTGACAAATTGCAACTCTTTCACTATAAATACTTTATGGTTTGTAAACCCCCATTTCTACACAATGTGTTCCATCCGTTTCTTGCGCAACAACAACTCTCCAATTCTATTTGTCAAGTTTTGGATTTGTCATGTATGTTTGATCTAAAGAGTGTCCTGACTTAGTTCGCAAAAGAATTCCGTCAGCAACCATATTGGTGATGAATCGGTTTCGTATATGCGACTCTGATTTTTTCAACAGTTTAGCTAGTTCCTCAACAGAATGTTCTACATAACAAGCTTCGATAATGCATTCTTTCAACTGTTGCTCCGTCATTCTTTTCTTTACTTTCTTCGCGACTTTTCTGTCAATAACACGTTTGTTGGCAGCTAAATAATCTTTAGGAGTTGCATCACTAGTTGCATCATTAGAAGTACTATTAGTGTTGTTTATCAAGCCGTTAGCATCATTATCAGATGCGTCATTAGTTCCAATATTAGTTGCATCATTAGTTGCATCATTAGTTGCATCATTATCGCGCCAAATAGTAGTAATGAACTCGGCACTCAAGTCGATCTTCGGAGTAAGGAGATGCGCCTCTTGCATCCTGCGGATATTTTCTGTGATGCCTGTGCCGTATTTCTCGATATAGCCCATCTGGTACAAGACTTCCGCCAAGTACGGGTTATGCGGATAAGAGCCATGTTCTTTCATCAAGTCGGCCTTGGTGAGTTCTACAGGCAACGTCCCCGGATTGCGTACCACAATACGATTACGGAATACGGAAACCTGCACGCTCCCCGTGCTGTTGTAGTCGCGATGGGCCACGGCATTCACTATGGTCTCGAAGATGACGGATCGCGGTATCTCAAATTCAACCTCGTTTTGCACCTCCACGTTTCGCTGGCCAAAACGCACCGACAGTTTCGACATCACCCAACTGGTGGCTTGGCTGATTTGATCTGCCACTCCGCCCTCGAAGGTTTTATAATCTTCGATAGGTTTTACCGTCTCTGTGCCGAGAAACCACGCACATTTGACCACCGCAGAGGGGAAAAAGTATTGCGGGTCGTTGGCGAACATTAGTAACGCTCCATTGCTGGGCTTGTCCTGCCGCAACAATCTCAGATGCCGGAGCACCGTGATTGGGTCGGAGTCTTCGGCCAGTGGGAACCCTCGTTTTTGACGGGCCTGATGCAAAAAGTCTTTGATTTTCGTTGCATCAATATCGGCCATAGAGGCATCATCGCGGGTCTGTTCATCGAAACTTAATGTTTGGATAACGCCTTTGTGTTTAAGATACGCATACAGCAATTGTTTGACCAGTGAAACCAAAACAGACGGATTAGAAAAGACACGATATGATAGCTCGTTCTGCACTTTTCGGAAGAAGCATTCTTCCGCTTCCTCACGTTGTTGTCCGTCCATGTCGCTGATAAATGCTACTCTCCATGCATTGCCCTCCCCTGCTGCTTGATATTCTTTCTCGGTTGGAGAAATGCCGTCCGGCAAAACATTGCCATACTTCTTTCCCATCAACAGGAGATAAACCTGACTCGAAGAAGCCTCATCTAAATATAATTGACGAGGATTAGCATCTTGTGCGGCAATCTGCTCAAAAATGAACGGCTCAAAGTATTGCCCCATCAACTCGTCGTTACGGATGAAGTCAAAAACAAGCTGTCGTTCTTGTGAGAACTCCGATTGTACGCTGCTTATGAATACTTTATACTTGAGCATGTTTATCTTGTTATTCTGCCGGTATGAAACGTATTTTTTTCAACTGCAAAAATACAAATAAATCACGAAATCAAACCGCCCTTGTTCTTATGAAATGTCCCTCCTGAACGGCAGCAAAGGTCGCGACAACGGCTATCATGACTATTGGCACGACAGACTCCAGAAACACGGTCAATGGAACTCCGACGAAAAGCAGAAAACCTGCCGCTTTGTTGGCGATGGTGTGCGGGAAACGACATTTCTTGTACATCACTATGGCGGAAATCTGGTTGATGACTTTGATGGCGACGATCACCGCGCCCCAGAACCAGAGCCAATGGGGAAGGATCAAGACAGGGATCAGCTTTATGCAGCAGCCGACCACAAACGCCAAATCCGCCAGACTGTCCAATAGTGCCCCCGTTTTGCTTTCGCAGTGGAATTTCCTTGCCAAGAAACCATCTGCCATATCGCTCAGTCCGCAGGCGAAATAGATTACCCAAAAGGTGACACTTCCAACATCGGAAAAGAGGAGACCGAAAGCGCCAAGGAACCGGAAGGCTGTTATGAAGTTTGGGATGTGTTTCATTTGACAATAAAATTCACGACCGCAAAAACCAGATGGCACACCGCAAAAACCGTAGCAAACAGGACCGCCGGGAGGTTCTTCCGGTCGATGGCAAAAAGGATGAACGCCAAGCAGGGCGGGATGGTCAGCAGGAGGATGACAAAGGGGTTTACATTGGTCGTGTAATACAATATCCATCCGATGTAATAAATTGCGACGCAAACAATTGTGGCAATGATTAGGGACGAGAAACGAAGTTTGCTTCTGTCTTTATGGATGACGAAGCAGAGGCACGCGACGGTCAGGACTTGGAACACGGAGCCGATGGCATCCACCACCGGCGTGGCCGAATCCGCGCGCAGGATGTCGTTCGGTGCGGGAACGGCGAACCAAATGAAATTGGGGAGCATCACCAGCAGGAAGAGGAGCAAGCCCCACGGATCGAAGGCGAAACGGTATTGTTTTAGCGGTTTCACAGCGTTTCGATGGTTTTTTGCAACCGTTCCAGAAACCGTGCCGCGTCGCCGCCGTCCATCTGCACGTGGTGGAACTGGAACGAGACCGGCAGTTTGGTCTTGAACCATTCTTTGCGGTATTTGCCCCACATCACCAGCGGGTTAAGAAACTTTTCGGTGTACTGGTTGACGAAACTGTCGAGCTCCGTTTGTATCATCGCCGATGTCCCAACAATGATATAATCTTCAAGGAAACTGCTCCTGCATTCCGACGCCGCTTTGGAGGTCAACTCCAAGTAGTCGCGGTTGAAC
>JAEEGL012621325.1_pt1 | contig 10129 bp, 9 predicted proteins | sample 9134231 | NCBI WGS metagenome assembly JAEEGL01 (sample SAMN16246548, study PRJNA631951) | gut metagenome | biome: gut microbiome; feature: rumen; material: fiber-attached | host: Bos | place: Iran: Karaj | collected 2018-10
TCTCGTCGAGCATAGCCATCTGGTCGCCCTTGCCGATTGGGATGATGACAACCTGAATAGGTGCGAGTGCTGGTGGAAGTACAAGACCATTGTCATCAGAGTGAGTCATGATGAGAGCACCCATAAGACGTGTAGAAACACCCCAAGATGTTTCCCATGCATACTCTGGTTTGTTGTCCTTGTTGAGGAATGTAACATCGAATGCCTTACCGAAGTTCTGTCCGAGGAAGTGTGATGTTCCTGACTGGAGAGCCTTACCGTCCTGCATCATAGCCTCGATAGTGTAAGTGTCAAGTGCACCTGCGAAACGCTCTGTCTCGCTCTTTACACCCTGGATTACAGGAACAGCCATGTACTCTTCAGCAAACTTGGCGTAGATGTTAATCATCTGCTTTGTGCGCTCCTCAGCCTCCTCGCGTGTAGCGTGGGCTGTGTGTCCTTCCTGCCAGAGGAACTCTGATGTACGGAGGAAAAGACGTGTACGCATCTCCCAACGCATTACGTTACACCACTGGTTGCAGAGGATAGGGAGGTCACGGTAAGAGTTAATCCAGTTCTTATATGTGTTCCATATGATTGTCTCTGAAGTAGGACGGATGATGAGTTCCTCCTCAAGCTTTGCTGAAGGGTCAACTACAACTCCGTCGTGTGTCTCGTTAGTCTTGAGGCGGTAGTGAGTTACGACAGCACATTCCTTTGCGAAACCTTCTACGTGCTCAGCCTCCTTAGAAAGGAATGACTTAGGAATGAGAAGTGGGAAATATGCGTTCTGTACGCCAGTCTCCTTGAACATCTTGTCAAGTTGCTGCTGCATCTTCTCCCATATAGCATATCCGTAAGGCTTGATGACCATACATCCACGAACGTCTGCCTGCTCTGCAAGGTCAGCCTTCATCACAAGGTCATTGTACCACTGACTATAGTTTTCGCTGCGCTTTGTCAGCTCCTTTAATTCTTTTGCCATAATATCTTATAATGTATTTATTTTCGTTTCGTTCTGCAAAATTACGCATTAAAAATGATATTTTTTGCGTCTGTGCAAAAAAAAAATGAAAAATGTGTAGGTAAGTCGTACAAAAAACCTAAATTTGCACATTGATGATGAATGCAGCCAAAGCATCTACTGATAGCATGAATCTGATGGTGTCTTTACGACTCGTTCTTCAAGTTTACTATGAACTAGAAAAATATATATTTAATAATACTAACTTAAAAAGCTTAAGAATTATGAAAAATTCAGGTTTTGTTGCTCTCTGTATGAGCGGATTGATTCTTCTTTCATCTTGTGGTGCAAGTAACACAACTAAGGGTGCTCTCATCGGTGGTGGTGGTGGCGCAGCTCTCGGTGCTCTCGCTGGTCGTCTTATCGGTGGAAACGCTAAGGGTACAGCTATCGGTGCTGCTGTAGGTGCTGCTGTAGGTACAACTGCTGGTGCACTCATCGGAAAGAAAATGGATAAGGCTAAGGCTGCAGCTGCTGCCGCTGCTGCTAACGCAAACGTTGAGACAGTAACTGACGCAAACGGTCTTGAGGCAGTTAAGGTTACTTTCGACAATGGTATCCTCTTCGCTACTGGTAAGTCTGCTCTTCAGGTTTCTGCTCAGACAGAACTCAAGAACTTCGCTACAAAGGTTCTTAATGTTTACACAGATTGTGACGTTGCTATTCAGGGATATGCTTCTTCTGATGGTTCAGACGCTACAAACCTCACACTCTCTCAGAACCGTGCTGATGGTGTAAAGAACTTCCTCGTAAACTCTTGCGGCGTTAACGCTAAGCAGATTAAGGAAGCTAAGGGTTATGGTGAGACTAACCTCGTAACTAACGCTGACGGTACAGAGAACCGTGCTGCTTCTCGTCGTGTTGAGGTTTACCTCTACGCTTCTGAGGCAATGATTAAGGCTGCTGAGGCAGGTACACTTAAGTAATCTATAACTTAATCATAAATATAAGAGGAGATGTTGCATTTGCAACGTCTCCTCTTTTTCTTCTTTACTAGCCTTACAGAATCCACCGCTTGGGGCGTATGCTTATTTAAGTTCTTCCATTTTCATGATTCGTAACTTGTCGCTCTTTGAGATGCCTGCGGGATTGGTTCCAGGGGCACCTTCTGGCACAGCAAGTCCTCGTTTCTTGTAATATTCCGTCCAATATGGAAGAATAGTGCCGTCTTCACCATGAAAAGACATTGGTTGCTGAGGGAAGATGTGCTTACCCTCTTTGTTGAGATAAGATAGGTGTACAAGTTCGCTACAATATATAGCTTCTTCCGTGTCTGAGAATATCCAGTCGTAAGGACGTCCGAAGTATGTCTTTGCACGTTGCACACATTCATCTGCTACGGAAGTATCTTTCAGCCTTCCTACGAGTACGAGAGGCTTGCCGTCTGCTGAATGTTCAGCCTTGTTTAGGAATGTGTCAAGAGGGCAAATCCTTACGCCATACTTACCTGTTGCCTCAATAACCTGAATGATAGTGTCATTCTTGATTACTATAGCCACATGGCTTATTCCGAGGTCATCCTTTCTGTTCGTTGCTTCCACTATTGCACCTCCGAATCCTCCTTTTGGTTCGCTATAATTGAAGAGTAGGTCGCCATTTTTCAGTCCTTGTGCCATACTTGCGGAGGTCATGACAAGTGTCAGGAATGATGTGAGTATTAATTTGGTCATATTGTGAATCTCCATTATTTTTTGTAAGTAGGTGTGCATAATTATTTTTATAATGATTGTATTGATTAATGATGTAGGTTCAGCGCCTAAAATAAATGAGTGTATTGACTCCTACTCGATTGTTTTTAGGCGTTGAAGATGCGCAGTAGGCGGTGCAAAGATTGTAAAAATAATTCTGCACACCTACTTATTCTGTATTTTTGTTTCTGTTAATACTATGACAAATATAGGTGTTTATTTCGTTGCAACCAAAGATTTCATAGATTTTATATGAGAAATTCAAGTGCAAACATAACCACAGAAAAGTGTGCATCGTGCATGTTTATGTCACGTAAACATTATATTTACGTGGCGTAAACTGGCACATTACGTTGTGTAAGTAATATATTTATTCCAACAATAACTTTAGTCATGATTGATAGTTTTGCGCAACTTGCGCAGATGCGCAACCCCTCGTGAAAAATGATGAAAATATTAACTTATTGAATATCAATTATAGTTATATTTAATGCTTTTTGCGCAGGGGTGCGCATCTGCGCAAGTTGCGCACGAAGAATGAAAAAACAATGTAGCCATGTTTCCGTCTTAATTATTTAATTGCTACCTTTGCGCTGCAAAACAGATAAAAGGAAAAAGATTTGTAATGGAAAGAATCTGGCATTACGTCAAGCAGACGTTAAAGTGGGGAGCGATTGCGTTCTTCGGTTCAACAATATTCATGGTTATCTTGTACAAGTATGTACCTGTGCCTTATTCACCTCTTATGTTCATAAGATGCTATCAGCAAGTAAAGAACGGTCAACAGCTGAGGATGAAACATGAGTGGGTCCCTTTGGATTCCATTTCTCCAGAATTGCCATTGGCAGTATGGAGTAGTGAAGACCAGAATTTTCTTACGCATAATGGATTTGACATGGACGGTATCATGCAAGCCATAAAAGAACGTGAGGAGAGGGGACGCATACGTGGCGGAAGTACAATAAGCCAGCAGACAGCAAAGAACGTGTTCCTATGGCCATCAAGTACGTGGGTGAGAAAAGGCTTCGAGGCATATTTTACGGTACTCATTGAGATTGTCTGGGGTAAACAACGTATCATGGAGGTCTATCTCAATACGATAGAGATGGGTGATGGCATATATGGTGCAGAAGCCGTTGCACTCGAACATTTTGGAGTGCATGCAAAAGACCTTAATCGTAACCAGTGTGCTCTTATTGCAGCCACTCTGCCAAATCCTATTAGATTCGATAGTTCTAACCCATCATCATACATGTATAAGCGTCAAAGGTGGATAACACGCCAGATGCGTTGGCTCAAATCATTCCCGATGACGGATGAGGAAATAGAAGAATGGAAAAAGGCTCATGAGAAATAATCTCATGAGCCTTTTCTGTTATATGTTTGCTTTTTACTGCTGATTCTTGAGTGGAATACCGAGTTCCTTGAAGCTATCAACGAGGATAGAAACACAGCGGTCAACCTGCTCTTTTGTGTGGGTTGCCATGAGTGCAACACGAACGAGAGTGTCCTGTGGAGCACATGCTGGTGGAACTACTGGGTTGATGAATACACCCTTCTCGAATGCAAGCTTTGTAACCTGGAATGTCTTGATTGCATCGCGTACATAGAGTGGGATGATTGGGCTTTCGCTGTCGCCAAGCTCGAAACCTGCCTGCTTGAACTGCTCAAGTGCATAGTTTGTAATCTTCCAAAGGTTCTCCTGACGCTCTGGTTCGTTCTGGAGGATGTGGAGTGCCTCAAGTGCAGCTGCTGTAGCAGCAGGAGTGTTTGAAGCTGAGAAGATGTAAGTTCTTGAAGTGTGACGAATCATGTTGATTGTCTCCTTGTCTGATGCAATGAAACCTCCGATAGATGCGAGTGACTTAGAGAATGTACCCATGATGAGGTCGACATCGTCTGTGAGTCCGAAGTGGTCACATGTACCACGACCGTTGCGGCCGAATACTCCGATACCATGTGCCTCGTCAACCATTACAGAAGCGTTGTACTTCTTCTTGAGCTCGATAATCTGTGGAAGCTTAGCAAGGTCACCTTCCATAGAGAAGAGTCCGTCTGTTACGATGAGCTTGATAGCCTCTGGCTGGCAACGCATCAACTGGCGCTCAAGATCTTCCATATCGTTGTGCTTGTAGTGGAAGAACTGTGAGAATGAAAGACGACGTCCATCTACGATAGATGCGTGGTCGCGGTCGTCACCGATGATGTAGTCGTTACGTCCAGTAAGACATGAAACAACTCCTGAATTAACTGTAAAACCTGTAGAATAAACAAGTGCTTCGTCTTTTCCGATAAATTCAGCCAACTCGTGTTCAAGTTGAACGTGGAGGTCAAGTGTACCATTGAGGAATCGAGAACCAGCACATCCTGTACCGTACTTCTGGATTGCCTTGATAGCAGCATCACAAATACGCTTGTCGTATGTGAGTCCCATGTAAGAGTTTGAACCGAACATGAGGACTTTCTTGCCGCTCATAGTCACCTCTGTGTCCTGGTGGCTGTCAATTTCTCTGAAGTAAGGATAAATACCAGCCTCCATATATTTCTGAGGCTCTCTATACTTACTTGCTCTTTCTTGTAATAAACCCATAGTCAATTTTATAACACACTTGTATGTATATCTCGGTGCTTTTTTAGGGCAGAGATATCAATGAATAGTGTGCGTATTTTTTGATTTTTTAGTATTCAGTTTAGAATTTATATCATTTAGGCTGCAAATTTACAAAAAAATCCACTTTGAAACGCACTTGTTGTTAAAAAAAATCGTTTGGAAGTAAAAAGTATTGACTCTTTGCAATAATTGGAGTAGAAAATCGTACTTTTGCATTGCATTTTAGGTTAATTAGATTCTTGGCGTCTGTTTTCCCCCTGTTTTATATGATGGTAGTGGGGGAGGTTTGTGGATTACGTTTGATGGTTAAGGGTCTTGAGAAGAATGGTGGGGAAGAATGTTCCTCTTTTCCCATGAATACTTCCAGACTTAAAGACATAAAAATGCTTTAATCCAAGACATAAAAACTTAAGAACTCAAAAACTAAAACGTCAGACGCATTTGTGTAAGATTTTTTTATTTCTATGTTAGAAACAAAAAGAATAATATTTGTGGTCAATCCTATTTCCGGTACTACGGGAAAGAAAAGGATATTGCAACTTATAGAGAGCCGTCTTGATAAGGAGAAATATAGTTATGATATTGTTACAACAAAGTATCAAGGTCATGCTACCGAGATAGCAAGGGCTGCTGCAAACCAAGGTGTGGACATTGTGTGTGCTATAGGTGGTGATGGAACTGTCAATGAGACAGCCCGTGCGCTTGTGCATACTGAGACGGCTCTTGCCATCATACCTTGCGGTTCGGGTAATGGTCTTGCAAGGCATCTTCATATTCCTGTTGACCCGATAGGTGCTATAAAGGTTCTTAACGAGGGTTATATTCAACCTATGGATTATGGACTTGTCAACGAACATCCTTTCTTTTGTACCTGTGGTGTGGGATTTGATGCATTCATCTCTATGCGCTTTGCTCAGGCAGGAAAGCGTGGACCTCTTACATACGCAGAGAATATTCTTAAGACGGGTCTCCAGTATAATCCGGAGACATACGATGTGGAGGTGGAGGATGATGCCAAGAACAAGACTTCATATAAGGCGTTTCTCATATCATGTGCCAATGCTTGTCAGTATGGCAATAATGCTTATATTGCACCTCAGGCATCTGTGCGTGATGGTTTGCTTGACGTTACAATCATAGAGCCTTTTGGTGCTATTGATGCTCCTGCAATTTCGTTCCAGTTATTCAATGGAACACTTGATAAGAATAGCCGTATCAAGACATTCCGTTGCAAGAAACTTCATATTCATCGTCAGGACAAGGGTGCAATTCATTATGATGGCGACCCGATAGTGACTGGTAAGGATATGGATGTCGAGATTGTTCCTCAAGGTATTCTTTGTGTAGCTTCTTCCTCAGAAGGTATGGTAGCTCCAGCTGAGAATATTCAGAATTTCATAGCCGAGCATTTTAATGAGATGTATCTCCGTTCAGAAGAACTTCTTCAGCGAAACCTCATAATGAAGCAACGTATTGGAAAACTCAATTCGGACATTATGCGTAAGTTGTCTGGAAAGAGGAAAGAAGAATGATTCTTGAAATCAGATATGATAAAGTAGGTGTGCATAATTATTTTTACAATCCTTGCACCGCCTACTGCGTATCTTCAACGCCTAAAAACAATCGAGTAGGAGTCACTACACTCATTTATTTTATGCGCTGAACCTACATCATTAATCAATACAATCATTATAAAAATAATTTTGCACACCTACTTAGATTTGACATAAAAAAAGAGCAAGCCAACGTAAAAGTGGCTTGCTCTCTTTTTTTATTTCTTGTTGTTATTATTGTTATTATTCATTGGAGGTCTTCTGTTGAATCTGTGCATTGCACCCATCTGGAAAGTGTAGATGTGATGGCGAACCATGAAGACTTTTTTCCATGAGATGATTGTGTGGAACTTCTTATAGTATGATTTTTCCAACTTGTTTATTTGGATGTCGTAGTCAAGACTCTTGTTGATGATGTCTTCATATTCTGAATCTGAAACATCCTTGTTGAAGAGGTTCTTGTAGAGTGCTCTCTGCTGGTCGCTGAGTTCTCTCTTCTTGCACATTAGCTCGTGGATGAGAGGGAAGAGTTTCTCACATTCCTGTGGTGTGAGTTCAGCACCTCGTTTCACATGTTCCTCCAGTCCTTTTTTGTATGCTTCTACGGAGAAATCCTTTTTCCCCTGGTTGCCAGGATTTCCTTGGAATCCCCATTGGGCATACATTATTGTTGTGGAACAGAACAATAGTATGTAGATTAATACAGATTTCATAATAGTACTAAAAATTGGAAGTGTGAATATACTATACTATTCATTAGTATGTCTCGCCAGATAGATAGGCGTAAACATCGTCTCCATCGTAAAGTGCGTAGGAGAGAAGGTCTTCCTCTGCAAGTGTTGAAGCAGATTCTGTCTTTGCACTTGCAATGGCGTTAGCATTGTCAGTAGTCTGACTTGTCGTGAATACATTAAGAGTGAGTACTATTGCCACGCATGCAGCAGCAGTACTTGTGAGGCTAATCCAGAATGACTTGCGTGTCCACATGCCAACTGTCTTAGTTGTGTGAATGTCAGTATCCACACGACCAACGTCCTCACTATCGATGCGCTCCATCACTCTCTGAGTGAGGTTGTCAAAGTAACCTGCAGGTACCTTGAAAGCATCCTTGTCATTAAGTTTGTTGATGTCGTTGTTGATAACCATAATCATTCCTTTTTTTGTATGACTCTTATATTATTCAATGGTTTAATCCTATTTATTGTTTTTTTTATTTTTATGCGGTTTTCCGCAATAAGGCAAAAGTCAATAATAAAGAATCCTGAATTTCCTAAAGTTCCTTGGACTTAACGTAAGCGGTAATCTTTTGTACCGCATGGAAGAATGAGGCCTTGAGTGCACCTACGCTTGTACCTGTAACTTGTGCCATATCCTCGTACTTCATTTCCTCGTAGTATTTCATTGTGAATACTGCCCTTTGCTTTTCTGGGAGCGTAGCTATTGCCTGTTGGAGAAGTACCTGTGCCTCGTTGCCGTCATAGTATTCATCACTTTCAAGCTTGTTTGCTATGCCGTCGTCAAGGTCATCTATGGACAGATTATTCTTTTTCTTGCTAAGGAATGTGAGGCTCTCGTTGTATGCAATCCTATACAACCATGTATATAGCTGGGAGTCACCCTTGAAAGCACCGATGCTGTTCCATGTTTTGAGGAATACGTTCTGAAGAATGTCGTCAGCATCATCATGATCCACTACCAAATGACGAATTTGCCAATATAGCTTGTTGCTATACCGGCTAACCAATTCCTCGAAGGCTTTCCTTCGGGTGCTTTCGTTCTGGAGTCTGTTGATTAGGTCGCGTTCGTCAAACATGGTTGGTGTTCGTAAAAATAAAGTGTGGTCTCCTGTATGTATATACAGTTTAAGCCCACACTTCGTGTATATCGTAGCAATACGTTGATTGCTTGTTATTTCAAGTAAACCTTTCTTGCTGTCTTGCCTACCTTGATGATGTAGCAACCTGACTTCAAGTTGTTCAAGTCAATTGTTTTGCTTGGACTGTCAATGCGCATTGTATATACTTCCTCTCCTGTGATGCTATATACTGCGAGGGTAGTGTTTTCTGCGTTCTTGATGGTCAGGGTCTTTCCGTTTACTGAGATAGTCACAGGCTGTACTTCCTGTTCTATAGCAGCATCAATGAATTCTGTCTCTGCTTCTGCTGCGAACATTGCCGTAGTAGGAAGCAAAGCCATCATTGTTATGCCTAATATGTTTTGTATAAGTTTACGCATAAGTATTTAGGTATTGTTTATTGTGCAAAAATATTTTGTTTTATTTAAATAAACAAATTTCACGCACAATATTTTTCATTTTATGGCGTTACTTCAGTCTTTTTAACATTTACATGTACATCCAATCAGACTTTTATGCACATATTTTCATTTGCAAGTATTGTGTCAGGAAATACTTCCTTACACTCGTTGAGTATTTCTTCCTCATTCTCATATCTTGCTGAGAGATGTCCCACGATGAGTTTCTTTGCATTTGACAGCTTTGCCATTTCTGCCGCCTGATGTGTGGTGGAGTGGAAGGTCTTTTTGCTAAGTAACTCGTGCTCTTTCTTGAATGTTGCTTCGTGATAGAGCAAATTTACTCCTTGGAGTTGTTCTGCATTGTCTGGCTTGAACATTGTGTCTGAGCAGTAGGCATAACTCCTTACTGGGTCAGCTGGGGTAGTGAGGATGCTGTTTGGAATTATCTCTCCGTCTGGCATCATGTAATCCTGTCCTGCCTTTATGTTGTTGATGTAACAAACAGGAATGTTGTACGCATCTATCACGTCTCGACGTATGTGACGTGGCAGTTGCTTTTCCCTAAAGAGAAAACCGCAGCAACGTATCTTGTGCTTCAGCGGTATTGTCTCTACTGTCACAGAATGGTCTTCGTAGATTACTTCCCTTGACTTAGTGTCAATTTCGTGAAGCACGATGTCATATTCTATTCCCTGACAGAAGAAATCAATCTGTGGCTGGTATAGTTGTTTCAGAGGTTGAGGTCCCCAGATGTGCAGGGTAGAGTGGCGTCCGAGAAGGGCAAATGTAGATATAAGCCCGAGTAATCCGAAACAGTGGTCGCCGTGAAGGTGTGACAGGAATATGTTGTTGATGTGTGAGAACTTGATGTGGCTTTTGCGAAGCTGCATCTGTACTCCTTCTGCACAATCAATCATGAACAGTTTCTCACGGATGTTGACTATCTGTGAGGAACAAAAATGATGCGGAGTCGGCAAAGCCGCTCCGCATCCTAATATATGTACTTCGAATTTTTCCA
>JAEEGL014857664.1_pt1 | contig 10129 bp, 8 predicted proteins | sample 9134231 | NCBI WGS metagenome assembly JAEEGL01 (sample SAMN16246548, study PRJNA631951) | gut metagenome | biome: gut microbiome; feature: rumen; material: fiber-attached | host: Bos | place: Iran: Karaj | collected 2018-10
GACATCAAGTACGACGCCGGACGGCGGCTCGTGATCGACCGGGTGCACGAGATGTTCCCGGACGGCATCGACGGGCTGGCTTGCATCGCCGGGATCGTCATGCGGGAGCCGGACAGGGCGAGCGTCCTGTCGGTCAACTATTTCGGCACGATCGCCGTTGCCGAGGGCCTGTTTGATCTGCTTCAGAAAAAAAGCGGCAGCTGCGTTGTGACCGCGTCCGGGTCGCTGACCTGGGACAAGGCAGCCGGAGCCCCCGATCTGGCGGACATTCTCGTCAATTGCGGCGACGAGGCGCGCATCGGCCGCTTCGTCAATTCGCTGCCGGCCAACGATAACCACAACGACTACGGGGCGACGAAGCTGGCGCTTCTCAAATGGGTCAGACGGCACAGCGCCGACTGGGCCATGCGCGGCGTGCGGCTCAACGCCATAGGCCCCGGCTGCGTGAACACGCGCATGGGCAACCTGCCGCCGTCAAAGGACAGGAACGACTCCTTCCAGAAGACGATCCCGACGCACTACCATGATCTGACGATCCTTGAGCCGAGAGAGCTCGGAGAGGTGTTCGCTTTCCTGCTCTCGTCCAGAGCCAGCGGCGTCTCCGGCACGATCGTCTGGACGGACGGCGGACAGGAATCGTACTACCACGTAGAACGGACCCCGTGAGGTGAGGATATGATCGAAAAACTCATCAGCGCCATCAAGGCCAGAGACTACGAGGCGGTCACGCGCTGCTTCGCCGATTCGACGGACGTCCGGTTCGTGGACTACTGCCCGCTCCACGTGGGACTTGAGAACGTGTTCCTGTACGGAAGCCGATCCGTGGAGATGTTCTTCCGGGATAAGCTCTACAACGGGACGTACGGCATCCTGGAGGAGCAGATCGACAGCGAGCGCTCCGCCACGTACTTTGCCCAGTACAGCGGCAGGTACTGCTTCGTGCGCATGACGATCGAGGCGCAGACCCCGGACGGTCTGATCCTCAAGGCGGTCGTCCGGCCGGAGTGACAGGAGAGCAAATCTCTTTGGGAAATATCACTTGCGTGATGTTTTAATAAACTGGAAACAGGAGGATGCACAATGGCGACAGACAAAGACGTGGATCTGCTGGATCTGCCCAGCGATTACAACCCCAAAAAGTACGTATTGACCGAAGAAGAGAAATCGAACAGCAAATACGGCAAACTGGTTTTCAAGCTCCCCAAAGAAGACAATGAGATCGTCGCCAAGGGCGACGCGGCCGATTTTGTAGTCCACCCCCAGGCATATTTCCGCGGCGCGCGGCAGATCCCCGGCTCCAGCTTCAACTGCAGCTTCCAGATCTTCGTCAAGCCCTTCTTCCTGGACAAGGGGCGCCACGTGCACCCGAACACGGATGAGTACCTCATCTTCCTGGGCGCCAGCTTCCCCAACGTGTTCGATTTCGACGCCAAGATCGAGATCACCTACGGCAAGGGCGACGACGAGGAGACCTTCGTGATCACCGAGCCGACGATCATCCGCTTCCCCGCCGGCGTTTACCACTGCCCCCTGAACTTCAAGGAAGTCAACAAGCCCATCCTGTTCCTGGCGGCCAGCATGATGCCCATGTTCGGCGGCTACTACGATCTTCCCAACGGGGAGACCACCTGGATGCAGTACAACGGGCCGCTGCCGTGCAAGTACGACGAAAACAAGAAGTGCGACGCCTGCGGCGACTGCCTGAACGAAAAATGGCAGAGAGATTGAGAGAATCCCTAAAAATTAAAATATGAGGTGAAAAAAATGAGAAACACGCGTAAGATCCTTGCTCTTCTGCTTGTCCTCGCCATGGTGTTCACCATGCTCGTGGGCTGCGGAAAGAAAGAAGAGGCCGCTCAGCCCGGTACTCCGGCGCAGACCGACTCTCCGTCGACCCCCAGCTCGGGCGATAAGCCCGGCGGCACGACCCCGTCCACGCCGGACACTCCGGCCCCTCCGGCTCCGGTGGACGAGGACAGCGAGATCACCATCTGCATCGGCGCAGACAGCGGCTCGCTGTATCCTCTGGCCAACAGCCAGGACATGAACTCCCCGCTGCGCCTTCTGTACGACGTTCCCTTTGACACACTGACCGACGGCACCCACATCCCGAGACTTGTCGAGTCTTCCGAGATGGTCAGCAACACGGAGTATATCCTGCATCTGCGTGAGGGCGTCACCTTTGCCAACGGCAATCCGTTTACCGCCGAGGACTTCATCTTCTCCGTGACGCTCCTCCACGACGATCCTCTGTACTTCCTCAACGTCAAGACGTTTGACGCCGAAAAAACCAAGATCATCGACGACTACACGGTCGATTATTTCCTGACCGAGTACGACCCCACGATCTGGACCTCCATGGATCAGCTCTACATGTTCGACGCGGAGAGCTACGACATCGACTCTCTTGCCACCACCCCCAACGGCACCGGCCCTTACCGTCTGGTTGAGTACGTTCCCAACAGCCACATCACCTTCAAGGCCCGCGACGACTGGTGGGGCGGCGAGATCGCCATCAAGAACGTCAACATTGAGATCATGGGCGAGGACGCCCAGAAGGTGAACGCGCTGATCGCCGGTCAGGCTCAGTACAGCGCCGTTCCTCTGAAGGACGTCGAATTCCTGGAGGGCCAGGGCTTCACGGTCGTGAAGAGAAATGCCGGCGGCGTTTACTGCGCTTACATGAACGCCTCCACCGACCCCTCCAACCCGCTGAACTCTCCCGACGCCCGCCGCGCCGTTTATCATGCCATCAACATGCAGTCCATCGTTGACGTTGTCAGCAACGGTCAGAGCACGCCGGCCGTGTGGCCCGCCTCCTCTGCCACCACCGACTTCAAGCCCGAGTTCGCTGAGCTCAGTGACGACTACAAGACCGGCTACGATCTTGAGCTTGCCAAGCAGCTGGCCGCCAGCTCCGGCCTGGAGGGCAAGACGCTCCGTGTGGCCACCAACGGCGGCGACGCCTACGTTACCATTGCCGAGATCATCCAGAACAACCTGAAGGATATCGGCGTGACGGTGGAGATCAACAACTACGACCAGGCCACTTATTTCTCCCTGCTCGCGGATCAGAGCAACTACGAGATCGGCCTGTTCATGCTGGTCGGTTCTACCTGCCTGGCCATGGACATCATGCCTGTCTTTGCGGGCATGTTCTATGCCGCGACGTGGGAGAAACTGGGTGATTTCACCGCCCTCGGCGCCAAGGGAATGCAGACGTCCGACGAGGCCGAGTTCGATGCTACCATGGCCGAGATGGTCAAGCTGCTGAGCGCCGAGTTCCCCTGGGCTGCCCTCACCGAGATGACCAGCGCAGCCGCTTACACGGATAACCTGGGCGGCATCGTCCCGTATCTCGACGGCAACTGGCATGTTGCCGAGTGGTACTACACCAAGTAAGACGGGCGTAAGCATCCGAGTCTTCCGGAAGTGACACAAAGCCGTTCCTCCGTTTCATGCCAGGCGGTATCAACGGCGGAACGGCTTTTTATATCCGCCGGAAGCAAAACCATAAGAAAGGAAGCTGAGTGAATTGTTTGATCATGTGTTGAGTAAAGGCAAGATCGGCAGCGTTGAGCTGGACAACCGGTTCGTGATGCCGGCCATGGGCTCCGGTCACTGCACCTTGGAAGGCACAGTCGACGACGAGGCGCTGGAATATTACAGGGCGCGCGCAAAGGGCGGCTTCGGGCTGATCATCTCCGAGTACGCGGCCATCGACCCCTACGGCCTTGGCGCGCGCAACGAGCTTCACATCTATTCCGACGAGTACATCCCGTCCGTGCGCAAGCTGGTGGACGTGGTCCACGAAGAGGGAAGCAAGATCTTCATTCAGATCCACCAGGGCGGCATCTGGGCGGACAGCAGCCTGACGCCCGGCCATCCCATCGTCTCCTCTTCCCCGCAGCTCTGGTATATCCGCAACGAGCTCGTACACGAGCTGACGACGGAAGAAGTCTACGCCATGATCGACCGGTACGGCGACGCCGCGCTGCGTGCCAAAAAGGCCGGCGCGGACGGCGTCGAGGTCCACGGCGCACAGAACTATCTGGTGGCCCAGTTCTACTCCGAACTGCGCAACCGCCGCACCGACGAGTTCGGCGGCGATCTGATCGGCCGTTCCCGCTTTGCCAGGGAGATCATCCGGAACATCAAGGCCAAGTGCGGCGAGGATTTTCCCGTCAGCATGCGCATCACCGGCGACGAGTCCGTTGAGGGCGGCATCAAGAATCTGGAGGTCCGTGCCCTTGCGAAGCTGCTTGAGGAGGCCGGCTTGGACGTGCTCAACGTGTCCGTCGACTGCCCCGGCGCTTACGGCGACGCAGGGCGCTCCGTGGGCTCCAACCGGGCGCCCATGGGCTTTATCTCCTATCTGGCCAAAGAAATCAAGAAGTCCGTTTCCATTCCCGTCATCGCCGTGGGCCGGATCATTGACCCCATGCTGGCGGATATGCTCATTGAGGACGGCATCGCCGACTTTGTGGCGCTCGGCCGCACCTCCATCGCCGACCCCGCGTTCCCGCGGAAGGTCAGGGAGGGCAGAACGGACGAGATCTCTCCCTGCACCGGATGCTTGTCTGCCTGCGTCACTGGGCCGGACGAGAACGGCGTCAGCCCCGGCACCTCCTGCGCGTTCAACCCCTTCTCCGGCAGAGAGTCTGTCATGAAGATCGAGCCGGCCGAGAAAAAGAAATCCGTGATCGTGGTAGGCGCCGGCGTCGCCGGACTGGAGGCGGCCTGGGTTCTGGCTGCACGCGGCCATAAGGTCGCCCTTTACGAGAAGGGCGAAAAACTGGGCGGCCAGGCCTTAACGGCCAGCATGCCTCCCTGCAAGCACGGCTTCTCCGTCGCCGTCAAGCACTACATCGTGCTGTGCAGAAAGTACGGCGTGGAGATCCACACCAACGCGGAGATCACCGCCGAGCAGATCCTGGCGGCCAAGCCCGACGCTGTGGTCCTGGCCTCCGGCGCGACGCCGATCATGCTGAACATCCCCAACGAGGGCATCCCCGTGGTCCAGGCGAACGACGTGCTCGACGGCAAGGTCGTGCCGGGACGCCGCGTGCTCATCATCGGCGGAGGCCTGGTCGGCATGGAGACGGCGGAGGTCATGGTCACCCAGATGCGCAAGGTCAGCCTGGTTGAGATGCGCGACGACGTGGGCGACGATCCCATGACGAAGATGTCCCACATCGGCCCGCTGCTGAAGGGCGGCGTGAACATCATGACGAAGACAAAAGTGGAGCGCCTGACGAAGGACGGCGCTGTCTGCTCGACTCCGGAGGGGGAGAAGGTCATCACCGGCTGCGATATGGTCATCATGGCCGCCGGCTCGAAGGCCTACAATCCGCTGGAAAAAGAACTCGCCGGCAAGGTGGGCGAGCTGTACGTGGTCGGCGATGCCAATGAGCCCAGACGCATCAAGGACGCCGTGCTCGAGGCTGCCCAGGCGGCTGTCAAAATCTAAATCCTGTCGCAGCGCACCAACCGCGCTTCCCGCCCCGGGGGAGAGATCGCTCGGAGCGGGAGGGCGATGTATTCTGCGATAAACGGGAGGATAACTTATGCTACGATATATAGGAAGACGACTGCTGTTGATGATTCCTGTATTGATCGGCATCACGATCATCGTTCAGCTTCTCATCGACATCACCCCCGGTGATCCGGCGAAGCTGATGCTCGGCTCGAAGGCCACGCCTGAAAAAGTGGAGGAGCTTCGCGAGGAGTTGGGACTGAACGATCCGCTGTATGTCCGATACGTCAGGTACATGAAGGGCGTCTTTCAGGGAAATTTCGGGAAATCGTTCACCACCAAGCGCCCCGTCTTTGAAGAGATGATGGAGCGGTTTCCCTATACGCTCAGACTCGTTACGATCGGCCTGCTGCTGTCATTATGCGTAGGCGTCCCGATCGGCGTGTTTGCCGCGACGCACCAGTACTCATGGAAAGACAACATAGCCATGTTCTTCGCGCTGTTTTTCGTCTCCATGCCGTCGTTCTGGTTCGCCTTGATGCTGATCCAGAAGCTGGGCGTTGAGCTGAGGCTGCTGCCGATCGCAGGCGTGAAGACGTGGAAAGGATGGATCCTGCCGACGATCACCATGGCCCTGTCCGGCATGTCGATCATCGCCAGACAGACGCGCTCGAACATGCTCGAGGTCATCCGCCAGGACTACATCACCACCGCCAGAGCCAAGGGCCTGAGCGAGGGCCGCGTCCTGTACGTCCACGCGCTGAAAAACGCCATCATCCCCGTCATCGTGGTCACCGGCGGCATGTTCGGCACGCTTCTGGGCGGCTCCATGATCTCGGAGGTCATTTTCTCCATTCCCGGTCTTGGCCTTTACACCATGACGGGACTGCTCAACCGCGATTATCCGGTCATACAGAGCAGCGTTTTGATCCTTTCCACCTTGTTTTCCTTTGTGATCCTCATCGTCGATATCATATTCGCCTTCGTCGACCCGAGGATCCGCTCTCAGTACACAAGAGAGAAGCGCAGAAAGAGAGAAGAAAAGAAAGGCGGTGCTGAGAGTTGAAAGAGAAGACGAAAAAAGAAGCCAGGATATTCGAAATTTGGCGCAATCTGAGAAAGAACAAATTTGCGGTCATATCTCTGGTCATCATCATCATTCTTTTCCTGACCGCGATCTTCGGCGGCCTCGTCGCACCGCATCCCTACGACGAACAGAACACCACGCGCACGTATGAGGCGCCCAGCAAGGAGTTCCCCTTCGGCACCGACAAGCTGGGCCGGTGCATCCTCAGCCGCATGATCTACGGCGCCAGACAGTCCCTGTCCATGGGCCTGATCACGGTCATCGTGGCCTCGACGTTCGGCATCATCATCGGCTCGATCTCCGGCTACTTCGGCGGCAAGGTGGATAACCTGCTGATGAGGCTTCTGGATATCTACCAATCCATACCCATGTTCCTGCTGTGCGTCACCCTGGCGGCTATCCTGGGGCCGAGCCTCAGAAACGCCATCATCGCACTGTCGTTCAGTATGATACCGCAGTATGCCCGCATCTGCCGCGCCACGGTCCTCACCGTCCGCGAGCGCGAGTTCGTGGAGGCGGCCCGGGCCATCAACGCCAAAAACCGCTACATCATCATCAAGCACATTCTCCCCAACATCCTGGCGCCGATCATCGTAGAGATCACCATGGGCATCAGCTCGGCGATCCTCTCCGGAGCGGCCTTGAGCTTCATCGGCATCGGCGTTCAGCCGCCCACGCCGGAATGGGGCGCCATGGTATCCGAGGCGCGCGCAGTCATGAGAGAACATCCGACCCTCGCCTTGTATCCGGGTCTTGCCATCATGCTCGCCGTCCTTTCGTTCAACCTCATGGGCGACGGACTCAGAGACGCTCTCGATCCTCGCCTCAAAAACTAAGGCGAACAGGGAGGTGTTAGTGTGGCTGAAAAGTTACTTACGATCAAAGACCTGGCTGTTGCCTACCATACCGACAACGCGGTGATCCACGCCGTCAACGGCGTGAGCCTCACCGTCAACAAGCGCGAGACGCTTGGCCTCGTGGGAGAGACCGGCGCCGGAAAGACCACCATCGCCAAGAGCATCCTGCGGATCCTTCCCAGCCCCCAGGCGGAGGTCATTTCGGGCGAGATCGTCTTCGACGACGTGAACCTCATGTCCATCAGCGAGAAGGAGATGCGCAAGATCCGCGGCAACAAGATCGCCATGATCTTCCAGGACCCCATGACCGCGCTCAACCCCATCCAGACCGTCGGCGCCCAGATCGCCGAGGCGATCAAGCGGCACAACAAGGTGAACAAGTTTGAGGCCCAGAAGCGCGCCTGCGACATGCTGGAGCTGGTGGGCATCCGGATGGAGCGCTACGACGAGTATCCGCACCAGTTCTCCGGCGGCATGAAGCAGTGCGTGGTCATCGCCATGGCGCTGGCCTGCAACCCGGCGCTGCTGCTGGCGGACGAGCCCACGACGGCCCTGGACGTCACCATCCAGGCGCAAGTCCTGGAGCTGATGCAGCAGTTGAGAGACAAGCTCAACACCGCCGTCATCATGATCACCCATGACCTGGGCGTCGTGGCCGACTTCTGCGAGAGAGTGGCCGTCGTGTATGCCGGCGAGATCGTGGAGAGCGGAAGAGTTGAGCAGATATTTGATAACCCCCAGCACCCGTACACGCTCGGATTGTTTGCTTCGCTGCCGAGACTCGATTCCAGAGAGCGCAGATTAAAGCCCATCAAGGGGCTGATGCCGAACCCGTCAAATCTTCCGGAAGGGTGCCTGTTCGCGGAGCGCTGCCCCAGGGCGACAGAGGAATGTAAAAAGGCGAGACCTGTACCTACAGAGATCGAACCGGAGCACTTTGTGAAATGCCGTCTGGCATCAGAGTGATCCGGGTATCGAAACAATCAAGTTCTTAATCGGAATGTAGGAAGGGATGCTGTAGAGTATGACATCACTGTTAGAAGTAAATAATCTGAAAAAATATTTCAAAACGAAGTACGGCATGCTTCACGCCGTGGACGACGTGACGTTTACGCTGGATGCACATAAAACGCTGGGCGTCGTGGGCGAATCGGGCTGCGGCAAGACCACCCTGGGCCGGACGATCCTCCATCTGACGGAGCCCACCTCGGGACAGATCATCTTTGACGGCCAGGACGCCTCCGCGCCCAAGCCCAAGGAGCTCTTTGAGCTGCGCAAGCAGATGCAGATCATCTTCCAGGATCCGCTCTCGTCCCTAAACCCCAGAATGTCTCTGAGCGAGTCCATCATGGAGCCGCTCGTGCTGTGCGGCGAGATGTCGAAGGCCGACATGCGCGAAGAGGTGCGCAAGATCATGGACACGGTGGGCATCGCCCTGCGATTTGAGCATTCGTATCCCCACGAGCTGGACGGCGGTACGCACCAGCGCATCGGCATCGCCCGCGCTCTGGTGCTCAAGCCGAAGTTCATCGTGTGCGACGAGCCAGTCTCGGCTCTGGACGTGTCGATCCAGGCGCAGATCATCAACCTGCTGCTGGACCTGCAGGAGGAGTTTGGCCTGGCGTACATGTTCGTGACCCACGACCTGTCCGTGGTCAAGTACATCTCCAACGACATCATGGTCATGTACCTGGGGCAGATGGTGGAAAAGGCCCCGGCCGACGAGCTGTTCAGCAATACGAGACATCCGTACTCCAAGGCGCTGCTGTCCGCGGTGCCCGTTCCCAGCGTGCACAACAAGAAAAAGAGGATCATCCTCAAGGGCGAGCTCACCTCTCCCATCAATCCGCAGCCCGGCTGCCGGTTTGCCCCCAGATGCATCTACGCCAGCGAGAAGTGCAACAGGCCCCAGACGCTCGAAGAGTGCGCGCCCGGCCATTTCGTTGCGTGCTGCAAGCACAACGAGCTGTAATACTAAATCCAACCTCACATTTACAGCGGTCTGCTTTCCGTCCGGCATCGCCTCAAAACGCTCGCAGTACACAGAGTACAGCTTCGGTTTTTCGGCTTTCCCGGACGAAAAGCATCCTCGCTGCTCGGTGTAAGTTTTTAATCGGATTTTAGTTTAATCGGATTTTAGTATAATGCTCTGTCCCCGCGCAGGAAAACGGAATAGATTTGCGGCTTTCGCTTTCCTTTTGATTTTGCGCCGGTGCCGCGCCGGCAATAGTGATCATTATGGCAGAACAAGAGAAGAAATTCAGCTTTGGCAGCCTCAAGCCCACTGAGATGCACTCCAAATATATCCTGACCGAGGAGGACAAGGCCAACAGCAAATTCGGCAAGCTGGTCTTCCCCCTGCCCGAGGAGAACAACGAGGTCGTCGCGGAGGGCGACCCCGCCGACTACGTCGTGCATCCGCAGGCGTATTTCCGCGGCGCCAGCCAGATCCCCGGCTCGAACTTCAATTCCAGCTTCCAGATCTTCGTCAAGCCCTTCTTCCTGGACCGTGTCCAGCACCGTCACGACAAGGACGAGTATCTCGTCTTCCTGGGCGCGTCGTTCCCCAATGTGTTTGATTTCGACGCCCACATCGAGTTCACCATGGGCAAGGGCGACGAGGCGGAGACGTACATCATCGACAGACCCACCGTGATCCGCGTCCCCGCGTGGCAGTATCACTGCCCGCTGAACTTCAAGGAAGTGAAC
>JAEEGL015786740.1_pt1 | contig 10129 bp, 9 predicted proteins | sample 9134231 | NCBI WGS metagenome assembly JAEEGL01 (sample SAMN16246548, study PRJNA631951) | gut metagenome | biome: gut microbiome; feature: rumen; material: fiber-attached | host: Bos | place: Iran: Karaj | collected 2018-10
ATCGTATCGGTATCATCGGTGATATCGAAAGTGACCAGTTTCCGCTCGTTGCGAAGATCCCTTGTTTCCATTACGATCACTTCGCCCCTGACCGTGATATCTTCAAAGCCTTCGATGATATCGGAGATCGGGATCGGTTCATCCTCAAAATTCCTTCCGTAGACCAGATTCGGGTCATTTTGTTTTACGGTATTTCTTGAGCGAAGGGATGATGTCAGATTCCGACCTTTTCCCTTCTGTGTCTCTGCTTTTTCTTTTACGGGAATGGTTTTCTCTTCCTTTTCACGTTCCTGAGCCGGTTCATACAAGTTCTTCTCACTCTCGAGCGTGATCCGCCTGATCTCTTCCCGCATCCTGTGCTCTGCATCTTCTTTGGCCTTACCGGATGTAACTTCCGTATAGTCCACATCGATCTTTGCTCCGATCCCGCAGCGCTCATTTAAGATACCATCCAGAAGATCAACGAGTTCCCTGGCTTTTGCTCTTGCAACGATCGTATCTTCCAACAGCAGTTTCAGGGTGTTTTCTTCATCATAAGAAAATTTGGCACGGCTGAAGATCTGATAAAGAACGTGATCCCGTTCTTTCAGTTCGTATGCAATACTGTCCTGATACGATTCCATCAGCGACTCCACCGTGTAGGATTCGGACAGATGATAGTGCTCCTTAATGGATACGTTTCCTTTGGTACCGGGATAATACGATCGTAGGATCTGTTTGTTGATCTCATATTCGACATTATGGAGCATCTGGCGTTCCAGGGGACGCGCAGATTCAATATAGACACGCAGTAATGTATTATCGCGGTTCATACCGACCCGTATGACCTCAATATCTTCGAGCTGCGCGGCAATATTGCTCTTTAATTGTAATGTGGGAAATGTTTCAAAAAATGATTTCATAATTCTTTATTTCCAATTCTCCAGTTCATAACGCAGGACATCAAGCAGTTGATCTTCCGGGACCTTGCGGATGATCTCCCCCTTTTTGATCAGCAGACCTTCTCCGACACCGCCTGCAATACCGATGTCAGCCTCCCTTGCTTCACCGGGGCCGTTGACTACGCATCCCATCACAGCGACCTTAATGTCTAAGTCGAATGATTCACACATCTGTTCAACGGATCCGGCCAGAGAGATCAGGTCGATATTCGTCCGCCCGCAGGTCGGACAGGATACAACTTCAATCCCGCCTTTTCTAAGCCCCAGCGTTCGTAAGATCTGTTTGGCGGATATCACCTCTTCCACAGGATCACCCGTGAGTGAAACGCGGATCGTATCGCCGATCCCCTGATGCAGGATCAGCGCCAGGCCGATCGCAGATTTAATGTTCCCGCTTCGCAGCGTTCCCGCTTCCGTGATGCCGACATGCAGGGGATAAGGACATTTGGGTGCGAGCAGTTCATGTGCCTGTACACACATGAGGACATCGGATGACTTGATGCTGACAACAATCTGATCATAGCCTGCATCCTCGATCATACCGACCTTACCAAGTGCGCTCTCAACCAATCCTACCGCAGTTACACCGCCATATTTTTGTACAAGCTCTTTTTCAAGAGAGCCGCTGTTCACGCCGACCCGGATGGGAATATTACGTTCTTTTGCCGCATGCACGACAGAGAGCAAATGATCGTTTCCGCCGATATTTCCGGGGTTGATCCTGATCTTATCGGCACCGTTTTCAATCGCCAGAAGCGCCATGCGGTGATCAAAATGGATATCCGCAACAAGCGGGATGCGGATCTGCTTCTTGATCTCCTTAAGAGCAACGGCTGCCGGTTCGTTCGGGACCGTGCAGCGTATGATCTCACATCCCGCCCTGGTCAGTTTTTCTATCTGAGAAACCGTCGCCGCTATATCTTCCGTTTTTGTGTTCGTCATGGATTGGATCAGGATCGGATTTCCACCTCCGATCCTGCAGTTTCCGATACGGATCACTTTTGTATTATCGCGATACATTATAGCCTCCGGGCAACAATTTCTTGTGGTTTATTGATTTAAATACAGCATATCTAGTTTATCATATTTTCATTGTCAAAGGAAGAGTCGCGATCTGTTATTTCTGAAATGATCCTCTCCTCTTCAAAGGAGATGCGGTAATTACGTGTTTTCTGTTCATGAAAATGATTTTTGATCATGAAACGGATACTGAACGGACATTTGGCTGCATATTTTCTTTGAATGACCACCCGGTTGCGCCCTCTGTCGATCTTATAACGGTCAGTTTCGTCCTGATAATGCCGTCCTCCGTCATAACTGACCAGAACATTTGCAATTTTCCCGTCTCTGCAGGTAAAATACAGATCTCCGCTTGCCTGATAACAATCCTTCTCTTTCCAAGTCACAAAACGACCGTCCGCTTCCTGTACATCGATATATGTCTCATCCTTTACACTCCTGATGATCATGAAAATTCCTGATAAGGCCAGTAGGATCAGGATGCAAAACAGATTGATCCGTCTTTTTTTCATTCGTTCTCTCATGACTGCCTCCCTATCTGGTGATACTGCAGGACGAGGTCCTGCGTGATCTCCGTAACAGTGATCGTTTCGCCCTCGGAAGTAATGACCGTAAGCGTGCCGCTGCCGATGATCGCCAAAAACAGCATCCCGAATTTCAATCGCAGACTGTCAAAATCTTCCAGCAGAAGTCCGACCTGCAATTCCCAGTTTTTGTGACGGCGCCTGAGCAGTTTCAGTGCGCAAAAATGCCAGTTTCCGAGTTCATCAGCATTCTCCACACGTACAGGGAACAGCAGCGCAAGGAAAAGAAGCGCAAGCAATAACAGTACACCGAAACAGATCGCAAGGATCGTACCGACCGGGTCGTTCTCCTCATTTAAGCTCTCCGGCACGACTTCCTCCGGCGGATTCTCTGAAAGAAGGATCTCCTCTTCCACCGTTTCCTCTTCTTCCTGAAGATCCGACATGGTACTGCTGTTCATCGCACCTGCGGTCAGATTCCGGATATTGATATTCTTTGGCGTTTGTACCTGTTTTGTTTCGTTCTTTTTCTCCTGATCCTTATCTTCGTTTTTCGGAGTGCCGGGATTTACCGGTTTGGGAGTGACAACAGATGTCGGACTTGGCGTCGGTGTCGTAATGATCCCGGGCGTCATCGTCGGATTTGCAACCGTCGGTGTCGGATTGGCGGTCGGTACCGGTGTCACGACAGGTGTTACCGTTTTCTCCGCCGGCGGCCTGATATTTGATATGGAAACGGATGCGGATGTGGAGTTTCCCGCCATGTCCCTGACTTTCACTTCATATGTGCCGTTTTGTTTCACCGTGAACGCATTTTGATCGTGCTCCCCTCCGGTGTAATAATAGGGATTTGGCGCAAGGCCGGAATCCCGGTCAACGGCCGTGATCCGGATCGTAACCCCTCCTTCCGTCTGATCTTTCGGCATATAGGACAGCTGTACTTTCGGGCCTGTAATATCAGAAACCGTTAGTAATGCTGCCTCCGTCGGAACCTCATCCCCTCTTTCACCGATCAGAATACACCGGAAAGAGGAGCCGCTTAATCTGGTCCGTAAATTCCTGACCGTCAACTGCAGGCTTGCTGCTCCCGAATAACTCACGCCGTCTTCGTCCGTTTCATCCCTTAAGTCCGTGATCCCTGCCGCTGTGACCTTCTGCCACCGGCAGGCAACCACCTTGTTTCCCGCGGCTGTAAATACCGCAGACTGATCTGTTCCTGCCTGTACACCTGTCGGATTGCTGACCACTTCCGGCACTTTGGAATAACCGTACAGCTGCAGGCTCCCCGTGACCGTGATCGTGCGTTGCGACGAATACCCGCATGGGGATACCGGGTCTGTTGAATTTGCCATGTTTCCTCCCACACACCTGATCGTCTGTGTCACGGTATGATTTTTCGGAAGAGACAGCACGGCATCTTTGTCACTATATGCACTGAGATCGATCGTCCCGCTTGATGCGGAACTTGACCTTTGATCGAGAACACTGATCCCGTCCACTGTGACAGTATAGGTCGATGACACTGCATCTCCTTTTGCATAGGTATGGCAGCCGGCCGTGGAACAGTTCGTACACCAGCCACCGTATGCAGGTATGTTCGTTGCACTGATCAGATAGACGGCATATGCGAGTCCGCGTGTCGAAATACTCTCGCCGGCCTCCAGCGTGCCAAGATATTCCCCCTCTCTTTCCTGTGCATGTACAGGTAACACAAATACAGCTCCGTATAACAGCAGAGCCAGCCACATGGTCCATGTGATCTTATTTCGTTTCTTCACTTGTGCTTCTCCTTATCATCGGGGAGACATTCCGGATGTGAAAAAATGTGCTGATAGGATATTGATCTTCCGTATCAATATCCTATCTCAATCAAAATATGAAGTCAATATATTTTTACCACAACGTGTGTTGTTTTATCGCATGACCAGACGTGCTACATCATTGTACATCACAAAGGCCATCAGCCCCAGCAGTAACACAATACCCAGAAGATTGATCGCGCCTTCCATTTTGGTCGATAACGGCTTTCGCCTGATCGCTTCCACGATCAGGATCAGCAGTTTTCCGCCGTCCAGTCCCGGGATCGGAAGCAGATTCATGGCACCGAGATTGGCCGACAGAAGCGATGCCAGAGAAACCATGGAAAGAATGACCTGTAAGGCGCCTCCGGTTTTCTGCGCATAATCATACTCATCGCTGACAATGGTTGCCATCCCGATCGGCCCGCTCAGTTCGTTTGCGGACAATTTGCCGATGATCAGCCATTTCAGGCTGTTTACAACGGTTTTGATCTCATAGATCACATAGTAGTATGCATATCGGATCGATTTGAGCGGCGTGATCTCCTTATCGTAATCACCACCAACGATCCCGAACATATATCGTCCGTATTCTTCATTATACGCGGGCTGCAGTCTGATCTGATGCCGTTCTCCGTTACGTTCGTATTCGATCGTTGCCTCCGAACCGTCTGCAAACATAGTCAGCATCGTTACTTCGGAAAACATGTGGACTCTCGACCCGTTAAACTTGACGATCGTATCGCCTTCCATAAGACCCGCCTTTTCAGCAGGCGATCCCGGCGTGATACCGACCAGCTTTGCGGTCATATAACCGTCCGTGGCAAATCCGTAATTACCGAACATAAACAAAGCCAGAACGAAAGCCAGAATGAAATTGAAAAACGGTCCCGCAACAACCGTGGCCATGCGCGAATAGACCGGTGCCTTACGATAGGTGCTCTCTTCCAGATGTTCCGGATCCGCATTATCAAACAGGCAGCCGCCGCCAAGCGGCAACAGATTGATCCTGTAAAGCGTCTCATTTTTACGGAACGAAAAGATCTTCGGTCCGAAGCCGATCCAAAACTCATTAACGGCGATCCCGTTTGCCTTCGCGATCAGAAAATGTCCGAATTCATGCGAAAACACCAATACGCCAAATATGATCACTGCCAAAATCACTTTCATTACTATGTTCATGGTCACACCTATTGAATCATCTATGATTCTGTTTCTACTTTCAAAATTTCATATGCTTCTTTTTCGGCACCAAGGATCTGATCCACCGACGGGTTTGCGATCACCCGGTGTGCATCCATGGCTTTTCGGATCAGTTCCGGGATATCCATGAAACCGATCTTACCCTTAAGAAACATGGCGACCGCTTTCTCGTTCGCCGCATTGAACACGGTCGGCATCGAACCGCCTGCTTTGGCAGCGCGCATGGCAAGCGCAAATCCCAGGAAAGTATCCGGATCCGGCTTCTCAAAAGTCATCTGCGCCAGTCTGAAAAAATCAACCCGTTCCGTCTGCATCGGTTTACGCTGCGGATAAAACAGCGCATACTGGATCGGCAGTTTCATATCGGGAATGCCCAGCTGTGCAATGATCGCGCCGTCAATAAACTGCACCATGGAATGGATGATACTCTGCGGATGGATCACAACTTCGATCGAAGAAAGCGGAACATCAAACAACCATCCTGCCTCCATAACTTCCAGCCCTTTGTTGACCAGCGTTGCCGAATCAACCGTGATCTTATGTCCCATGCTCCAGTTCGGATGTTTCAGGGCATCGGCAGCCCGCATCCCGTAAAGTTCTTCTTTTTTTCTTCCCCGGAAAGGTCCTCCGGATGCCGTAAGGAGGATCTTCTCAATGCTCTGCCTGTTTTCACCCTGAAGCGACTGGAATATGGCGCTGTGTTCCGAGTCCACCGGAAGGATACTGATCTGATGCGATCTTGAAAGCGGCATGATCAGATGTCCGGCGCATACCAGTGTTTCCTTATTGGCGAGTGCGATATCCTTACCGGCTTCTATGGCTGCTATGGTCGGACGGATACCGATCATTCCGACCATCGACGTGACTACGGTCTGCACCGGAGCATAAGTTGCCGCTTCAATGAGACCGTCCATGCCGGACACGATCTTTACAGGCAGATCGGACACACGCTGCTTCAGGTCTTTTGCCGCATCTTCCCGGTACATGGCAAACAGATCCGGCTGAAACTCCCGAATCTGCTCCTCTGCAAGCTTGACATTCTTAGCACAGGCAAGTGATTTTACCGATAATTCCGTTTTCTTTTCCCGTACGATCTCAAGTGTCTGTACTCCGATCGAACCGGTCGAACCCAAAACAGAGATATTCTTCATAAGCGGTCCTTGTCAGAAATTTCCATGCAAAATGAATACAAGTAAAAAATAGATCATCGGTGCGGAAAAGATCACACTGTCAAACCGGTCGAGAATACCGCCGTGTCCGGGGATCAGCCGGCCGTAATCTTTGATATTGTGGTTACGTTTGATCGCAGAAGCGGCCAGATCACCGGTCTGTGAAACAATGGCACCGATCGCACATACGATCATGATCCGAACGGTTGAACCCGGCATCTGTTTTTCCAAAAGAAAATAGGAAAACAGAAATCCGGCCAGAACGGAACCTGCAATGCCTCCAATGGCGCCTTCAATAGATTTTTTCGGACTCAGTTTCGGGCAGAGTTTGTGTTTCCCGATCGCTATGCCGACCACATATGCAAATGTGTCGCAGACCCAGGAAACGATATAGATCAGCCAGACAGTGATGATACCGTTTTCCAGTCCCCGAACGAGATATATAAAGCCAAGCAAAACCGGTACATAAAGAAACCCGAAAACACAATAAGCGATCTGCGTTGCATGGTATTTCGGAAAAGTGAAAACATAAACAAGCATCGTCAGAACGATCATCGATACGATTACAAATAACAGATGTCCGGTACTTTCTTTCAGAAAAAGAAACAGATAATAGGCGATCGTGGATACATAGCCGACCGCGGCAGGCGCATTGACCCACTTTCCGGCCGGAAGAACACCGCATGCGCGCAATAATTCAAACAGACCGATCAGCGAGCAGACCAGTAAAACGCCTATCAAAAGCGGTCCGCCAAGATAATTACTGGCGACCGCAATGATCGTAAGACATCCTCCGCTGATGATCCTGGTCATCATGTTATCAGACATTCGTTACTCCTCCGTATCTGCGATCCCTGCTCTCATAAGCCTCGATTGCTTTTTTTAATTCTTCTTTCGTAAAATCCGGCCAATGTACATCTGCAAAATAGAATTCACTGTAAGCAAGCTGCCATAGCAGAAAATTGGACAGCCTCTGTTCTCCGGATGTCCGGATCAGAAGATCGGGATCGGGAATTCCGGCTGTATCAAGGTATGACATGAACAGGTCCTGCGTGATCTCAACGTCTTCGATCTTTCCATCCTTCATATCATGGCGGATACGGTTCATGGCCCTGAGCAGTTCATCGCGGCTTCCGTAATTCAATGCCACCTGAAAATGCAGACCGGTGTTCGAGGCGCTGATCTCTTCCAGATCACGGATCTTCTCCTGCAGATCCGCATCCAGCCCGGATTTGTCACCGATCACCTTGACGCACATGTTGTTTTTCTTTGCTGTTTTCTGACAGGTCTTTAAGTAATTGCGAAGGAGTTTCATGAGCGCCGATACTTCTTCTTTCGGTCTGGACCAGTTTTCCGTCGAAAAAGCATAGACTGTCAGATATTTAACGCCCATGTCATATGCGGCTTCGCAGATGGTTTCCACGTTTTTGGCTCCCTGCGTATGGCCGTAGTTTCTGGGCATGCCTTTTGATTTTGCCCATCTCCCGTTCCCGTCCAGAATGATGGCAATGTGCTGTGGTACGCTCACGTTATCTCCTCCGAACATATAGTAAAAGGGACAGGACGATCAAACGCCTGTCCCTCCCTGCCTTCTTATACCGTTAAAATATCCTTTGACTTCTCTTCGATCATGTCATCAATGATCTTCACATACTTGTCTGTCAGTTTCTGAAGTTCTTCTTCCAGCTGTTTGATCTCATCCTCGGAAATATCGCTTTTTGCAAGTTTCTTGAATGCGTCGTTTCCGTCACGCCGGATGTTCCGCAAGGCAACCTTATCTGCCTCGCCTTTCTTCTTGACATCTTTTACCAGTTCTTTTCTGCGTTCTTCCGTAAGTTCCGGGAAAACCAGCCGGATCACCTGTCCGTCATTGGTCGGATTGATACCGATATCGGACATCTGGATCGCCTTCTCGATATCTTTGAGTAACGTCTTTTCCCATGGCTGGATCTGGATCATGCGGGGTTCAGGGATGGAAATGTTTCCGACCTGCTGAACCGGTGTAGGGGTACCGTAATAATCCACTTTCACTTTGTCGAGCACATGCGGATTGGCTCTGCCGGCTCTGATCGTCTGGTACTCCGCTGTCAGGTGATCGATCGTTTTCTGCATCCTGTCATTGTATTCCTGAATCTTTTCGTTCATCCTTCTTCTCTCCTTCTCCACTTAAAGTCTAAACCGTTACTACCGTTCCGTGAAAATCGCCAAGTGCCGTGTTGACTATGCTGTTCTCTTCCGAAAGGCTGAAAACATACATCGGCATTTTGTTCTCCATCGCCAGGATCGAAGCAGTCAGGTCGACAACCTGCAATTTCTGCGCTATCACATCCGAAATGGATATCCGGTCGTATTTTTTTGCATCCGGATATATTTTCGGATCCTTGTCATAAACGCCGTCGATCGCTTTGGCCAGCAAAATCGCATCCGCATCTACTTCGACCGCACGAAGTACAACGCCTGTATCCGTAGAAAAATACGGATGTCCGGTACCGCCGGCAAAAAACACGACCATTCCCTTTGCAAAATACTTATTTGCCCGATCCTTTGAAAAAAGTTTCGTAAACGTTCCGCACTCGAACGGTGTCAGTATATTCGTCATCATTCCGACGGAGCGGAAAATTTCCGATACATAGATGCAGTTCATGACCGTTGCGAGCATACCGATCTGGTCCGCTTTTGTGCGGTCGATATTCTCGCTGGTTCTCCCGCGCCAGAAATTACCGCCGCCGATCACGATTCCGATCTCCATTCCTTCATCAACCAGTTTTTTGACCTGTACGGCAACTTTTCGTACCGTTTCTTCGTCAAACCCGGTTTTCTGTTCTCCTGCGAGCGCTTCCCCACTCAGTTTCAGTAATACGCGCTTCATCCTAACCCCCGTTTTTGCTTATTTTGCTTTTTTGTCATCTCCGAAAAAACTCATCGGGCTGACATCCGCATAACACTGTGAGCAGAGACCTTCGATCACTGCGCCGTTATTGATCTGGATGGATTTGGATTTGATATTTCCCATAATGATCGCCGTGGAATCAAGGATTACCGGTCCCTGTACGTCGATATCTCCCTTGACAGCGCCGGCAAGCACTGCGGAAGTTGCGGAAATATTACCTTTTACGACCGCTCCTTCACCGACTTTTACGGCTCCGTTGGAATGGATCTCACCTGTGATCTGTGCGCCGTCAGCGAATACTTCCTCAGCAAAGGAATTACCTTCGATCGTGCCGGTCACTTCCAGTTTCCCTTTGATCGTGATATTACCGGTCACGCCGCCTCTAAGGTCAAGTGAGCCGTCCGAATTGACGTCACCTTTGATCATCATGCCAGTTGTGATTACTGCTGTTTCCATTGAAAAGTCCTCCATGGTTGTATTGATCGGTGCAGGCCGTTTGCTTTCCTGTGCAAAGACCGGTGCGACCGGAATTTTCTCTTCTGGTGCTTCCTGAACCGGCTGATCAGTTGTACCGGGTGCCGGA
>JAEEGL016018112.1_pt1 | contig 10129 bp, 12 predicted proteins | sample 9134231 | NCBI WGS metagenome assembly JAEEGL01 (sample SAMN16246548, study PRJNA631951) | gut metagenome | biome: gut microbiome; feature: rumen; material: fiber-attached | host: Bos | place: Iran: Karaj | collected 2018-10
AGGAACAGGATGAACGAAAGCACGAGGGTGACAATGGTCAAGAACACCAGCGAGACGAACATCTCGCGCTTCTTGCTCTTGATGGCCTCGCCGAGGAAGCGGAAGGCCTTCATGTAGCGGAACACGCGGAAAAGGCGCGCCACCCGCAGCACGCGGAAGACCTGGAACAGCTTGGTCGAGACGAACAACGACGGGAATGCCAGTCCGAGCCACACGGGATAGGTGGCGAGGAAGTCGATGAGGCCGTAGAACGACAAGCAATAGCGCAACCTGCCCTTAAGCCCCTTGTATTTCGAGTCGATCTTGTCAGCGACCCAGATGCGCAGCGACACCTCGACGGTGAAGAAGATCTGCACGACCCAGTCGATCACCTTCAGCACCCGCTGCCACACCGGCGGCAGTTCGAAAGTGCCCAAAAACACGGCCACCGTGCTGATCACGATCATCGTGATGATGAGGATGTCCACACAGTGGTTCCACTTGAGCGGCCGTGTACGCAGGTCTTCGTCGAAGACTAGTGCCAGTTTCTCCTTAAAAGATTGTTCTGTTTGTTCCTGTGCCATTTTGCCATCTCCCTGTTTGCTCGCAACGCATCGCGAGGTTTTATACTAATTATTAGTTTTTCACCCCACAAAGATACAAATTATCCCGAAACGCCAAACAAAAAAAGGCGCAAGCCCCTTGCGAGGCCTGTGCCAGTCGGTTCGGTTATAACCGATGTGCCATGATTATAAGCAAACGTCATACTTATGCCAAGTGTGCCAATCTATCGAAATCCAAAAGTGTTTATGGTCAGGGAAATAGCATCCCTTCCACTTTTGATTGGTATCAAAATTATAGAACTTCCCCTTTTTTACATTCACGCAAGGCGCTTCAAAACTAAGGGCATGCGCCCCATCGTTACATACATACTCCTCAACCTTATATCTTTTACCTATATGTTTCACCCAACAGTTGATCACTTCCCTACGATGGTTTTCATCGGTACAGTTCATAAAACACGCTCCACTATAGATGTAGGCGATGAAATTATCAATGGTTTCTTTTGGAATTATTTTTTCCACTGGACCGTGCGGCAACTCCGGCAGGTTCTCGTTGTCGACCGAAGTCGATGTGGTTTGTCCCGTGTCCTTGTCAATCTTAATGATGCAAAAGTCGTCGAAATAGACTTCGTAATAGTCTTCATGTTCCCACACAAACTCCCATTGCTCGTAAGGATTGTCATCTTGGACAAAGTCAAAAGTGATCACATTCCTTTGCCTTCCTCCCAACAATTCATAAATACCTTGCTTGCAATCGCATCGGAGCACCCTAAACTTCCTTTTGAAAGCATAGCCATAACCATTGTCGCAAGTGAATTCAAACTCCTTTTGCTTGTCGAAAAACGCCTTGATGGTCCTTTCGAACGCTGTCATTCCGTCCTCGCCTCTCTCAATAGGTTTGGGCTTTTTGACTTCGGGAACTGTAGGAAGCTCGCCTGACATCAGATAGCCCCAAAAATCAGGTTGCTGGTCCTCTTTGCCGTGCCAGTCGATGGCGATGCCCGTGAACTCGCCACTCTGGGCATCCTGGGCGAACGTGGTGCAGTTCTCTTTCAACCAAGCTAAATACACATCATGTATCCTGTCGATGAAGTCTTCTCCTAGAATGAGATAGTGCTCTTTGTATTTCTGCACCCTGGGGTCACCATAGCAAAACTCGCCTCGGCAATCCTCAAGCAGTTTCTCCAAAGCCTGTTTTTTGAGTTGCTCTATATTTTCCTTTTCCATCATCTCAAATCCTCCAATTGTCAATTATCAAATCACAGATTCAACGTAATTAATTGTCAACTGTCAATTGTCAACTATCAACTAACTCAAACCTTCTCCCACCCTTTCTTCACATTGTCGGCAATCTCGGCAGCGAGGAGCTCGCGGATCTGCTTCTCGTCGTTCGAGTAGAGCATGTCGCGCTTGATCATGTCCTTGCGACCGTTGCTGAAGTCGGTGTGATAGACGATGTATGCGGGATAGCGGCCGCTCTGCTCCTTGTTGGTCTTCCAAAGGAGGAACTTGTGGAGCATGACCTTCGCGCCCGACACTTTCTTAAAGATGCGGCGCTCCAAGAGCTCGCTCTTCTCGAGCTTGACCTTGCCGCCTTCGGGTTCCTCGAAGGGACAGATGTCAGTGAGCTGCGAGATGCGCACATCGGTCTCGTTGGGTTGCTTGTCGGTGCGCTCGCGCTCAATGGTGATGCCCAGGGCCACGACACCCGGGGTGACGCCTTCCATGAGCCAGCCCTGCTTGTCGTCGTAGCGCAGCAGCGGGTTCATGCGGACCTTGTCGTCGTTGCCACGGGCCACGAGTTCCAGCACGCTGATCTCGAACACCAGCTCGGGCTTCACCATCTGGTAGGCGATGCCGCGCGAGTCGGAGAGCACATATTGCGACTCCACATGCTTCTCGCCCAGGCGTTGGGCGATGTCGGCACGTTCGTCGTCGGTGAGGCCTGTGGAGCCTACAACGAACATCTGGAAGAGGCCGTCTTCGCGACGCACGGCAAACATGAGGTCGCGGATGCCGCGGTCGGCGGTGGTGTAGCCGATGACGGCGGCGTCGATGGTGTGGCGGGCCTTCACCTTCCACACGATGGGGCTCTCGCTATGAACAACGAGTCCCTCGGCGCCTTCGCCTTCCACCCATTCCTCGTAGATCTGCTTCACCTCGTCGTTCGACGAGGCGTTGCGCATCTGAACGGGGCGCACCTGTTCGTCCTGGAAAATCGTGCAGAGCTTGTTGTGCGTGTCGCTGTAGTGCTCTGCCTTCCATGCCTCGCCTTCGAGTTCGACGATGTCGAACGGGGCCAGGGCCAGTTGGTCTTTCTTCTTGGCGTCAGCCAAGGCGGCCATCACGTCGCCGCAACGCGGGCGACCATCCTTGTTGGGCATGTAGAGCTCGGCTGCGATGACGGCCTGCTTCACGCCTGCCTTTTTCATGGCAGCGGCGAAGACATCGAGGCACTTCAATGATTCGGCCTTTTGTTTTCCGCTCGCGTTGAGCATGAAGGTCTTGCCGCCTTCGTAGAACACCACTTGCAGGTGTCCGTCGATCTTGCGGGTGACGGCGAAACGTTGTCCATCAATGCGTTGCTTCAACTTTGCACCCTCTACGAGCACGAACTTGCCTGCTACATTTTTCTTGTAGTCAATGGCTTTCTGAATATTTTTCTGTTCCATAGCTTCTTAAAACTTGAAATTTCTATTTTGCAGGCATACGGTTGCCCCAGAGGTCGATGTACCACCAGTTGCAATCCATGTCTCGGGCATACAACAGACCGTCTTTGCTGAATTCGATTTTGTCATATTGTCCCTTATCGATGATGATCTGTCCGCGGCAGTTGAATAGGGTAGCATCCTTGCTCGTATAGGCAGATATGATGCCTCCATCCTCCAGGGCACAGGCTTGGTAAACACACTTAACTATAGGCTTGCCATCCATGTCAAACACACCTTCCTTTTTCTTTTTTGTTGCAAAAATAAGTCCTTCATTTTCTCTTACGCGGATATAGTTTTTATTGTACTTGCAAGGTAGAATCTCCTTACCTGTTTCGTCATACAAGCCACATATATCATCATCGCCATAGTCTCCCTTGCGTCGAATCATGAAGAAGCGTTTCCCGTTAGCAAAGCCCGCCATTCTCGGCTCTTCAGTAGAAATGCCATCAGTCACTTTTTCGCCCTTTATCGTCTGAATGCCATACTGACCACTCTTCTCATCCTCATAGTAGAAAAGATTACTACGCCACCTGTAGCCCCATTCAGGTATTTCAGACATGGGAGGATTGAGTTTCATGATTTCATCGAAGGCAGCACCACTTGGGAATTTTGCTGGGACCACCTCTGTACCGTCTAACCGTACATAGCCATATAGAAGGTCATCATGCTCGTCATCCTTACACATCCTCAATGTGTCGGTAAGGTACATCACCTTGTGCGTCTTCTCGTCAAACCACGACATGTAGTGAATACCAAAATAGATAGGAGGTACTACAACTTCTCCTTTGTCGTTGACAATGCAAAACTTTCCTGTTTCTTTTTCTTTAACTTTATAATAGTTGTCAAAAGGAGGATAGTATTGTACTTCTGATTGTTCATACTTACTACTGTATTTGCCACTTAGTTGGTCAAGCAAATCAGACTCTCTTTTATAATGAAGATCTTTGATAACACTACCTTCCCAAACTTCTTCTTCTATTACCTCAGCCTCGGGCATCTCGATGAAGTCCTTGTCAGGTGCCTCTACCACCTCTTCACTGAAGATGTGGCGTAAGCCCATCTTGCCGTTCTCGCCAATAAAACGAACTATAGGGTCATCATCCGAAGGACGGAACGCCTTTTTCACTCTCTCCTTTGCCTCTTGCAAAGTCTCATTTGTTACTACTATTTTCTTTGCCATAAGTCAGTATCACGATTGCCTGTACATCGCGAGGTGTTATGTTATTATTCAATTGATTTCAGTTCCATATTCGTCAGGCGCAGGATAAGGGCGTACTTGTCGCCATCCACGCGGCCTTCGAGGAAGGCACGGTAGGGAGTGCCGCCATCGGCCATCACCAAAGGTTCGATCCCTTTTTGTCCACCACCCACGAGCATCATGGCATCGGCATCGGCCAGTTTCTTCGCCATGTCGAAGAGGAAGTCGTAGGTCAGGCCGTTGACGTGCTGCACCTGGTAGCTCTTCTTGAACATGAACATCCGCATGGCCTTTTGGCGCGGGATGAGTTTGCCCGTCCAGCGCAGCGGCACCCCGTCGAGGGCGATGTTGGCCGAGGTGGTCTGCTCGGGGCGCACCTCCTTCTCGCTGCCGTCGGGCAGGTAGACGTGTTCGCTCAACGTCACGCCGTAGGCCACTTTCTGTCCCGGGGTGACAAACACCTTCTTCAGCCCTTCGACCTTGAGGCCGAACTGCTCCATATCCACTTCGGGGTCGCCGGCGACGAGCGCGTCGGCCAGGCCATCGCCATACTGGGCGAGCAGCGCCTCGTCGGTGGTCTTCATCGTGGCGCGCACGCGGCGTTCGTTGAAACTCTTCTTGCCCTCGGCGGTCTTGAAGACGGACGAAGGGCGATGGAACGTGGTGCCGAAGGCCACCTCGGCGTCACGCTTGCTGTCATTTGATATATTTATCTTTCTCATAATTTGTTAATTCGTTAAATGGTTTTGTTTAGAATGGCAGATCAGGACCCCCTCCTGCGTTGTTTCAGTTCCTCCATGTTCTCTGGTGTCGGACCTGTGTAGGGATCTACATCGATTCCCCATTCAAGCATCTCTTGTACATCATCAGTCAGTTCAATCCATTTGACTATGCCATTTTCCGACACGCCAAACTTGAGGTCGATACCGTCAAAGTCACAAAAGACGGAGATACGGAATTCCACATCAGGGAACTGTCCGACAACCAATTCGGCGATGTCCTCTGCCCGACCGCCAATCTCGTTTCTTCCAGACCATGATAGTTCCTGTTTATCTTCTTTCGCACTAAAGTCCACATAGAGGCGTGTACAATGACGCGTCATCCATGCGACCCGCTCTTCTCCGGAAAGCGTATCGACGTAATCCAGAACCTGCTTGTATTCTTCATCTTCGCGAGGTTCTTCGTCATGCTCATCGGGTTTGACGAAGTTGAGAACACGGGAGAAGTCTTCCTTACGCATTACTACTAGGGTCGCAGTTGTCCAAAATCCCATAATACTTTCTATTTAGAACATACTGAAGTCCAGTTCGTCGATTTCTTCCTCCACCGGTTCTTCGGTGTCGTCGATGGTGGTCTCTTCGGCCAACGAGACGAGGGGGAACTCCTGCTTGTCGCCGGCGAAGAGGAACAGCCCGCCGGGTGTGTTCATCAGGTAGGCGTCGTTGTGGTTGGTGCCGCCACGGTAGCTGAAGTCGAACTTGTAGATGTCGTCGCCCAGGGCGGCGGCCAGGTCGGGGTTGACCAGCTGATACACCGACTCCCAGTCGTTGTCGAGGAACTCCTCTATGGTAGCTTTCTGTTTCAGCGCTATGGGTGCGTCGAAGGAGGAGGGCAGCACGGGCAGCACCTCGGTGCCGTCTTCGTTGTAGGCTGTCAGTTCGCTCTTGTCGACCCAGCGACCGTCTTCGTTGACAACGCCCTGTTTCAGTCCGCCCGAGGGGATGATGAGCGCGTCGTCGGGTGAGAGATAGGCCGAGCCGCACACGTCGCCGCTCTTGTCGGTGGCCACGATGTCGGTCCAGCCGTAGATCTTCTTGCGCTCCAGCTTCACCGGAGCCGCCGCGAAGTCTTTTCCGTTCAGTTTGAATTGCAGTTCTTTTGCCATATTGATTGTTTTGGATTTTTTGTTTCTTGTCTGACGATGCAAATATAGAAACAATTTGTTGGAAATTCAAAAAAACTGGCGCAAACCTCTTGCGAGGCCTGCGCCAGTCGGTTCGGTATTTGACTAATTTTTATTTCTTGGTTTTCTTCTCTGCGGGGAGTTCCACGACAAGTTCATCTAAAGTTCCCCACATGGGGCCTTCATCCCGATGATTGAACTGTTGGCAACGTTCCAAACGCTGCTTATAATACTCACTTTTCTTGGCGGGCACATAGAAGGCTTTAAGAGTCTTGCAACCTATGAAGGCCAACGTATCAATCTTGCCAATGCCTACGGGCAAGGTAACCGTTTCTAACGCAGAGCAATTCTCGAAAGCTTTTTTGGGAATGTTTTTCAATTTACCCTTGATAACCACTGTTTTCAGGCCCGAACAGTCTCGAAATGTATCCTGCCCAATGCTTGTAACAGATTCAGGAATGACAATGCTAGTCAGCCCAGAACGCCCCATGAAAGCAGAACTAACACCATTGGTGGCATCACTTATTCCAATTTCAGTTACCGTGTCAGGAATAATTGTACTGTTACACCCTACTAATAGCAGGTTTTTTTCCGTCACGATAATCGCATTGCAATTGTCTCGCGAATCAAAAACCTTATTTCCTTCCGAAACGACAATGCTATTCAGATTTGCGCAATTTAGGAAAGCCCAGTTATCGATTTTTTTCACAGAGTCCGAGATGACAACACTCTTTAGGCCCGTGCATCCAGAGAAGGCACTGCTTCCTATTTCCGTCACCGAATTGCCAATGGCAATGCTCGTCAGACCAGTGCAACCATGGAAGGCATCCCTTCCGATTTCCGTCACCGAGTCGGGGATGACAATGCCCGTCAAACCTGTGCAACCATAAAAAGCTCCATTTCCAATTCTGGTCACCGAGTCAGGAATGGTGACGCTCTTCAGGCCCGTGCAACCAAGGAAGGCATTCCATCCGATTTCCGTCACCGAGTCGGGGATGATGACGCCAGTCAGCTCGGTGCATTTTTTGAATGCTTCTGGAACGATCGCCTTTGTTCCTTTCGGGATGATTCCCACTCCGTCCTTGATTTCATAATTTTCCATAAGTCAATAATACGATTGCCTGTACATCGCGAGGTCTTTATAGAAGAGATGTTTGGTTTATAATTGATGTAAAAATAGATACCGACAGGTTGCTTCATAGTCAAACAAAATCGGGCAAGAACACTTCGTCGAGTTCTTCTTCGATGTCGTCGTTTTCGTCTCTCAACAATACGAGTAACTTCAATTCTTCGTCGAGATAATATCTTACATCAGGATGTCCTGGCAAGTCCTCGTCTTCAAGTACTTCGCATAATAAATACTGAATAAAGCATTCAAAGAACGAGGAACCTTCTTCTTCGATATAATAGTCCCATTCCGAATCATCAATGTCGTCTAGAGACAACACTTTCTTGTCATCCCAACTCCACACGGCATCTTTGTAGACATAATATTTTATGCTTGCAAATTCTGTAGCATCTGTTTTGTCAGGGTCCAGACCACTGGCTTCAACGTTGACCCAAATTCCAACACTCCTGCCGTTTAACTTGTCTTTGAATTCTTGTCTCATAGATCAATTATGCGATTCGCCTGTACATCGCGAGGTTTTTGGTGAATAATCCGTTGATTTTGCCACAAAATTAAACACAGTTTTCGGGCTTTCCAAGCATTTTTTGCGCCTATGTATGCATGCATGTATGTATCAACGAGTTAATGGATAGAAAATATATTATGATATTATATAAAAACATTTTGAGGGAAATTCAAAAACAATCAAACGGAAATTCAATTTTCATTTTCCTGCTGCTGTGCGATTGGGCTGCGGCAAGCAGGGCTTCCTGGGTGGTGTATTGCTCGTAAAACGTGCATTGCGTGACGAGGCCTTGCGTCGAGCATCGCTCACCGTCAACCAACACCAAGGCCCAGCCTTTGTTGTGGTCGGCAAACTCCTCCCCCACCAACGCGACACCTTCTGCCGTCTCCACAAGCTCACTTGTCTTCACCTTCCTGAATTTAAACTTCACTCTCGGCAAGCTATCTTCCCCATGTTGCTCGGCCGTGTAAAGCAGCAACTCCAAACTTTGGCGGATATGTTTTTTCTCCAGATTGGCGATGAGCGCCGCGACGCCATCCACCTCGCCAAGATGCTGCCTTACCGTAAGCAGTTTGCCCTCGCTCACCGGAATATCGGGCATCAGAAACGAAGCATGACGATCCGCAAGGCTCTTGTCGACAAAAACCGCAGGCAGCCTGTTGGCAAGCGCCACAAAACCGCTGTAGGCCGATTGATGTTCGGTGAACATCGGATCACAACACAACAGCTCATGCCACAATGCAATGGAATGTCTCATTCGTTGTCGTTGTACGAATTGTTTTAGGGTACACCGGCGCGGTCTTGAACTGTTGTGCGCAGACCGTACTACTGTTTTCCCCTGTTTCTCATAGACGGTTATTCCCGATTGTGGCATTCTCCCAATCAGCAAAAAACCTTTGGCGTTTTTCTTTCCCATGGCAGTTTCGTTTTAGTCAAGTGGCAGCCTCGGAGCAACCTCGTAGTTGCGCCCTCTTTTACTCTATTCTTTCAGGTCTGTTATTCGTCTGTTATTCGATTTAATATCGAAGAACAATCGAATAACAATGCAATAATAATAGAGCATTTAATATGTTTGATAAGGCGCAACTCCGAAGCAAATCCTTGCCTGCCTCTATGTTGTTGGATTGCAAATATAGAAACTTTTGTCAGGAAATTCAAAAGAACAAGCGAAAAAAAGTGGAGCGGCCAGCCACTCCACTTGCGTTTTTTATTTTTTAGTCACTTTCACTTCTACGCTTCCATTCATGATTCCGCGGATGATGCGGGTCTGCAGGCGCACTTCCATTTTGAAACTGCCCATGTCGGCGCCTTCCGAAACCAACGCGGTGCGCAAGCTCATTTTTTGTCGTTGTTCACCCTGGCAAATCATCGATTATCTCCGACTCGCCATCTCTATCGCTTTTACCATAGAATTCTTTCATTAATTCTTGTATCCTCTTGTCTTTTTCTTCACGGAGTTTAGCGAGATGTTTTTGCATTACTTCCGGATCGGTTTTAAACAACAACTTGATGTATTCCGCTTTTGGCTCGTTTTCGCCACACCAGAAATCACTACTCGTTTCAAGAAATTTTATTTCGTCGCTAGTAATCTCCTGGAAAGCCGCCACCCCATCCTTCGCGATGGCTTTTTTCTCGATGCCGCTTCCTGCAGGCTCATCATGAACGAGGATGCAGAACAGTTCTGTCTGTGGAAGCACTGTGGTCATCTTGCCAATGATGCCATCCAATATCTGGTTGGTCTCTTCTTCGGTCGCTTCTCTGAAAGACAACGTCACGAAGTGTTCGTTCGTTACGGTTTTGTAATCATAGATACGATAGGATGAATGAAATACTTTGTCATTCATTTTTTCAGCCAGAAGGCGGAACTCGGTATCATTTTCCACATACACATCAAGTGTATAGTCATTCACCTCACTCCATTTGCCGTTCCTGAACACGGCTTCAAACATCCCACACCCTCCCCCTTCTAATGAATCCCCTCGGCTCATTTCCATCTGGGGAAATTTCTTTGTGATCTGCTCGATGAAAGTGTCAACAGGAATCATATCCTCCCTTTTGGTACCCCCACCGATAAAGTCATGCCAATAAACCCCGTCTTCGTCAATTCCAAAACCCTTGAACATGTCTCTTTCCTCATCGCG
>JAEEGL016496867.1_pt1 | contig 10129 bp, 6 predicted proteins | sample 9134231 | NCBI WGS metagenome assembly JAEEGL01 (sample SAMN16246548, study PRJNA631951) | gut metagenome | biome: gut microbiome; feature: rumen; material: fiber-attached | host: Bos | place: Iran: Karaj | collected 2018-10
CAGGGCCAGCGCAACTTTTTCGTTTGACCGCCTGTCTTCCGGAACAGTTTCCAGAAGCACGGCTCCGGATATGTACAACCCTGCCTCCAACCGTAACGAGGAAGGAATGCTGATGATCACCAAGAAGTCAAACGGATCAAATACCCTCGGCCACTCCACCAGCGGTTCATTCGGTACCAAGAGCCTCTATCTTGAGGCAAACCTCAACTACAACCGTACAATCGCCAAGAAGCACGCCCTTCAGGGACTCCTCCTCTTCAACCGGCGCAACTACGACAACGGATCCAAGCTTCCTTACAGGAACCAGGGTCTTGCCGGCCGTGCGGCATATACCTATGACAGCCGTTATGTGGCCGAATTCAACTTCGGCTACAACGGAAGCGAGAACTTCGCCAAGGGTCACAGGTATGGTTTCTTCCCGTCAGTAGCCCTTGGCTGGGTGGTTACGGAGGAACCGTTCATGCGTCCGGTAAAGGAGTATGTAAACAAGCTGAAGTTCAGGGCATCTTATGGTCAGACCGGTAATGCCACGCTTGACGGCCGCCGTTTCGCATACCTTTCCACCATTACGGACGACTGGGATACCCTCAGAGAGTACAGATGGGGCGAGGAGACCTCCTACAACCGGAACGGTATGGCGGAAGGTGAATTCGCCGTGGCGGACCTGACCTGGGAGAAGGTGAACAAGGCCAACCTTGGTTTTGAGCTTGGACTTTTCAAGGGCGCCGTGGATCTTCAGGTGGATGTGTTCGACGAAAGGAGGAACAACATCTTCATGGAACGCGAGTCCATCCCTTCCACCGCCGGTTTCATCAAGATGCCTTGGCAGAACTACGGCAAGGTGAAGAACCAGGGCGCCGAGATCAGCCTAAAGATAAACAAACAATTCGCTAACGGACTCTTCCTCAGTGCCATAGGTACTTTCACCTACGCCCATAACACCATCGTGGAGATGGACGAGGCGGCTTCCGTGGTGGGAACCAACCGCGCAAAGACCGGACATCCGGTCAATCAGCTTTTCGGATATATCGATGACGGGCTCTATACCTACGACGACTTTGTTGATGTGGAGAACGGAATCCTCCGCTCGGACCTCCCCGAGGTTACTCTCGTGAGCAAGGTGCGTCCCGGAGACATCAAGTACAAGGACATCGGCGGCGTGGACGGCAAGCCGGACGGCAAGATCGACGTATATGACAAGACGGCGATTGGCGGAACGGTGGATCCCGAACTCGTCTATGGCTTCGGCCTCAACCTTTCTTTCAAAGGCTTCGACCTGGGCGTGCTCTTCTCCGGTGTTGGCAGGACGTGGAACATCCTTTCGGGAAACGTGATCCCCGTATCGAACAAGGGTGTTTACTACAATGTTTTCACGAACTACCAGGATCGCTGGACCGTGGACAACCCTTCCCAGGACGTGTTCTATCCGCGTTTGGATTACGGTACCAATGCAAACAACAACCAGGCTTCCACGTGGTGGCTCAAGGATATGAGTTTCCTTCGTCTCAAGAACGTCGAACTGGGATACTCTTTTCCCAAGAAGATTACGGACAAGATCCGCATGTCAGGCATAAGGGTATACCTGAGGGGAACCAACCTCCTCACTTTCTCTTCGTTCAAGCTGTGGGATCCCGAACTCAAATCCACGACCGGAGCGGCATATCCGGCCATGAAGAGCGTTTCTGCCGGTCTTGAATTCAAATTCTAATCCTTGTCGAAATGAAACTGAAATACATCATAATAAGTGTTCTGGCTCTCGCGGGCATTTCGGGCTGCGATTCTTATCTGGACAAGCAACCGGATGACCAGCTCACTATCGAAACCGTATTTGAGAACAGGACGAACATGGAGCGCTGGCTTGCGTACATCTATACCGGTATCCCCAAATACTACAGCTACGACGGTCCGGACGCCATCGCCGACGAACTTGCCCCCTCTGTGGGCTGGGAGTCACAGGGCTTCAAGGCCATACTTTACCAGAACGGCAACTGGACACCGTCACAGCCGGGTGTGATCACCTACTGGCAGACTCTCCCCAAACTCATCCGTCAGGCATACATATTCATACAGAACGCCCATCCCCTCGAGGATGTGAGCGAAACCGAGGTCAACTACATGAAGGCTGAGTGCCGTTTCATGATTGCCTACTACCATTCGCTCCTTGTGATGAACTACGGATCCGTGCCCATGATCAAGGATGCCGCCGTGGGTACCAACGCCGCCGACATGATGCTCAAGCAGGAGAAGTTCTATGAGGTTGTGGACTGGATTGCCGAGGAACTGGAGGAGACTGCGGAGCAGCTTCCCAACTTCTACGACGACGCCAGCAAATACGGACGCGCAACCGCGCTTTGGTGCTATGCCATAAGGGCTCGTCTCCTCACATTTGCCGCCAGTCCCCTGGTGAACGGCAACCCTGCGATGCAGAATGTCAAGAACATCGATGGCGTGAACATATTCTCTTCCGAGTTCGACCCCGAGCGTTGGAGGGTTGCGGCTGACGCAAACAAGACCCTCATCGTCAAGGCTGAAGAGGCCGGACACGCCCTTTATATAGAGAGGGCGGACGGCGACATCGATCCGTTCCAGTCATACCAGAACGCGGTGATGCTCCGTTACAACCAGGGCAATACCGAGGTGATCATCCCCCGTACCTATGACGACGCAGGTTATTTCGACCGTCAGGCCAATCCCCGTTCCATGGGCGGCGCGGGTGCCATCGGTATCACCCAGAACCTCGTGGACGCATTCTTCATGAAGAACGGCCTCGTTCCCATCACCGGTTACAATGCCGACGGCAGCCCGATAATCAACTCCGATTCCGGCTACTCCGAAACTGGATACTCAACGGCCAACGAGGTCGCAAAGACTACCTGGATCTATGCCGACAAGTCAACCACGACCGAGTCCAAGAGCGAGGTCAACCATGTAATCGTCCCAAGCGAGACATTCAACATGTACTGCAACCGCGAGCCGAGGTTCTATATCTCGGTCCTCTACAATGAGCAGTATCACTTCGGAAAGCGCCAGCACGGCTCCCAGAACTGGTACACGAACTTCTTCTCCGGCGGAGAGGACGGAGGTCCCAGCCATGACTCCCCGTCTGCCGGTTACCTCATCCGCAAGCGTGTGGACCCGTCGGCCATCCCCTCGGACAGCAAGGGTACCTACATCAAGCGTCAGGGTATAGTATACCGTCTGGCAGAGGCTTATCTCAGCTATTCGGAGTGCCTCCTCGAGTATGCAATCGCAAAGGGGACGTACAGTCAGGCGCAGGCTGAAGTAGTCCAGTATGTGAACAAGATCCGTGAGCGCGCGGGCATACCTGTCTATGGCTCTGACAGCCAAGAGATTCCAGTCCCTGCCGATCCCCTGGTGATGAGGGACCTCGTGCACAGGGAACGCCGCGTGGAACTCAACTGTGAATATGGAAACCGCTGGTATGACCTCCGCCGCTGGAATGAGGCCGAGAAAGTCCTCAACGGGAACTTCTATGGCATGAACACCCTTGCCGACAAGGACCATAGGAACGATTTCTACAAGAGGACCAGGTACCAGACCCGTAAGTTCATCAGCTACTGGTGGCCCATCCCGCAGGACGATATCGACAAGAACGTCAATCTTGTCCAGCTCCCTGAATGGAACTAAGAAGTAGTTTAGAATTTTTCAGATATGAAAAAGACATATATCATACTATTATCCCTTCTCTGTATCGCCTCCTGCCAGAGGCCGGTCAACTACCTTGAGCAGGCGCAGAACTTTTTTAAGGCGGAAGAGAAAATGCAGCTCTCGGCATCTTCCGCCAAGATAGATCTCGACAGGGATAAACCCGACGACATCGCCCTTACCTTTGACTGGACAAGCGCCCGGGAGATGCCGGACGACTACATTCCTACCTATATCACCAAGATCGATATAGCCGGGAACAACTTCAACACCTGTGTGAGGACGGTCGAAGACGACGGAACCTTCTCCAAGAGCTTCACCAACGCCCAGCTCCAGAGCTACATCCTTGACAAGTGGGGCAAGTCCTATGTGCGCCCGGTCACCGTTCAGTTCGGCGTCGTTTGCAAGTGGGACGGCGGCGATAAATACGTCATGCCCGAGGTCCGTACCCTCAATGTCGAGATCAGGCCGTTCAGGCCCCTCACCTTCGATGTAGACAAACTCTATGTCTCCGGCGATGCGGTAATGGGCGCCACCCGTATCCTTATGAAGCAGACTCCGGAGAACGAATTCCAGTATGCCGCCCATGTCGCCCTTAAAAAGGGTCTCCTTACCCTTCCCGTGGTTTACGACGGGATGACGACCTACATAGCTCCTGCCGACCTCGACGGTTCAACCATCATGGATGCGGAGGATGAGGCGGTTACGATGAGGACGGATGCGGCGGGCTGGACCATTCCGGAAGAAGGGACGTATCGTATAGTCGTCAATATCCAGAACAAGACGGTACGTATCTACAGCCCGGCAACTGACCTCAAGCCCAAGACCTTCCAGGGTCACTTCGGGCCGGTCGGCAATTATAACGAGGATGTTGAGTTTACGCTCAATCCGGAAGGAAACGTCAACGGAACCCCGTGGCTGTTCGGCTTCAAGGGCGACAATATGGACGGAAGCGGATGGCTTACCAAGGAAGTCAGGTTTGAATTCAGCGAGGCCGATCCCCAGCTTCTGGTATACAGCGGCGCCGATGTCAAGGGAGACAAGTGCATCGCCCTTATCAACTGGCTCACATCGGACGGGAAGCCATATACCAACTATGACTCGGCCTTCTATATCGTGCCCAGGAAGAGTGCGACGGGGACCTATCAGGTAAACAAGAATACGTGGTACGACATTGCCTACGGTTTCCTCCGCGATCCGAACCTCATGGTTGACGGTGTGCCTATCGGAGCTGATCTCCGTGCGATCAAGTTCCTGTTCAGAAACGACCAGAATACCTCTACACCGGTGAACTTCATCATGATCGACTTCCGTAACGACAGGATATATTTTGACAAGAAATAACATATTACTTAATTATCAATAACATGGCAAACAAAAGAATTTATGATACGCCAGCAGTGCGTGTCGTTATGCTGGCCGGCCTTGAAGCAGTCCTCGTTGCCAGTCCCCGTGGAAGCCTTCCGAGTGTGGAAGAAGTAGAAAATGAATACACTTATTAAAACAGGCAGAAAGATGAAAAAGATTGTTTTATCAGTAGCAGCAGTTGCAATGCTGTTCGTTTCCTGCACAAAGGAAAACACTGCAGGTTCATCTGAGAACCTGGTCAAGATTACCGTAAATACCGGCTTTGACACAAAGACGCAGTTCGGAACGATCTCCGAGGGAACATACCCCGTCCTCTGGTCAGAGGGCGACAAGATCCAGATCGCGCTGGCTTCTGTAGATGGCGACGGCAAGCCAACCCGGTCCGTGTTCGTCCAGGCATCCGGTGAGGCCATCCTTTCCGACGGCGGAGCGAACGCCAAATTCGACGTGGAAGTATCCGAAATCGCCGACGCTACCCGCTACCAGTATTTCTCATATGCTCCTGCAGGAGTTGAGGCTCAATGGGGCTGCTGGCAGATAGATAAGAGCCAGAGCCGACTCGATATCCCTCCGGTGCAGACCCCGCTCGCCGGTTCTCCTGATCCCCATGCGATGGCTTTTTACGGCAAGAGCGTCATATATGACTCTTTCGTCACGAATCCCGAGATAACCTATACCCATCTTACCGGTTACGGTTGCCTGTCGTTCAAGAATCTCAAACTTGAGGAAGGCGACGCGGTTGAGAAGGTTGTGATCTCTACACCTGACAACATCATCGCAGGCATGTATTCAATCATGTATGGCAATGACTATCAGGCGTCTCGCAAGTTCTACGAAATCACCATCAACACATCGGCCACGGAGAACATCTACTTTGCCGTGAATACCGTCAATCCACAGACCAATACCGTCAAGACAAGCATGAAGGTCACGGTCATCACGGTCAAGGGCAATACCCTGGAGAAGGACCTGGACGTAGCAAGCCATCCGATTGAATTCAAACAGGGCCAGTGCGTGAAGTTTACGGTGGACATGAGCGGGGTAGGCGAGACCGATCCTGTATTCACTTCAGGGTATTATCTTGTCGGGAACGCCGCTGCAGGCGGAAAGGAACTTAAGGCCGCCCTTGAGGATGGAACCAAGTACGCATGGTTCGGTGAACTCAAGGCAGGCGACCTCAAGATCGCACGCTTCGAGGATTCGGTCCCTACCTATATCAACCACGACGGCGCCTTTGCATTCGGCGTGGCGGAAGATATCGCTACCAGCTCCACCGCTGCCGTATGGACCATTCCTGCCGACGGCAACTACCGTGTGGTATATGACAAGACAAACGAAACTGTTACCGTTTATGATCCCACAGAGGATGCCAAACTCTACAAGACCATTTCCGGACATTTCAAGGCGGGAGGTTTCGATGAGGATGTGACATTCACCCTCGCTCCCGGTCAGGGACTCATCTTCGGCCGCAAGGGGAACAACACCAATGGCGGCGGCTGGAACGCAAAGGATATCAATATCCAGTTCAGCGCTGCAGACCCTCAGATTCTCGTGTATTCGGGAAGTGACATCAAGGGTGACCAGGTATTTGCCATCTATGGATGGAAGACCGCCAACGGATCGGCATATACCAATATCGACAGCTGTTTCTATATCGCGATTGATAAAGACACAAAGGGGAATTACAAGGTCAACCTGAATGAATGGATAGGTTTTGCATATGGTTTCTGCGGTGATACCGTGGATCCCAAGTTCAATGCGGATGACGGCAAGGATTATGTCAGGGACTTCAAGTTCCTCTTCCAGGACGCTGACGGTGCTGTCACTCCCACGAACTTCATCATCTTTGACTTCCATACCAACAAGGTACGCTTTGAACACAGGTAAAATACTTCTTTTAGCCGTCGTGGCGCTGGCGGGCTCCTGCGGAAAGGAGCCCGCCGGTGCCGGCGAAGGCAATGACTCCCTTTCAAAGAACAAGGAAATCGTCATTTCCCCGGAGAGGAACAAGGTATACCGAAACCCTCTCAACGGCTTCGTACTGTATTCCGGTCTTGGTAACGACATGTCACATTTCTGGGAGAGATACGACGCCTTCCAGTCCGCCAACGGAATCGTAAACGCATGCGACTATGCGAATACGCTCCTTATCCGCGGCAACTGGGCCCAGCTAAACCCCGAGGAGGGCCTCTACATCTGGATGGACGAGTGCCAGACCGAGGTGTCCAAACGATACAAGATGCTTGTGAAAGGGGCATGGGAAAGAGGTATGCGCGTGGGGTTCGGCTACACTATCGACAGCCGTGACAAGCATGAATGGTGTTCGCCAAAATACGTGAAGGACAAGGGCGCAAAGGGATACACGACCCAGACTGGATCGGCGACGGTATGGACTCCGTACCCAGACGATCCTGTGTTCCAGAAGTGCTATGAAAAATTCATCCACGACTTTGCGCAGCACATCAATGACCCCGAGCACTATGAATTCGTACACGGCGTAGGTATCGGCCTGTGGGGAGAGTATCACCGGTGCATCTATTCCACCGGAGATGAAAAGCCCAAGATTCCGGTGTTCGAATGGGTGACGGACCTGTTCGTGAAAGAATTCACCAGGATCCCGACTTTCATCAACTACCACAGGCACGTGGGTGCGCTTAAAAGCGAGGGGGGTGCCAATCCGGATTCCGAAGGAATGATAGACAGTGCCGTAAAGAAAGGCATGTCAATCGGCAGCGGAGCGTTCGGGATGGGCGACTACTACGGCTCGTGGGAGAAGCGCATAGTCGCAAAATACAGGTATAAGAGGCCTGTCGTGGCTGAAGGCGGATGGGTAAAGTCGTCGCACGGATCGTCGGCGTTCAAGGATCCCCATGGGTACAAGACCTGGTACGATGTCCGCAAGGGCGAATACGACGACGCCATAGATGCGTGCGCCAACACCCTGGATCTCCGGTATAACGACAACCCGGAGGATTCCGAGGCGTATTCATGGTTCAACGAGGGCTTCTCGCTTCTGGAACAGTTCCTTCAGACGGGAACTTACAGAATCTACCCCCAGAAGGTGTCTGTCCCTACGGAAATCGGCAACGGTGACAATATCACCATCGTGCACAGATGGGTGAACCTGGGCAACGCCTATTGTCCTACAAACATCCCCCAGTTCGAGGGAAAATACAAGGTCGCTTTCGCCCTCATCAAGGCCACGAGCGGCAAGATAGAGAAACTGTTCTATGACGAAGCGGCAAGCCCGTGCGACTGGATCAAGGGCAAGACCTCGTCGTATGAGCTGAAGACCGTCGTGAAGGATGTCTCTCCCGGTACCTATATCTGGGCCGTGGGCATAGTAAACGACCATTCTGAAGAAAAAAACATAGGAATATATCTCTCCGCCAAGGGGGACTTTACTGAAGACAACTGGCTGCGGCTCACGACCGTAACCGTTAAATAGATTTCGATATGATCAAGATAAGGCATACCTTGTCGCTGGCTGTGGCGTTGTTTATGGCAGTGTCGTGTCATGGCAGGTCGGAGGCCGGAGGGGAAGTGAACACTGGCGCTTCCAATGTGATTTCCCTTTCCATAAGTCCCGACAGGACGTCGGTCCTCAAGAATCCGCTCAACGGTTGGGTGATGTATGTTTCGGCCACATCGGATCCTTCCTACTTCGACACAAAGATCAATGTGCCTGAACTGGGCAGGGAAGTGCTGGTGCGTGATTATGCGTCCGCTTGCTATATCCGCACCGGCTGGAAGGCCTTCAACCCCGCCGACGGCAAGTATGCATGGGACGATCCATCCACAAATCTCTACAAGATAATCAAGAGGGCGGAGGAACTTGGAATCCCTGTCGCTTTCCGGGTTGTGGTAGACGGCCGGGACCAGAGGGAGAATACCCCCCAGTTCGTATTCGATGCCGGAGCGAAGTACTGGCTTTCCGATTCTAAATATCCTGACAGGAAGACCCCTCTCGCTGTCGATCCGGTTTGGAGACGGTATTACGAGAAGTTTGTGAAAGCCTTCGCGGAGCGTTTCAATGACCCTTCTATCTGCGCTTTCATTGATGCCTATGGCCTTGGAAAATGGGGTGAGGGACATAACGTATGCTATGAGCAGAACAATGCCGTCACCTCAAAGACTGCTGATTATAAGGCAGATACAATGGAGTGGATTACAAAACTGTACAGCAGTAACTTTACAAGGATTCCACTTGTCATCAACTATCACCGTCATATCGGGCACCCGGTGAGCGAGGGGGCCAAGGCGGAGTCCGACAGCGAACACGTGCTTCAGATAGCTATCAATAACGGGTATTGCCTGCGTTCTGACGCTTTTGGCATGAACAACAACAGCTGGGGGTACAACGATTGGGAGCGGGCATTTGTGAAGAAATGGGAACTCAGACTCCCCATACTCATGGAGGGAGGATGGATTGTCGGACAGCACTCATACTGGAACGATGAGCTAGGTTACCGCAGGGATCATCCGGAGGATGTGCGTAAGGGAGAATTTGAGGCATCTGCCAACGCCCATGTCAACATGATGGATTTCCGTGTGGGCGATGAGACCAGATCGTGGTTCCAGACCAGTTTTACGCTTGTTGAGAGATTCATTTCCGAGGGAGGATACCGGCTTTATCCCGACAAGGTGTCGCTTCCTTCCAAAATGAAAAAGGGTGTCAAGTCCCAGATTACTCATCGCTGGCGCAATCTCGGATGGGGTTATCTGCCAAACAACATCAGGCAGTGGAATTATAAGTATAAGGTGGCGTTTGCCCTTATCGATTCGGACGGGAAGGTCGCGCAGGTATTCATCGACGACGAATGTGAGCCGTCGGATTGGCATCAGGGTGCTCCTATGGCGTATACTATCGATGTGAAGGCGGATGTGAAGGCCGGCATATATCTGTGGGCTGTGGCAATCGTGGACACCTCCCTCAAGAACACTCCCGGAATACGGCTTGCTGCCGCCAAGCTGAGCACCACGACGGATGGTTGGACAAAACTTGCTGACGTAACGGTTGAATGATATGAAAATTGAGAAAACAATACTGACAATTGCGGCCGTAGCGGCGCTCTTTGTTTCTATCGAATCGTGC
>JAEEGL016508189.1_pt1 | contig 10129 bp, 8 predicted proteins | sample 9134231 | NCBI WGS metagenome assembly JAEEGL01 (sample SAMN16246548, study PRJNA631951) | gut metagenome | biome: gut microbiome; feature: rumen; material: fiber-attached | host: Bos | place: Iran: Karaj | collected 2018-10
AAACGAAGTAGATGAATAGAAACCTAAAACTTAAATTTTTATAAAAAAGCATGGATACCACAAAATCTATGTTTTTTTTATGACAAATACCAATATATAGATTATAATTAACTATATATTTGTTCGTGTGCTAAATTATGCATAAATCCTGCCGATATATTAATAAATGTACTGCGATGGCAGTAAATATCTCATGTGGGGGCACAGAATGCAGGTAGAGTTAGGAAAAGACCTGGTTGTAAACGGAGAAGCGGTTGCAATATCCAGCGATAATGACACCAGGGAGATTACCGATACTACAGTCGTAATTAAAAAGAAACGCATTTATCAGGTAGTAAAACGCATCTTTGATATTGTTGCTTCAATTGTGGGACTAATAGTATTAGCACCACTATTTCTTGTTGTTGCGATTTTGATAAAGCGTGAAGATGGTGGTCCGATTTTCTTTGTACAGGAGAGAACAGGCCTTAACAATAAGCCATTCAAGATGTACAAATTCAGGACAATGTGTGAGAATGCTGCAGAAATGCACAAGTTCCTTCTTGAGCAGAATGAGCTGGATGGTCCTGCTTTCAAGATGAAAGAGGATCCAAGGATCACGCATATAGGCAAGTTCTTAAGACATACAAGCATAGATGAATTGCCACAGCTTCTTAATATATTAAAAGGTGAGATGTCAGTTGTAGGACCCAGACCACTTCCTGTATATGAAACAGATCAGATGACTGATTATCAGAACACCAGACACTTGGTCAAGCCCGGACTTACCTGTTACTGGCAGGTAATGGGCAGGACAGAGGTCCCGTTTGAAGAGTGGATGGAACTTGATCAGAAGTATTTGGAAAAGAGAAGTGTAGCGACCGATATTGGTCTTATAGTAATGACATTTAGAGCGCTTACTGCGGGGGACGGCGCTTACTAAAAAGCTATGTGGGGGAATCAAGTTGAATATTGCATATGCTTCGGATGACAATTTTGTAGATGTTATGCTGGTTTCAATCATGTCGTTTAACGACCATAATTCTGATGCGAGCATTTATATACTTGATTGTGGTATTACGGAGCAAAATAAGCAAAAGATATTAGAACTGTGTTCCGGAAAGAATACAGTTCTTTTTGTTGATGCAAAAAAGAGATTGGATAGTTTGGATTATGATCTCAATCTAGACAGGGGATCAATTGCATCTTATGGCAGGCTTTTTATTGGATCAATGCTTCCGGATGACGTTAAAAAGGTAATTTACCTTGATTGTGATACGTTGATAAGACAAGCGCTTGAAGACCTGTTTTATGTAGATGTTGCTCCGTATGTTATTGGTGGGATTAGAGATTCATTCAGTGCTCTAAACAAGAAAGTTTTCGGGATAAAAAGGGGAGGACTGTTTATCAATGCCGGAGTACTTTTGATAGATTTGTCTCGTTGGAGAGAGGAGAAGATTGAAGCTGGAATACTAAAACTGCTCAAGGAAAAAGAAAAGATCTTTCAAGGTGATCAAGGTGTTATTAATACCATTTTTCTAGGAAATGTGTATGAGTTGCCACTGAAATATGATGTAATGACTTATTTATATGATTTCTCATATAAAGAGATGATGCTGTATAGAAAACCTGATAAATATTTCGATCAAAAAGAAGTGAAAGAGGCGACAAAAAATCCAGTAATAGTCCATTTCTCCAGCAGTTTTGCGTCACGTCGTCCATGGGAAAATAATAATGATATATCACATCCTTTCCAAAGCGAGTGGGATTTATATTATAAAAAAACCGGAAAGGACAAAGCTTGTACTAAAAGAAAAAGCCTAGCTCATAGATCAATTGTTCTTTTGTGGGCTATAGGGGTGATCCATGCTTATTTAAGACCGTTGTTATTTTTGATCAGAGAAAGAGATAAGGCATGAAATTAGTAGACAGGATAAATAGTTATAAATATGTTTCCTTTGATATTTTTGGAACATTACTGGTGAGAAATGTCAAAAATGTAAATGATGTCTTTCGAATAACAGAAAAATGGCTTAATAAAAACGGGGTAAATAAGGACTTTTGGGCGAATAACAGCTTCTATGATATTAGAGTAAGTGCGCAGAAAATGGCATTTGAGAAAAAAGGTGAGAATTATACTCTTGATGATGTCTATATATTTTTTCCTGCGATTATTAGAAATGAAGCTATGCAAGCAGAGCTATTGATTGAAGATAAGCTTATCCAACCGAATAGTAAAGTGCTCAAAATCCTCAAAAAAGTACAGGATAAAAAAATAGTCATAATATCTGACATGTACCTGCCCTATTCTTTTATTTCAGGGTTGCTGGAAAAACATGGGATCAAATATTACAAGCTTTATATATCATCAGAGCTTGGGCTTAACAAAAGAAGCGGTAGTCTTTTTGGGCATGTTCTAGAAGATTTGGGAATACAATCAACGGAGATCATCCACATAGGAGATGGTCTTAATAGTGATTATTTGCAACCGTTGAAACGAGGTATAAGCGCCATAAGAATAAAAGATAGAAAAGCGCTTGGATCTTTCAGTGATGACCTTGTTTTTGAAAACATATTAGTATCATACATAAACCATAACCTGAGCACATATGATCAGCTATATAAATTGGGATATGCTTACCTGGGACCAGTTATCCTGGGATTTGTACTATGGCTAGAGAACAGGGTGAATGATGATTCAGTAGATAAGCTTGTGTTCCTGGCAAGAGAAGGACAGACACTGAAAAGAGCTTATGAGAAGATCCAGAATACTTTGGGTAACTCAGAATATTTAGAGGTGTCTAGAAGAAGCCTTGCCGCATTAGGTATTCTGTCTGTCAACAGTGTGGAAGAGATGATTCCTTATCTGAATTTGCCTCATATGGTTTCTCTTGAAGCGATTGCGGAACAGTGGGATGTGCCTGCCGATATCATACCAGAAGAGTTGTCTGATCACATGTTTGATAGGGATAGCTTGTTGAAGGATTCGGGGTCTTTTGAGGTATTAGAGAAATGGTTTCCGATCATAAAAAAACGATCTTATGAGCAAAAAGAACTTATTACTCAATATTTAAGCCGCTTTTTTATAGACTGCAAGAAGATAGCACTGGTTGACGTGGGATGGCGTGGCAGCATGCAGTCCTTCCTTAAGAATAATGAAATGCTGGCTAATAAAGAATTGATAGGATACTATCTGGGACTAAATCGAGAACATAAAGATAGTATAGAAGCCCATGGTTACATGTTTGGAGATGGCGATTCGAAGAACGAAGATATGTTTATGGGGGCTGCAGGCCTGATAGAAGTTATTCTCTTTCCTGATCGTGGATCGGTCAAAGAGTATCAGGTGCAAGATGGTGAAATAAAACCTGTATATCAAAAAAATGAGCTTGATGAACATAGCTACTCTATTGTAGAAAAAATTCAGACAGGGGTTTTTGATTTTATCGATGGAATATCAAAAATTGACATTAACGACATCTTTGAACTGGATAAAGATATTATAAGTAAGAACTTTACAGATTATATTTCTATGCCCTCATTTGAAGCGATAAGAACATTCGAGAAGATTTCGTTCAATAATGGTATTTATGTTGAAAATTTAGTTGGATTTGAGTCTGGAGTTGGTTATAAAGTATTGCTCCACAATTTCGCAAATAGTGGATGGAAAACCGGCTATTTAAGAAAAACCTTCAAGGTTCCTTTGAGATATGATCGTGTCTATTCATTGCTCAGAACAATGCGGCATTAGACGTTGCAGAAAGCAGACCATTTTATGATAAGTATAATAATTCCAGTATATAATGTTGAAAAATATTTGAGACGATGTTTAGATTCGATACTTGCACAGTCGTATGAAGATATCGAGATCATTCTTATTGATGATGGATCAACTGATACGTCGCCACAGATATGTGATGAGTATAAAAAATTAGATGAGCGAGTGGTAGTTGTCCATAAATGTAATGGGGGAGTGGTCTCTGCAAGAAATAAAGGTTTGGAAATTGCAAAAGGCGACTACATCGGTTTTATAGACAGTGACGATTATGTTGCAGAAGATATGTTTCAGTATCTGATGCAGATACAACAGGAAACTGATGCTGATATATGTTGCTGTGGTATATGCAGAAGATATACTAAGTACAATAAAAGCTATAATACCATATCAATAGATGGAATTGCTGAATTTAGTAAAGAAGAAGCTCTTTACAGGTTTCAGCTCAATAATTACATAGGTGTAACAGTCTGGAATAAGATATTTAAAAGAGATATTGTTAAGTCGATCAAATTTGAAAAATATAAGCGACTGGACGATGCTAGATTTGTATGTAAGGCTATCCTGAATTCTGAAAAGATAGCTTTTGGTTCTGATATTAAATATATTTATGAGATCAGGAACAATTCTATTACGCGCTCTGGATTTAATACTGGAACCTATGATATTTTGAAGGTTTCTGATTTGAATTACTCAGACATATGCGCCATAGATCCCCCAAAAACTTTTGATTATATGGTATGCAAAATTATATGGTATACAGTTTTTACCAATGAGATGATAATGAACAGAGCAAAAGATCCCGATGTGATAAATGGCTTGAAAACAATGATCAGATCTAATTGGGAACATATAAAAAATAATGATGATCTTGGCCTGGTCAGAAAGGGTCAATATTATATTTTGAGCAGGAGTTTCTCGATATATTCTTTGTTTTATAGATTATTTTGTTTGGTTACTGGTAGATAGCATGAAGATACTATTCTTTTCTTCTGATAATTCATATACAAGCGGAGCTTTTATTTCTATGGCGAATCTGGCTAAGAAGGTTTCTTTACAAGGCCATACTGTCAGAATTGTTATCCCTTTTGAAGGCGATGGCGAAAAGCTTCTAGATGAGATGCAGATAGACTATAAAATTATTCATATGAATTCCTGGATTGTTCCTTGTAATCCTATCAGAGTATATTCCTGGCTAAAGTGCCTATGCGGAATGGGGATCAACAGATTATTGTATTCAAAAAGAGTGCGTGATGAATTGGAAGCGTATGAACCGGATATTGTTCACATAAACGGGCTGTGGGGATATTTGGGAGCCGTTGAGGCCCATTTGAAATCAACTCCAGTAGTTTGGCATATTCGAGAGTTTTTAGAGGAAGATCAAGGTAGGAGGATACTGTTCCGCAAGAAGGGTTATGAACTTATTTCAAGATCAGCATATGCTATATGTATTTCAGATGCGTTAAAAAGAAAGTACGGCAGAGTTCTAAAATGTGACAACCTGGTAGTGGCGTATAATGGAATAGATAGCAGTTCCTATTTATGTGCTAAACATAAACTATTTTCTATGGACAAAATACAGCTATTGATTGTTGGTGGTGTGACCTTAAATAAAGGTCAGTATAAAGTTGTTAAAGACTTTGACAAACATAGTGATGGAACAATGGAACTGACGATCGTAGGCGGTACTAATGGTATAAACAAGTTACTATGGCCGTTGTTTTTAAAGATACATTCAAATCCTGACGTTCACTATGTGGGAAGGCAATACAATGTGACTGAGTATTATCAGAAAGCAGACATTTTTATAATGGCTTCAAAAAGTGAAGCCTGGGGGCGGGTGACTGCGGAGGCTATGCTTGGAGGTTGTCTTGCTGTAGGGGCTGACACAGGAGCAACACCAGAATTGATCATTGATGGTAATACAGGCTATTTATTTGATCATAATAGTTTTGACATGATGGAGACAATTAAAAAGGCATTAGTTGATAAGAGCAATGCTGAAACAATCGCTCATAATGGAACAAGATATATTGAAGAGAATTATAGCCTGGCTGAGAATGCTGCTCGTGTCATAGGGCTATATTCATCATTGCAGGTATGACATGTTTACGATTTGCATAATAACATCCGCAGTACTACTTATAATCAATTACATATTCAGACGCAGCCTTTTAAATGAGGTGACATTTTTACTGGCATTTTGGATGCTGAGTGTTATAACAAACAAGTATGGAATAATTAAGTATTACGAAGTAAGCGATAAAACATATTTAGTTATAACAATTGGTTTGTTGTGTTTTTCAGTTGGGGACTGGATTTATCTTTTTATATTTGGAGGTAAAACAAACCTGGAGCAGAATAAAAATGCGATAATAAACTGGCAGGTTTTATATGGCTGTCTATTTCTTCATCTAATATCCTCAATTTACTTCTTCGTCAGAATGCTGGATTTTTTATATATGGATTACTCTTTTCTGCGTATCAGAGAGATATATCAGGGCTATGTTGTAGGAGTATCCTTTACCCACAACTTTTTCGAAAGACTTTTGCTCCATTGGGTGGCTCAGCCGCTATCTATTCTACTGATCGTAATTGCTATCGTACTTGTGATGAATAATGACTATTCTCATAAGGCGTATATTATACTGACAATTATCGATCAGCTGTTATATTACGTTTATACACAGAGCCGTACAGGAGTCTTTTATATAGCAATAGTATTAGTGGTAATATACCATAACAATAAATATCTGATTTCTGCTAAAAATCGGCAGAGAATCAGAAATATGGTATTTCTGATCATTGTATTCATTACAGCATGGACAATATACAGGTTTTCAAATTCCAATAAATGGAGCGGATTAAAAACCTATGCGTTGTACTTAGGAGGTGGGGTTTCACTACTTAACAAGGGAATAGGCGAATTAGATAAGAAATTAATATGTACTCGAGGCGTGAATTTTGTACATGGTGCATATGTTATTTTGTCAGATTTAGTGTATTTGCTGCCGATCAGAAAAAGTGATTTCAATGAAATGATATTTGCAATCCATGCCAAAAAAGAATTATTTGTAAGAATTGGCCCCAGAGTTTGGTTTAATGCTTATTATTCTTTTTTCTATGATTTTTATATGGATGGTGGTCTGGTGGCTGTTGCAATAGAGAGCTTTTTGTTTGGAGTGCTGTGTGCCCGTAGTATTACCAGACTAGTCTATAATAAAAGTGATGTGGAAATGCAATGTAAAGGGCTGCTGATGTGCATAGTCGTATTTATGGGAGTCGTAAGGTGGCAATTTGTGTCTCCTGTATTCGTATTTATGTATATCTATCTGTTCTTGATCTTTCATTTTAAAATAAAGATTACTAATAACAGAATATAAATGTCAATTCCCTGCCAAAGGAGAGATTTTGATGCCACAACTTGGATATATCATAAAGAAAACAATGCCAGAAATTTGTTATCCACTGTATCTTCAATTTAAGTACAAAAAAGAGTTAGGAATCAAATGCGATCTTCAAGATCCAAAGACATATACAGAAAAAATGCAATGGGCTAAGCTTAACAGACGAAACGAGCTTTTAACTGTTCTTACAGACAAGATAGAGGCAAGAAAGTGGGTCGCCAGACAAATTGGAGATAAGTACTTGATTCCGACAATCGGAAGTGTATATGATTGCGCGGAAGATATAGATTTTGAAGCCTTACCAGACAGCTTTGTTATTAAAGCCAACAATGGAAGTGGTTTTAATATTATTGTTAGCTCAAAAGCAGACGAGAATTTTGACGTTATTAGAAAACAACTAAATGATTGGCTAAAGTTTGAGTTTGCATATTCCAGCTTGGAACTTCAGTACAGGGATATAAAGCCCAAAATATATATTGAACAGAATTTACTGGATGATGGAAAAGCAGATCTGCCAGATTATAAGTTTTTTTGCTTTAATGGAAAAGTATTTTGCTCATATACCAGAGTGGATACTTATGAAGGCCATGATGGCGGAAGGGTTGGCTTTTTTGATAGGGATTACTATTTGATGCCATATTATCGAAAGGAGTATAAAAGATTATCAGATCAAATTGAAAAACCTGCAAATTATGAAAAAATGATAGAAATTGCAGAAAAACTATCCAAGGGTTTTTCACATGTTCGTGTTGATTTGTATAATATCAATGGAGCTATTTATTTTGGAGAAATGACATTTACTACAAATAGTGGCTACATACATTTTGTTCCAAAAGAGTTTGACCAGCTTCTTGGTGAACAGTGGGATCTTGGGTCAGGAATCTAGATGACAAACAGCTCAGTGAAGACAAATTTCATATTTAATGTACTGTACCAATTATCAGGTATACTTGTTCCGATCGTTACGCTGCCATATCTCTCTCGTACCTTACAGGCAGATGGGATGGGAGAGTACTCTTTTGCATATTCTGTGTCTTATTATTTTTACATTTTTATCAGATTAGGACTTCATAATTATGGCAATAGGACAATTGCATATGTAAGGGATGATGCAAATGTATTATCTAAAACGTTTTGGGATATATATGCCTTTCAATTTCTTTGGGGAGCATTCGTATCTATAGTTTATTTAGTATACTGTTTCTTTTATGCACCTATCACTCTGCTTGCACTGGTTTTCTTTTTGGTTGTTGTATCAGGTGCCGTTGATCTTTCATGGGTGTTATATGGACTTGAGGAATTTAGGATTGCTTCGGTCAGGGACTTGCTGATAAAGATACTAACGACAGTGAGCATTTTCTTTTTCGTTAAAGAAAAAGGTGATGTTTGGAAATATGCGTTAATATATAGCAGTGGTTTTTTGATAGCGCAGCTATTATCCGTCGTGATCGTTGCAAAAAAGATACGATTTGTAAGGCCAAGACTAAACGATGTTATTTCTCATATAAAGCCTAATTTCATATTGTTTTTACCAACGGTGGCAGTTAGTGTCTACAAAACAATGGACAAGATCATGTTAGGGACAATGACAGGCGAAGAAGAGTTGGGGTATTATCATAGCAGTGAGAATATCATTATGGTTCCTCTGGCGCTTATTACTGCGTTAGGAACGGTAATGCTTCCCAGAATGTCCAATTTATTTTCTAAGGGCGATGTTGGAAAAAAAGAAGCAAAAGAAATGTTTGATAATTCCATGGTTTTTGCTATGTTTATATCAACTTCAATATGCGTTGGGATCATGACTGTTTCACGAGAATTTGTTCCGCTGTTCTTTGGATCCGGCTTTGAAAAATGCATCATGATTTTTCAAGTATTGCTTCCAAGTTGTATTTTTCTAGCTTTTGCTAATGTTATCCGTACACAATACCTCCTGCCAAAGCATAAGGATTTTATTTTTGTTTCCTCTTTGTTCACGGGAGCTGTTACGAATGTAATGTTAAATCTCATCCTTATCCCGCGATATGCATCTATAGGTGCTTCGGTAGGAACATTAGCTGCAGAAATTGTGGTTTGCGTATACCAGTCTATTGCAGTTTACAAAGAATTAGATTTAGGCAAAAACATAGTTGCTTCGATTCCATTTATTTGTTCAGGAATAGCAATGTATTGTTTGTTTTACACATACACTCCGGGAAGCCTTGGGGGGTGGTTGGCTCTTATTGTTAAGATAGTTGTTTGTGGATTATTCTATTTAATTGTGTTAGCCGCTATTTTAGGTGTCTTAAAGCTCATTAGTAACAGATCTAAAATGGGGATCAATAAACAATAATGTACATTGATGAAATGAGGGGAATATGGAACGTAAACGTATTTTAGTAACCGGTGGAGCCGGATTTCTTGGTTCACACCTATGTGAAAAACTTCTGGCCCAGGGCAATGATGTTATCTGCGTCGATAATCTGTTTACTGGTAGCAAAGATAATATCAGACACCTGATGGACAATAATTATTTTGAGTTTATCAGGCATGATGTGACTCAGCCTCTGTATGTTGAGGTTGATCAGATCTATAATCTCGCTTGCCCTGCAAGTCCGATCCATTACCAGCATGATCCAATTGCTACAGGTAAGACCTCTGTAATGGGAGCACTTAATTCCCTTGGACTTGCCAAGAGGTGCCATGCCAGGATTTTGCAGGCCAGTACCAGTGAGGTATATGGCGATCCTGAGATTCACCCACAGCCAGAGAGCTACAGAGGCTGCGTAAACCCAATAGGGCCTCGTTCCTGCTATGATGAAGGAAAGAGAATGGCAGAGACGCTCTTTTTTGACTATCACAGGCAGCATGGTGTTGATATCAAGGTTATTCGTATCTTTAATACCTATGGTCCAAGAATGAGTGCCCATGATGGCAGGGTTGTTTCTAACTTTATCGTACAGGCTCTCCACAATGAAGACATAACAATCTA
>JAEEGL017128604.1_pt1 | contig 10129 bp, 8 predicted proteins | sample 9134231 | NCBI WGS metagenome assembly JAEEGL01 (sample SAMN16246548, study PRJNA631951) | gut metagenome | biome: gut microbiome; feature: rumen; material: fiber-attached | host: Bos | place: Iran: Karaj | collected 2018-10
CATGCGTTCTATCTTCGCAACGGATTCCGTGATACCAACGTCTATCGCTGTTGGGACGACCTGGAGATGACCATTATGATGATGGGCCCAGGAACGTTCACCTTACAGGATTGGGATGAGATTGTTGGAGAATTAAGGAAATTTTGGACGTGGGAATAAAATTGTCGCCCTCAGCCCTCTTACTTCAGACTTCTTCCCTCGCTTTAGCCATACTCCAGCCATAGTCTAGCCTTACTCTAGCCATACTCTAGCCATACTCTAGCCTGCTTCGTGAGTGCTCCACGGAGCAGCCTAGGAGCAGCCTAGGAGCAGAGTGATTGCTGCCTAAGAGCTGGCTAGGAGCTGATTTAGGTTGTCAGTTTCCTATCTCACGACTAGAATCTGTTGACAGGTTAATATGACATCAGACTTCAGACATCAGACTTCAGCCTTCAGACATCAGACATCTTCCATCGGAGCAAGACACTCACCCGTCCCCTTCTGTACCAAATTATTGTAAATGTATCTTGGTGTGACAAGAATTTTGGTGCAGCTCTGAGCGAGAACGTGCCTGGTGCAGTGGTTGTTACTGCCAAAACGTACAACGAACTTATTGATGAAGTACGCAACACACTCAACTTCCATATAGAAGGAATGATTGCAGATGGCGATGATGTTCCCCAGTGGCTTCGCGATGGCGACTACGAATTCGAGTACCATCTGGATGCCGCAGCCTTGCTGCAGATGTGCTCTCCTTATGCCTCCATTGCTGCAATCAGCCGTGTTTCAGGTATCAATCAGCACCAGCTGAGCCACTATGCCAACGGTATTAAAAAGCCTCGTCCAGAACAGCGCCGTCGCATCGTTGAAGGTCTACACAAAATAGGCCGTGAACTTATTGCTGTGGAATAACACTTATTTATAGATGTACAACGGCAGGTATCATGTTGATAACCTGCCGTATTTTAGTTGGGTCCGCTCGGCTCTGCCGCTTCGCTTGTCGAAGAATGATGAGCACCTTATCAAACATCAAACATCTTCCCTCTTACATCTCCCGCCTTCAGACATCAGCCTTCAGACATCAGCCTTCATACTTCAGCCCTCACACATCCTCTTCTGCTGCCTTCGGGAATTGCATTTGGATTGTTCTGGCCTTTTCTTCTGAAGCAGGATCCTTCATGTTTGGTCTAATCATCGAGGTGTATGCCTCGATGATATGACGCCAGTCGTTGAGTTTCATGCCTCCATACCTCTCGCCAAACTTATTGATGACCTCTTCTTGGATACTCAAGTCGCTCATCTCACAATCCATTTGAAGCAAACTAAATATCAGGTTGCGAACCTCTCTATCATCCTCAACATTCAAAAGCACAGATTCTGCTGGATTCTCTGCTATAGGATTCATTTCGACTACACGAGGCTTGATATATACATCCTCCGTCGTGCCAAGGAACTTCATCAGATATACTTTCAGCTTCTCCAATACCGTCTGTTTCTTCTCGCCACTTTCAGGCAGGAAAGGATTCACAGGAGGCAGTATCTTGGCGATACCCGTGCCAGTCTCTGTGACATAGCCATCTATAAAGGCACGCTCCATGAAGGCTGTAGTCTCTGCGGGCTTCAGGTGCTCCTCGCTAATAATCGCATCCAGCTCCGCTTTCTTCTCACGCTCAATATACTCGTTCCATTCCTCGCCCACGTCGGTACCCTTCTCAGGTGTCATCTGGTCGATGAATTTCTCAATCAGTTCACGCTTGTCACGCATATCAGGGCTGGCATCAATCTGCTTCTTAATCTGCACAATAATCTCCTTGTCCTGACAATCCGTATCATGATACTGCTGTATCAGTTGCAGGATATAGTGGATGTTTATCTGGTCATGACGCACCAGTTCTATCTCGAAGATGATATCATCGTTGATAGTCTCCTTGCTGTTGTTATTGGGCTTACGGAACTCCTCGTAGTAGGTATAGTACCAACCCTTATAGTCCTGATAATCCATTTCGCTGATGATCTTGGCATTTTCATCAAATGCATCAAAGACGCTCAGCACGTTTCTCAGTCGCAGTATCTCACCCAGCAATCGGATGAAATCCTTTTTCTTCTCTTCATCGATGATGTTGCCCATCTGCTCCAACGGGAACTCCCTCAGCAGACGTGCTATCAGTTCCGTGTAGGGCTCATGATACTTACCCTTGACGTCGTAATAGCCCTCGCTATAGTATTCATCATACGATTTCATGAAGACCATACCCTTGGCATTGGGGTCGCCAAAGATACGCAAGCTCTCGTCTGTTGCCTCCTTCAGGTTACGGAAGCAAACGATATTACCACAATCCTTTACAGAGTTCAGAATGCGGTTCGTACGACTATAGGCCTGCAACAATCCATGCAGTTTCAGGTTCTTGTCCACCCATAGCGTGTTCAGCGTCTTCGCATCGAAACCAGTCAGGAACATACCCACCACTATCAGAATGTCAATCTCCTTATTCTTCATGCGGAGCGACACATCCTTATAATAGCTTTGGAAGTTATCGCCATCTGTCGAGTAGTTACAACCAAACATCTCGTTATAATCCTTGATGGCTTTCTCCAGCGCGTCACGGCTCTGCAGGTCCATGCCCTCTGTTCCCTCTGGGTTCTCGTCGTCCTCGAATCCCCATTCATCCTCCTCAGCCTCGTTGGCCGAATAGGTATAGATGGTAGCAATACGCAGATTAGGCGTGCCAGGCTCAGCCAGTTGCTTCTTGAACTCGTTATAGTACATGATGGCAGCCTTCACGGAATCTACAGCAAAGATACTGTTGAAGCCCTTCGTCTTGTACGTGTGCTTCTTCTCCTCTGCCGTCTTACTTTTCACCACCTCCTGCACGTTCAGCAGCTTGCTCATGGCGTAGGCCTCATCCTCCTGCTTGGTCTTTTCACCAAAGCGCTCTAAGATATATCGCGTCACGATGCTGATGCGTCGAGGGTCGTGCAAAGCCTCTTCCGTGTTGATGCCCCACACCTGCTTACGCTCCACGTCGTTCTTCATCTTCATCGTCGAGTCGTAGTCCACATGGAAGCGCAGCACGTTATTGTCGCCAATGGCATTGATAATCGTATAGGTGTGCAGCGGCATGGTGGGACGGCCATCCTCGTCGGGTTCCCCGCCAAACAGCTGTGCCGTAGTCTGGTACTTACTGCTGGCGCTGGCATTCTGTGCCTTGATGGGCGTTCCCGTAAAGCCAAACATCATGTATTTCTTCACACGCTTCACGATGAGCTTGTGCATGTCGCCAAACTGACTTCTGTGACACTCGTCGAATATCAGCACGATGTTCTCCTTCTGCAATATCTCGCGCAACTTCTCGTCCTTGTCGTAGATGCCGGGCTTCATCAGGTTCGACAACTTCTGTATCGTGGTGATGATGATATGGCAGTTGTCGTCCTTCATCTGGCGTTGCAGCACCCTTGCCGAAGTGTTTGAGTTGGCACACTCAGGCTCGAAGTTGTTATACTCCTTCATAGTCTGATAGTCCAAGTCCTTTCTATCTACCACGAAGATGACCTTCTTCACCTCCTCCATCTGCGATGCCAACTGGGCAGTTTTAAAGGACGTCAGCGTCTTACCACTACCCGTGGTGTGCCAGATGTATCCACCAGCCCTTGTTGTGCCCTGCCAACGATTGTTGATGGCAGTCTTGATGCGGAGCAGTATCTTCTCTGTTGCCGCTATCTGATAGGGACGCATCACCAACAGCTGCTTGTCCACATTAAACACGCAGTATTTTGTCAGCAGGTTCAGGATGGTGTGCTTCGCAAAGAAAGTCGAGGTGAAGTCTCGCAGATCCGTCAGTCGGTTGTTACGTTGGTCAGTCCAGTACGACGTAAACTCAAACGTGTTTCCCTCCGTCTTTTTCTTACGAGAGACATCCTCAGCCTGCTTCTCCTTGGCATAGCGCGTGGTGTTTGAATAGTATTTCGTCTCAGTACCATTTGAAATGACGAATATCTGCACGAAGTCAAACATCGCCCTGCCAGCCCAGAACGAATCCCTCAGATAGCGGTCTATCTGGTTGAAAGCCTCCTTGATGGGTACGCCGCGCTTCTTCAGCTCTATGTGAACCATTGGCAGACCATTCACCAGTATCGTCACGTCATAGCGATTCCTGTAGGTGCCGCGATTCTCCTCATACTGGTTAATCACCTGCAACCTATTGTTATGTATGTTCTGCTTGTCTATCAGTTTGATGTTCTTCGTCTGCCCATTATCCAGTTTTAGGTCGAGGATATAGCCCTTGCCCTGTATCATCTCCGTCTTGTCAAGGATAGTCATCTGCTCGTTGCTGATCATGGGCAGCAGGCGGGCCCACTCGCTATCGCTCAGCCTGATGTCGTTGAGCTCTTCCAGTTGCAGACGCAGGTTGTCCAGCAGGGCTGCCTCGTCCTTTATCTTGGCATACTCATACCCTTGGTCTGCCAGTTGTTTGATGAGCGCATTTTCCAGTTGCGCCTCACTCTGGTAGCCCTCGCCAGACTTTGGCTCCACCTCATAGCGGGCCATCACCGTCTGTTTCTCTTCCAGTATGATTTTATATTCGTCCATAGGCGTAATTTATTTAATGCTTATCATCGCTGTCAAATCCATCGACGGCAATTATTGGATTTTTTCAAATAGTTGCCATTTTGATTTGTACTATTGTTTCGGAAAATGTCCATATTATCGGCATTCTCTTCAACTTAACCATCTCAACCACCTGGTTAAAATGCTCGCCCATATCCATGCCTCTGTTCTGAGCCACTTGAAGGGCTTTGTTCAACACGCGGTTGAACTTTTGCCAAGTGCTATAACCTAAGACTGTGCTCAGGTCTCTGGCACTCCAATATTCTTTTCCGTTCTCAGCCTTTCTCTTTATTTGTTCAAAGTCAGGCTGCAAAGGTTGTATATTTGATTCGTCTGTCATATTCAGTTATTCAAACGTCAAGAGTTTATTTCGACAATAGCGTTTAGTTCCTTATTCTACAACTGCCAGGTATGAGGGTTTTAGCTCTATTGAGAGTTTTATACTGGGATCTCTATCCGAAAGCCACGCTTTTCTAGCTTCATCCCATATAAAGATAACCATCGCAGGTTGCTCCTTTAATGCATTAGTTACCACACATAGCCTATAATCTTTTTTATTGGCCATCATGGATTTGTATTCATTTTCAGAGATTCGTACACTAACTTGACTCTGTGCAAGCCCCTTAACCTCCAATTTCAGTTTTATCCCTTTTTTCTCGGCATCCAGATCCCATCCTATATTTTCTTTTTCTCGGGAAGTAACTTTATAACCAAGTTTCTGATATTCCTTTGTCACAAAGCTAACAGCAGCAACTTCTACTTGCTTTCTAGCTTCTGCATTAACTTTAAGCGCTTGCTTTGAAATGTGTTTGGCTTCTCCTGTATATGATTTAATGTAGGCTATTACCTCTTCTCTAAACTGCTGTACAGCTTCACTTGAAGAATCTGCATACCATACGTTTGACTGCCCCAAGAAGCCTTTTCCTCCAGTTTTAGCCCTAAGCACTTGGAATGTTCTTTGGTCTATTGGCAATAATGTACAATCATTCTCTTTTGCTACAATATTATAGTCATATAGATTCCTTTGAGGGCTCTCAGAATCCTGAAAGGATTTGAATACATCTGCATTCTTATACCAGCCAACAATATATGTACCGCCAGCACTAGGATGAGTGGCTATCCAAACTACAAGCACATTAGATAGTTTATCGTCTTTGCATCCCTTTTCGATACGTTCTATATTTAGACCACCCCATCTTACTGGTTGTACATATCCATAGCACCTACCATTTATAGGCAGGAAGTTGAAAGCCTCATGTTTGTCGTCATCACGATAGCTTCCTCCTCCTTTTATTTGGTCCTTGGCATTATTACCACGATAATGGGCCATCCATCCTATATTTGCAAATAGTATTCTCATAAATCTTTATTCTTCGAAAGTCAATAGTTTATTACGATAATACTCATATTGCTTTTCGCGCTGGGCGAGCTGCTGCTCTAAGTTATTGATAGAGGCCTCGAAGGTATCGAGGATAGAGACTATGCGCTGCTGCTCGCGGAGAGATGGGAGGGGGATTTGAAGTTTATAAAGTATTGGCTGAGATAAACTAGGACGAGCACCTCCGTACGCGTAATCTTTTAAGTTATATCTTAATAAAGAATAATAAAGATATTTCGGAACTACTTTAGTCGTATCTATCTCTGTCCAATAAATAGTATCTACAGTCCAAAATGGAACATCCACATAAAAGATGTTTTCAATAGATCCTTTTCGAGGCAATAAAACAGATGGCTTATTAGAGGCAAATTCATTTACGTAAGTCATTATGCCTCCAGTCCCATATACTGGAAAATTACCTTCTTGCAAGCCTTTGTAATCCTTTCCATTTTTTATTATTGCAACATCTTTGAGCGTCTTCATTTCCACCCCAAGCTTTCCTTCAAGGTCAAGGAGTTGGTCACGATAATACTCATATTGCTTGCGACGCTGGGCGATTTGCTCTTTCAGGTTCTCAATGGAACTAGTGAACGTATCGAGTTGCTCCACAATCCGACGTTGCTCGGAAAGGGAAGGAATGGGAATCTCAAATTGAGAATACTTAGAAATCCAATGGCGCTGGTGACCACCTGGAATAAAGTTTATTCCAAGCATAGAATAATAAATGTAGCGAAAGTTCACATCCTTTTTGGGACGCAACATCTTCATTGCAGAGCTTTTAACCTTAAAATCAAAGTCAATCCAATGAAAAGATGTTGTAAAGTCATCAAATATTATACAAGGATGCTCTTTACTTGCCTTATAAATTCCATTTGTCTCATTAGTATAACCTAGCAATAACGATTGACCTGCTGTTAATACAGGTGTATCGTATGAATCATCATATTCAGTAGACTTTACCAAATATGGTGTTGGCTGCTCAAAATCGAGACAATCATCTAACTTCTTCCATTCTACCATACTACATTTCCTCCAATTCTTTTGAGACTTCATTTAGTTGTTCTTGGGATCTCATCAAGGTTTCCCTCCGTTTCCCATAGAACTCCCTCTCATATTCGAGGTTCTTATCTTTCTCTTCACGATTCCTATAGAAATCTGCGGCAACACCAATTTCTACAGGCATTCCATCAGCTCCATATTCCCTACATACATGATCCCAGCGTTTCTCAAGAACCTGCCTTTCTTTTATCTTTGAATCTCTAAGTTCTAGATTCATCTGAATCTGAGTAGTTTTGATTTGAATCTTAGCCAACTGCTTAACGCTCTCCACCTGCTTTGTAGTATTTTCTTCAAGCGCAGCAATCTGTTCGTCTGTTGATCTCTTAAGGGCAGATATCTGTTCTCTCGTAGAATTTTCAAGGGCAAAAATCTTCTTAGCAGTATCTTTCGCACTACTCCTAACTGTCCACCAAGCTATCAATACGGCGATGATAGGACTCAGTATCGTTGCCCATTGAACTACGACATCCATACGCTATTTCTTTTTATTCTCTACAGCTTTCTTTTCTTCGCTGGCCAGCCTTCTCTCTACTTTCTTTACATCCTCGGCAGCAGGCAGGTCTTCCGGGACAATGCCACGTTCTAAGAGCATTTTACGAACAGCTGCATTGTTGTCAATATGCTCTTTTGCTATCATTGTCTCGCTCTTCAAGTCTTTGGTCTGCACATTCATGCTGGTCATTTCTGCCGCAAAGTCCTTTGCCTTGATGCTAATGGTTGGCAGGAAGTCTGCTAATGGACGACTCGCAGGAACACCCATCTTTCGCTTGAGCGTTGCTGTATTCAGACGGAACAAAGCCTGGTCACCTTTAGAGCGAATCACAGCGAAACTCTTGTCGTTGACACCACGTTCATACAACACGCCTGATAGTATCTTCTCTGTCTCTTGTAACTTGGCACGAGCTTTCACACGTTCAACCTCCAACAATCGTTGTTCTATGAGCTCGGCCTTGCGTGTCTGAACAGCGAAATAGGTTTGTGCAAAGGCAATCTGCTCCTTACGTGGATCGCCATTTTGAGCCACTAGATAGCAGGCATAACGAGTAAGTAGATAGTCATCTATTTCTTTTTCAGCACCTTTGGGCATTGCTATCGTTTTCCTGACGTCAGGAAAATGTTCTGAGATGTCATGCCCTACGTTTCCGCAAGCAGTTTTTGCCTTATCAATGACGTTTGCAAAATTCTCCCATTTGCTGTAGCCAAGTAGTTTCTGTAACTCGCGTGCACTCCAGCATTCTACGCCATCTATTTCGAGCGCAGCCTGTTCAAAAGCACTATATAACTGTTGTATGATTTCTTTCTTCATTGCTATCCTATTTCTTTAATTATCTCCTCAATCTTCTTGTTCAGCTCATTGCCCTCGGCAACAAGCGTCTCGAGTTTCGCATTAACCTCTTTGATATCGATGACCTCACGCGTATCTTCCTGCTCTACATAGCTGGAGACGCTGAGGTTAGCATCATTAGCAAGAATATCGTCGTTCTTCACGAGTTTAGCCAAATACTGCTCGTCCTTGCGGTTTGCAAACAGCTCCATAATCTTCTCCTGATGCTTAGGCAGGAGCACGTTCTTGTTGCCATCCTTCTGGAACAGCTTGCTGGCGTCGATGAAGAGCACAGAACTGTCTGTCTTGGCGCTCTTCTTCAAAACGATGATACAAGTGGCAATGCCTACGCCAAAGAAGAGGTTGGCAGGCAACTGGATAACGGTATCCACGCGATTCTCCCTAATCAGATACTCGCGGATCTTCTTCTCGTCGCCACCACGATACAATACGCCTGGGAACTCTACGATGGCAGCTGTACCTTTCTCTGACAGGTGCCACAGCATGTGCATGGTAAAAGCCAGGTCGGCAGCACTCTTGGGGGCCAGCACGCCTGCAGGGGCATAGCGCTCATCGTTAATCAGGATAGGATTCTCCTTGCCGTCCCACTTCAGCGAGTAAGGCGGATTAGAGACGATGGCATCAAAGGGCGCGTCGTCCATGTGCTGAGGTTTCAGCAGGGTATCCTCTAGACGGATGTCGAAGTTGTCGAAATTAACATTGTGCAGGAACATGTTGATACGACAGAGGTTGTAGGTCGTGGGGTTCACTTCCTGGCCAAAGTATTTCAGGTCTGGATTCTGCTTGCCTACGGTCTTGGCAAACTTCAGCAATAAGGATCCCGAGCCGCAAGCAGGGTCATAGACCTTGTTGATATTGGGATTGTTCCATGATGCCAACTGCGCCAGGAGTTCTGAGACCTGCTGAGGGGTGAAGAACTCACCACCGCTCTTGCCTGCCTGAGAGGCATACATCTGCATCAGGAACTCGTAGGTATCGCCAAACGTATCGTTGTTGGTGTCGTTGTACTTCGAACCTAAGTCCATTTGTGCAACGGTCTGTAGCACTTTTGCCAGAAGTTGGTTGCGCTTGATAACGGTACTGCCTAATGACGAGCTATCTACAGAGAAGTCGCTGAACAGGCCGCGCAGGTCGTCTTCTGATGGTGTACCAATAGCTGAGGCCTCAATGGAACGGAAAATGTTGGTCAGACGCTCGTTCAGGTTCTCGTCCTTTTCGGCAGTCTTCACCACGTTCTGGAAAAGTTGTGAAGGCAAAATGAAATAGCCCTTTTCCTCTACCATCTTCTGACGGATGCGCTCTGCCATCTCGTCGCTGATTGTAGCGTAATCAAAGTCGGGTTGACCAGCCTCCTTCATCAGCTGGTGGATATAGTCACAGATATTTTCAGAGATAAAACGATAGAAGATAGAGCCAAGTACATACGCCTTAAACTCCCAACCATCCACGCTACCACGCAGATCATTGGCTATCTTCCATATCGTTTTGTGCAATTCTGCACGTTCTTGTTGATTTGGCATATATATTCCTTACAATTGGTCTTTAGTGTTTAAGTGACTACAAAGATAGTAAAAAAAAAGCAATCTGTTTTCATTTTGAAGAAAAAAAGTAGCGAAATATCCCTATATAGCTGAAATCATCGATTGACCCGAGTGATTTCATGACTTGAGCTAGCTAATTCGATGAATTCACTCGAGTGAAGTTTTTGGGGGTATGAATACATGAAACATAAAACATTAAACATTAAACATGAAACATTAAA
>JAEEGL010882648.1_pt1 | contig 10128 bp, 3 predicted proteins | sample 9134231 | NCBI WGS metagenome assembly JAEEGL01 (sample SAMN16246548, study PRJNA631951) | gut metagenome | biome: gut microbiome; feature: rumen; material: fiber-attached | host: Bos | place: Iran: Karaj | collected 2018-10
CATACAAAAAGAGTTTTTTCATAAATGGTTTGTTATATTAATAATTTCATTGATTTGCTAGGGATTTGAGGTGCAAAATAACAAAAAATTATCGAATCTTGCAACTATTTAACAATGTATTTTTTTAAATAGGTGTGATTCTGCCAAATAACTAAGCCTTATTATCAAATAACCAAGGGTTATTGCAAAATAACCCACCCTTATTCGGCGATAAGGGTGGGTTATTGAAAATGATATTAGGGTATGTGATTACTTCTGAATCATCTTCTGACCGTTCTTCACAACGATACCCTTGTAGTTCTGGTCAACCTTCTGACCGGCAAGGTTATAGACAGCCTCGGTCTTCACCTTAGCAGCCTTAACAGCCTCAATACCAACTACTGACGGATCGAATGGATCGGTTGCACCGGCGGTGATACGATCAATCTTCAGGTTATCGAACCATGCACGACGATCGTTGTTGTTGTAGTCGCACTGGAGCACGAACTTGGTAGGAATAGCCTCCAGAACGAACTCGTTAGAAGCTGTTGAACCGTTCACACTGGTAATGGTGCTGTAAATGCTCTTTCTGCCATAGTCCAGAATCACCTCGAAATGAGTCTTCTCCAGCGGATGAGCCGTTATAGAGTCTGTAGCATCGGCAGGAGAAGCGTTGGCATAGTCACCACCCGACTTAGCCCAGATATAATCTGTGTTAACCTCGGTTGTGTTCGTGGTGTTCGTATTGTTATAGAAATTATGATACAGTCCGAAGATATCCACATCTTCTGCATCCTTCAGGAAGAAGCCGAGGCTACGGCCACTGAGACCCTGAACATACAAATCGCAAGCGACCTTCAGGATATTGGTGCCCATAGAGCCATTCTCTGTCGGATCGAAGGTGACAGTACCTGTACCATTACCGATACGCAGATAACCCTTCCACAGCTGCTCACCATTAGCCCAGTAGCCCTTCTCGAACTCCTGGCTTGAAGCAGCCTGAGCGCTGAATGATGACAATACCATTGAGCCCTTAGCACCAGGATTGGTATAGAGGGAACCACCAGTTTCGAAATCAAACTCTTCAATAACATCTTGCTCGAAGTCGATGTCAACAATCGAAGCGATACAATTGGCAGGAATGGTAGTCGTGAATGTAGCCACAGCCTCGCTCAGTTCGTCATTGGCAGCCACGACAGTAGCAGCATTTGCCTCACTGTAGTCAGTAGCCTTCATCTGAGCCTGAATACCCTTAGCCTTGTCAATGGCAGCCTGAAGGACAGCCTTACCGGTTGCGGAGTCATAGATACGCATGCCGATTGTCTTCTCTGCATTGTCAATGACAGTCTGCATCGAAGCCAGCGTATCATTCTCAGCCTTGAACTCACGATTTGCAGCAATGATGAACTTGGTGGCCTCCTGATAAACCTGATACTGCAGCAGACCTGTCTCTTCTGATGTAGAGCTTACATAGGTATCTCTGTCGTATGTGGCAATAATATCATCCTGGCTCATGGCCTCATAGGCAGCAATCTTTGGCTCAACCTCATCAACCACAGCCTTCAGGGCTTCCTTACCCCAAAGGAATGACTCATCAGCCAGATAACCAACTGCAGTGTTCAGATTTGTACGACCTGTGCTAATCTGCTCGAGAACATTAGCCTCATACTTCAGCTGCTTCTGGTTGTACTTGTTGTCATTCTTACCATATATAGAAGCATTTCTCACGTAAGTTACAGAGCCATTCTTCAAGTCTTTATAAGCATCTTTACAATAAGCCTTGAAGCCAATCTCATAGGTTGCACTTTCTTCAATCTTAACAGACACTATGAATGGTGTATAAACACGAGAGTCCAGATCTTTGACCACAGAAGCAATGGTATCAGTAGCAGCGCCGTCAACAATCTTCACGATGTAAGCTATGCCATAGGCAGGATTCCAGCCTTCATTAAGTGTCCAAGAATTAGATGTTGATTCCGCGCGCAGAGCTGCAAGAGACTCAATCGCAAACACATATGAACCGGGATCAAGAACTTTCTGCTGATAGATACCCATTGGAGTATCTGGGTTACTATAGTTCCAAGCATTGTTTCCGCCATAGTGCCCCAAATCGGGATATGCATTCGAGCTCCAGAACATACGTCCAGAAACACCAGAAGGCAACCAGTCACCAAGGTTGCTAACCTTCTGCGTATTACCACTGGTAGTCTTAATACCCAGATAGTTATCATTAGCGCCAGAAGTCGTGGGACCGTCTGCCAGATAGTCATCCATATTCTCATACAGGAATTCGTCCAGGACCTCCTGAGCAACTGCTAACAGTTCGTCCAGTTCAGCCTGACCACTCTCATCACTAATCTCTTCCAAGCCAGCAATGACTTCGGGATAGCCGTCAAACGTAGCCCACACTTCATCCTTCCAAGGATAGCAGTCCCTGTAAGCCTTCAACTTTTCAAGCATTTCATCGCGGGCACGAAGGTCAGCAAACTGCATAGCAGGAGCAATCTGGAGGTCAGCAATTTCAATAGTGGTAGCCATCTTAGTGAACGAGATAAACCAGATACGTGCTGTACCGTCACCCACAATGGCATAATTAAAGGTCTGCCACTCTTCCGTCAATTCCTCCCATGTGTTAACGACCACCTCATCAGCAGTCTCGGGATAAGTATAAGTGCCTGCAGTATTTCCTGCAACTTTCACCAAATTTGCATCTTTATCTACAGTAGCCGTATTATCACCATTGATAAAGGTTTTCACAGTGTTCAAAGCAGCACCCTTCATCTTGAAACTTACCACATAGACACCATTTGCATCTGTAGGTTCAAATTTGTAATACATACCCTCATCTGCTGTTTCACCATCCACACTGACAACAGAATTGAAACCATCAGCATAACCGTTAGCAACGGTGTTGAATTTATCTGCAAGAGTCTTACCTGCGCCAATGACGGTCCATCCGGCCATGTCAAGGAATTTGTTGTCAGGATTCAAATTATCACCTGTAATCTGGAAGCGTCCCTGTGGGGTATAAACGAACTCACCCTTTGTGAGCGCATAACCGGATACAGCAACGCACAATGCCATAAAGGCAAAAAGTAAACGTTTTTTCATACGATTTGTTTTTAGAAAGTTATTAATTAATAAAAAGATTTGTCTTAATACGCCGCAAAGATAATCATTTTTTTCTTCTCATACAAACATTTTAGTTTTTTTTGCAATTTACTTCCTCAAAGTCATGGTGCCAGTAGCATCTTTTCCGCTTCTGAAACGCAAGATATAGACACCCTTTGGCAATGACAATCGATTGAAGGCAGCCTTAGCCTCTGAGAACATACTCACATAACTGGCCATAATGGCGCCATTAGTAGCGAAGACGTCTACATGAACGGTCTCACCGGATGCGATGCCCATGATAGCAGAAGAACTTGTATAACGGACATGCAGATAGCCATTCTTGAAGCTGGCGGTATCCCAGTAATAATGCTCGGGCAACTGCGGCAATTCAAAATGTACGTCGCCTATTTCAGTCTTCGGGAAATTAAACACATAGAAGGAATCGGCCTTAGCCTCATCGGCACCAATGCTCATAGTGGGATCATAAGAGGAATCCAGATAGACACTGACGGTAGCACCATCCTTGAAGGTAATTGAGCCATTAGATGCATCACCCCAAAGATGGGTACAGCCAGGTGCTGATTCAGAGGTGGCGCACTTGCTCACACCTACATAGAGTTTACCTGTGGCACCAAAGATAAGCGGCTTAGTGCCAAAATACCAATAACCTGCAGAGGCTTTACCATCCGCACCTGAACGCAAAGCGCCATTGATGGTGACACTGCTGTTGGTAAATGGATGGCTCTTGGATGTTGACCTGATGACAGAACTCATACCCGCCAGTGTAGCATCCTCAGCCACAGTGAGAGCACCTTTACCAAGCGTCTTGCCCTGACCAAGAATCATACTGCCCTCCGAAATGGTCACCGTTCCACTGTTCGCCCAAGTTCCTCCTACGGTCATCGCGCAATTACCGACCTTCTCAAAGTTTGACTTGTTTTTGCTGCCTGCATCGTAGATGACACCATTGAAGGTGAAATCACCCAGGTCTGAAGATCCCACCTTCCACGTCACGTCGCCAGACACACCATTCTGATTCCCAAAATTCATCTCCTTATGACGCAGTGTGCCAGAGCCAATGAGTTTACCAATAGGATAAGTAATCGAGGCGTTATCACTGGATGCCGCAATACCAATATTGGTGTTAGCGCCCGTATTGAGCGTGGCTTTAGGCATACCGCTGTTCTTTAAAGGCATGAGAATAGAGGTATTGTTGTAAACAATGGTACCCTTAAAGTCCGTCCAATTACCCGTAATCGACACACGGTTCACGGTGTTTGTTGGATTGATGGTCAGCTGTCCAGTACCCGTTAATGCACCGGAATGGGCCTTGTAGTTGTCTCTTGTCAACGTCAATGAAGCCTTAGCGCCCTCAGCCACATGGATTGGAGATATCAAGAAGCCATTACCCGAGATAGAGGCGATGCCTTGCAATTCTACTAGCTTTTTGTGGTTGCTACCTTGATAGTCCATGCTTCCCGCTTTGACGATAATGTGTGCCACACCAAGATTGCCCGTCATATTGAATGCCCCTGAACCTGCCTTCACCAAGGTGTCACCGCCAATGGCGGCCTGCTGCGTGAAGGAGGCATCGGTCTTTATGACGCCCTTACCTACCAAACGGATAGCAGATCCATTGGTGACGGCCGCCGTATTCTGGAGCACAGCACCGTTCTCAATCGAGAAATTACCCGAAGTAGTGACACCGCCAAGATTGCCGTATGCCTGTGTAGCGCTGGAAAGTGAACTGACGACGGTCGTACCGCCTGTAAGATGGTTACCACCTGTATAGGTGTTGTTATTTTTCATCGTGACAGTACCAGTACCATTGTGATGGAAGGTACCAGCAGCAATCTTACCAGCTCCTCCTATTGTGTAATCCTTAGAACCGGTATAATAGATATTGGCCGCTTTCACCTCTACACCCTCAGCGATGTTCACAGTCGTGCTCTGTGTATTATCGGTGAAATAGACATTATCATCCTCGATAAAGGCCTCTGTGGCACGAGTGGCGTCATGGGTCACGAAGTTCTCTGTCGTGGCCACGTCCCAGATGTCAGACTCTGTGGCATTCCATTCAATATCGGCAGCCTCGCGTGTTCCTTCCACGTTCAGCACAAGACGGTCTTCCTCAAGCGCCAATGCAGCCTTCACTTTGGCAATACCCTCTATCTTGATTTTGGCAATGTCGCCATCTACAGCGCCAATAATACCAAGAAAATACTGGCCGGTGGCAAGTTTTGTCTCTCCATCGGCGAAATGACAGTTGAACTCTATGACTGGTTGTTTGTACTGAGGACCGTACTTCCAGTCTTTGGCTTCTATCACCAACTTGGCCGTGTTCATCTGATCGGCCTTGTTCCCGTCACTATAAAGATCGATTTTCAAACGCGAACCGAAGCCCATCTTCAAGGAGTCGGTAGCCGTGAACGAACCGATGGCATCTATGCCTCCGATGGCTGTAGTAGCGCCATAGTCGGCAGTCAACGATTTCACCGTAATAGCCTTTGCTGGGGTATTGAGAGTGGTCAGACGATTGAGCCATAGCGGAGAATTGGCAATAGAACCATTGAGATTCAACGTGCCTGCCCAGACATCAGTATTGCCGCTGTAAGTCATATCCTTTTCAGGATAAACCAAGATGCCATCACCCTGTTTCACCACACGGGTACTGCCACCGAAGCCCCCACCCTGAAGGGTATGGGTATAATATTGATAAGTGATGTTGTAGGAAGCGGCTGTAGCCTCCGAGGGTGCAGAACCCTGTACCCACGACGGCGCATTGTCTATATATAAATAAGGTGTAGCCCCATCGGCAATCTGGATGGTCATATCGTTCGTCTCACAGGTGATGACCTCCTCACCGTTGTTCGCAATCGTACCACCATTGGCAATCTCTTTTCGTCCCTCCATCGTGAGTGCAGGGGGAGCAACAGTAATGCCTTCCAGTTCACCCAAGAAATAGGAGGTATGGGCAGGCTGGTTGTAACCGCACATCTGCCACACCATTCCATTACGATACTGATGGTCATACCACAGCGAGTAGTTACGCCACGGGGTCTCAATAGTAGTCGTATAGATACGGATCTTATTGTCGGCAGTACGCATGATGAACTCCTCACGCCAGTCGCCTAAGATATCGCCCATATAGCAGGGCGTACCCTTCGTATCGTTATTGGTCATCGAACCAGTCAATACCCACGAGATGCTGGTACCTGGCTTTAAGACAACACCCTCGGTGTTTTTGCCGTTGCGGTAGTTGAAGGTTTCCTCTTGCAGATCACCATCCCAATAGCAACGGAAGTTATCTGCCATACCGGCCGTACTCTTGAGGATGTCGAGGTGTTTGTTTTCCACCAGACTGATGGGCGGCGTATCGTGCGCCGAGAAACCTACGGCACCAGGAACCGTATTGAGGAAGTTTCCGGCTATGGAACGACCATCATCGTCGCCACCCTCAACACGATAATAGAGTTTGGAGGTGGTAAGGTCACGATAGTTGTTGGATGGGCGGTCCTCATTACAGAAGAATCCCTCCTGACCATGAACGTATGGATTGAAGTCGCCATGATGCTGAGCATCGCCATGTCCGAGTCCTGTGGTAGACAAACCTTTGCCATTGTCATCAATCACCATACTGCCCCATACAATCTCGTCACGTCCGTCCCAGTCTACATCCACAATGGCATAGTTGTGATAGCCCTGTCCGTACCAAGGCGAACCGGCCTGTTTGTTAGTCCAACGCCAACGTTCCGTCAACTGGTGGGTAGCGGGATCCACATCGAGGGCGACGAACTTATGGCGGGTGTAAATACCACGTCCAAGGAAAATACTGGGTTTACGACCGTCAAGGTAAGGAGCGCCAAAGAAATGCTTACTGGAACGATGACCATAGCCGTCACCCCAGGCTGCATTCAGATCGGTCTCCCCGTTCTCAAGACGCTTCAAGGGATAATCCATCGTGACATAAGGCACGCCTGTAGCACCATTCATGTAGACGAGATATTCTGCGCCCTCATGCATAAACCAGTTGGCACCGCCACCCGTAGCGGCACGATAGTTCTTCGAGGCATCACCAATGACGTACGTCTGACCGTCGGCAGCATGGATAGTGGTGCCATCGGCAGCACGCATAATCGCCTCTGCCTTGCCGTCAAGATCCCAGTCGTAAGCCACGATGTTCTGCTCGTTATTCTGGAAATCGCCCATATTCGGGCCGCAGTTCACCCACCATAGCACGGTGCCATCGAGCTTCAAACACTCGAAGATACTGTACTCACCATTATGGCCGTCGCGTGGGAAACTGGCATTGATTTCACTCTGATTGTCGTATTTCAATAAGATCTCCACCTGTCCGTCGCCATCGACATCAGCGCAGCACGCATCGTTGGGAACAAGGGTGGAGGTAATGGATTTGTCGTGTTGAGGTGCTATTTCCAAATAGCTATTGGCCCATGGGGTGACAGCGTCACTCATAGGCTGTTTTACACCAAGCTTTACAACCTCTACGGTATAACGATTGGAAGTGGTACCAGCAGCATCGGTGTAGTTGGAGGTGGTCAGGTTCTCAGCTATCAGCGAACCATCACGATAAAGGTTATAAGTGACATCATAGTATTCATCGCTCTGGATGCGCCAGCTGACGAAGACTCCACCTATGGTCTTCACCGCCACAACGCCACGATCCAGTTTGTCAATAACACGCTGAGCATTGGCATTCATTGCCGCTGACAGCAGGATAGATAATAGTATAAGTAGTTTGTTCATTATGTTATTATTAAGACCACGAATTTCACTAATTTAGCGAATTCTTATATGCAGAATTAGGGTTTATCCGCATGGTAATTCGTGTAATTCGTGAAATTCGTGGTTAAAAATTATTTACTTCAATTGTACGCCGAGAGCGTTGAAGATACCGGTTTCGGTCTCAATAAAAAGTTGACCGTTCTTTGCGATCTTGCGGACAGACTTCTGAGCATTCGACTTCAACGTCACAATACCGTCAGGATCCTCAGTAGCGGCATAGATCATGATGACATCCACGCCCTGGTTGTCACCACCGCCAGCCTTCAAAGTGATATCAGTAGGCTCGGTAATGGTCAACAGGTCTGACTCAGTCTCTGTCCAGTTGGTAGAAACGGCTGAGAGCCAGATTTCGTTCTCCTCACCCTCACCCTTGGTCAGCGTGCAAATATAAGCAGGTTCCTTGTCTGCGTCGAAGAGGATGGCGCGAATTTTATAGGTACCAGGCTGCAAGGTCACGAGCTTCAGGTCTTCGGTGACATAACCGGCCTTACCCATCGACGAACGTACCACAGCATTACCATTGGTACATTCCACAGCACCGGAAAGATCCTCACCCTCGGAGAGGAATACCACACCCTCATATTCAGTAGCCTTATAGCTGACCACAAACGTGGTATCGCCTTCGCCATTCTTCAGATCGAATGTCTCAACAAACTCGTTGCCCTTTGCACCATGGGTATAGGCTTTGCCTTCACTATCGGTGAGCCAGTAAGGATAATTCACTTTATAGGTTGAACCTGTCAGACCTTCGGTCAGAGGAGCCAGTTCCTTCAGCACCGTCACATTGTCGCCATCAACGTATGCAGCAACCACTTTGTAGTTGCGGGGAAGCTTCGGCTGTGCCTCGGAAATATCGATGGTCTTCACGTAGCAGTTGCTGAAGCGGAACGTGATGTCGCCAGCGGTCTGCACCTCAAACTTGAAGTTGGCGTAGGCAGAACCTAACTGCACGGAGTCCTGAACACCTGTCGAAGCCAAAATACCATCAGGAGCAATAGCGGCACCATTCATGGCCTGGATGCAAGTGCGCTTGCTGTCGGTAGCCTTAGTAGCACGGTTGGCACTAAAGGTAATGACATCACCATCCTGACAATCAGGAATCACCATAAACTGGTCATTGCCGTTGAACACAATAGCATCGGCCCAACCGCCACCATGACCGCTGACATAGAATACTTTCTCGCCGAACTTGAACGTCAGGTCCTCTGTTGCGGGCAGAGCCGTTCCGTCTGGAAGCACAATCTCCTGATAGTTACGGGCTGGCACATAATAACGTGCATTACCACTCTTCGTAATGTCGATATACTTAGCGGGATCCTGTGCCTCTGCATTTTCTGCTGCTTCTGCAGCAATCTGCTCCAACGAAGCATCATCGATGGCAAACGACCAGCTCATCTTACGCTCAGCACCACGGGTCTTGAAGTTCAGTACATAACCACCCTCTGCAGCCAGTTCAGCGCCATCGACCTTGACAGAGGTGATTGTCAGGGCATAAGCTGTAGCGGGTAGCAACTCAAACTCAGCCAGGTCGAGTGTGACACCAGAGGCAAACGAACCTTCAACACCGTCGAAGTCGATTTCATTGAAAGCACCTGCTATCACAAAGTTCGTGGCTGCGGGATCGGCAACACCCGAGACATTTGGGAATGTCACGGTAATTTTACCGGTTGTAGGATTAATCTTACTTCCATCTTTGAGGCTGAAGTTAATATCTCCCAACACTACCTGAGCCATCGAGCTGAGGCAGAAAAAGAAAGCCATCAAGGCAAGCGTAGAAATTCTTTTCATAAGCAATTATTCTTGTTTTTAAAAGCCCTCGTGCTTTTTGGGCGCGAGGGCTTATCAATTTATTTCTCAATATCTACATTACTCGGCAGCAGCTGGTTTAGAAATCTTGACATCGTCAAGTGAAACCAACTTAGCTGCATCGTCGTTCTTGATTACCAGTGAAGAGCCAGCAGGGATCGTAACGCCCTCAACAACGTTCTCACCTGTGACAGCACCACCCCAAGAAGGAATAGTCAGACCCTCGAACCATGTCACATTGCCTTCAGCATCGCGCAGACCGAGTACGTAAGGAGGTTCAGCAGCATCGTTAGAGTCGTTACGTCCGTAGATGGTTACAGTATAGGTACCAGCCTCTGCAATAGGCTCAGTCCAAACGTAAGAATCAACATCGAGACGAATACCACGACCACCTGAGAAGCGATCGAAATAGATACCATCACC
>JAEEGL011531873.1_pt1 | contig 10128 bp, 7 predicted proteins | sample 9134231 | NCBI WGS metagenome assembly JAEEGL01 (sample SAMN16246548, study PRJNA631951) | gut metagenome | biome: gut microbiome; feature: rumen; material: fiber-attached | host: Bos | place: Iran: Karaj | collected 2018-10
CCATGCTGGCATAGCCTGCAAGACTTGCAAGGATTTCAGAGTCTTGCAGGCATGCCTTACCTTTGCCTTTAAAAATGATCGGAATGCAGCTGCCGCAGCATATCATAGACCTCGTCGGTAATCTCTTTGACGAAGGCATGGACGACGAGACAATTTGCCGCGCCGTCCTTAAAGAATGGAGAAAACGTATGGAAAATCCCCGCCGGGAAGCGTTTGGAAACGACCCGGCGGGTGATTCAATTAATAATCAGGCATGTCTGGAAATATCTCCTTTCTGATCAGAAACTGGCCCTTTAGGAATACAAACTGGAACAGAAGGATCCCTTCACTCAATACAATAAAGATTTGAAGAGTACTGCGGCGAGGCAGGCATCTGGCTCTCCTCCAAGGCCCTGGCGGCGGCTCTCGTGGTATTAGAGATCCTATTGGTTATCGTTGGCGTTATCGTTTATTACTCGATGAAGGCGGAATATGCATAGATCTCGCATCAGCTTTTCCTTTTCAGCTATAGAAATAATGCCGAATAACTATTTTTCAATAACTTTGTATTTGTAATTGTGTTCCATGCTCCAGTATATTGAGGACAATAAAGGTTTTCAAACCGAACGCATTGTCAATTCGGAGGAACCCTTGAAGATCGGACTTATTGACGCCGATCTTTTGGATCATGGGACCAAACATCCCAACTTGGCCTTACTAAAAATGTCTGGTTTTTGTAAGAGCGTTCAACTTAAGAACGGGGGGAAGCACGATGTTCGGCTTATATGTAATTATTCCGAATTGCAATCAAGAGCGCTCTTTCAAGATATGGATTATGACATCATTGCGATATCGAGAGTTTTCAAGTTCACAATCCTTCCTGATGTGGCACAAAGACTTGTTGATGAGCATCTTGCATATTATGGTGGCACGGGTTTCTTTGAGATAAATGGGCCTTCTCTCCCAAATGAAATAGAGCATCATATGCCTGATTATCATCTATATGACGAGTATATCGAAATACAAACAGGTGGAGATGAGAAAAAAAAGAAAAAAGATTGGGACGATTATCTAAACTACTCGATTGGTTTTACAACAAGAGGTTGTATTCGGCATTGTGGATTCTGCGTTAATAGGTTATTGAACAAAGTCGTTGCATGGTCTCCTGTTTCAGAGTTTCTAGACGAAGATCGGCCAAATATATATTTGTGGGATGATAATATTATGGCGGCTCCTCCCATAGTATTTAAGTCTGTGATGGATAGCCTGAAGGCAACGAATAAACCATTTCAATTTAGGCAGGGAATGGATATTCGTTTGATGACGGACGAAAAAGCAGAACTACTTTCGCACGTAAAATACCATGGAGATTTCATTTTTGCTTTTGATCATTATCGGATGGATGATCCTCATGAGAAGAAACAGGTTGAACAGACGATAAGAGGGCTTCAGGTCTGGAGAAGGCATTGTAATAAATCCACGAAGTTATATGTTCTCGTAGCATACGATAGCCAAGATGAGAAAGACATAGAAGGGACTTTTTTTAGGATAGAAACGTTAATGAAATATAGGTGTTTGCCATACATTATGCGTTTTGAGGCATATCACCAATCAAGGTTCAAAGGGCTTTATATTCAAATTGCCCGATGGTGTAATCAGCCCAGTTTCTTCAAGAAGAAGAGTTTCAGACAGTACTGCGAGGCAAACGAGGAGTACCATAGGAGAAAAACGCCACACGCCAAGAAAAATAGTGCTTGTTATCAAGCAATGCTTGATTTCGAGAAAGAGTTTCCCGAGATAGCAGCCAGATATTTTGATTTAAGGTTTGATCAGTTGGCGGCTAAGGGGGCCAATTATACGAACATACCAGAAAGAAGCCATAGAATCGACTGAATATGGAAATGATAGAATTCTTCTCTAGGGTGAATGATAATGTGCTAAATGCCCAGGTTGTTAAATCTGGATCCGCATATGACTATTCCTCTGCACTTCAGTACGTCAACGAACTGATTTCCACGCCCTTTGACATCTTCTTAAACCATATCAAAGATGAATTGGAATTGCCATTTGTATTATCATCAGATGTGCCTCAATTCTCCAGTATAGCTTCCGCCACAGTAAAATATTGCACCTTTATGGCCGCACTCCCACCCGTTGGCTATACCTTCGAGGAGATTGGTAGGATATTGCAACCAGGCCACACTGAAGATGTTTGGGCAAACAGGAAATTTGGAGAAAATCACGTGAAGACAGCGGAACTCCTTGGCCTATCTTTTTTAAATGAAAAGAAGTATTACTTGTCAGCCGTAGGTCATGTGTTCCCTGATTTGTCGAGTGACCAGCAAGACCAGTTACTCTCGCGAATGGTATTGAGGAATCCTCTTGTCTTTAATGTCGTTCACAAGCTTCTAAATGGACAAAATGTAACAATTGAAGATGAGATCTCCTTTTTATCCGAATCTACAATTAAGCGCAGGAAAAACAACACATTAATAATATGTAGATTGATTGGACTCAATAAGGATGTAAGAGTTCAAGAGTACCTTGACAGAATAAAATAGGCGGAGATTAGCTCTCCGCCTATTTTATGCGTCATCTGCGTTTAATTCTTGTAGAAAATTGACGAACACAAAAGGATCATCAAACTCATACCTCTCATTCGTCCATTTATCGTTGAGATACTCGAACCCAACGCTAGCATATGCTTCCATTCTCCGAATAAGCTCTTTTACCCAATCATCAATTGCATCTGCGCTGGCGTCGTCTAGCTCACTCCATTCAACACCGGTTTCCTCGCTTTCGTTTAGGAGCATCAGAATAATATAATCGCGTAAGGATGCCGGCTTCCAATTGCCAAAATCCGCAATATTGAAGGTCTTTTCATCCTTCGCAATGAAATCTGAATCTTTTAACTGGCCCTTCTTTATCTTATGACCTATCATAAATGCATACATAAAAGACTGACCGTAGGCACCAAGTGTACTTATACCACCTTTTCCGCTTTTATCTCCTTCAGTGGCTATTCCGGCCAGAAGGTCCCTGAATTTCTCTTTACATTTGGGACGTCTCGTCCCAAATAGATCGGTTAATTCCTGACTATTCATACTAAATATATTTCTTCGTTTTAGTTACCAATGACGTCACATCGGAACGCTCCTCGATATAATTGATATAGAACGTTCCTGGGATTTCTCCATTCTTCATCCGGTTATATATCTCTTCACCCAAGGTGTTCATATTAGACGGGGCGTCCACGTCATAAAGGTCTTTAACCATTATGATGCTTTGAGTAAAGACATTGGGGGCTATTCTGAAAAAGTTCTTGATGAAATTATCACCGAATTCCGAAAAAGGCGCATCCGAAATGAAAGGATAATCAAAACGATTATCACCAACTTTAGTTGAGATGATCGCCATAATAATCGAGAGTTGTTTCATTCTCTGGAATCCAGTTCCAAGTCCAGTGAGTTCTCCGTTCTCTGCGTTTTTGATAGAAACATGAACGGTTCCATCGCTTTGCTTATCAAACGTTAAAGTCCCTCCCTCAACAGGGTTCCCTTTGAGCAGATCTTTATACTTTTCATTTGCGTCTTTTCTCAAGCCATCCAATATACGATCAAAAATGCGCTCTTTTGCGGAGTCAACGATTTTCTCCACGCAAAGGACGAGATCACGGAAATCCTGGTACTTCTGAATGGAGTTATCAGTGGAATTTGAATCTAGTTTAGAATCAATTTGTTCAATACGTGTTTTCCACCGTCCAATAGCGTCAGTGATTCTAGTAATTTCCGCATTATACTTTTCAATATTCTTGGTGGCTAATTGGAATTCGCTTAAATTAGATTTGTCTTTACTTTCATCGTTTGTCGTCCCGCCAACGTTGATAAAGCGGGTCTGTATGTCTGCCAGTTCTGTTCGTTTGTTCTCAAGCGCATCATTTATTTCACGTATTTCATCGCGATAAGCGGCAACAGAATCAAGGAGTTTTTTATTATCGCATTCTACACTACTTGCACTAATCTGGATATCACTGAAAAAGCGACTAAAGTCATTTGCCGTTTCGGGTGCATTTTCTTTTGGTCTCTCAATAAGCCTTTGTATATTAAGCCAAGGTTCTGACCCTCTTTGTGCCGGGCGTCCACACACTTCACAACGTTCCATTCTGAGCATACGACGTAAAGAGGGTACATCTGGTGAACCTTCGGGTAACAAAATAGTAGAAGGATCTGTCTTAATCTGGTGTTGAACCATTTTCAATGCTCGAGCCGTAACCAAATTATCCCGCTTGGCGACATAAGTAGAGATGGAATCACTATGGCCTATCAATAGCCATGGCCTATCAGAATATAACTTAGACGTGATTGCCGCCTCTTTATTTCGTTTACTCTCTTTCAATCTTTCGATTTCGGCTTCAGCCTCACGAATCTCACTTCTATACGCTTCACGACTAGAAGCGTTTTCTATCAGAGCCTCGTAGCGTTCTTTTGTCTCTTTTGCTTTTGACAGTTCTTTATTTAAGTTTTCAAGTTGTTCCTCATTATTACCGATCCGTTCTTCTAGAGTCGATTTTTCTTCCAAAAGTTCTTTTGACTCGTTGCTCTTTTGTGAATTACTTGCTTGTTGTTCGCTATATAAGCTCTTTGCTAACCTAGATAGAGTAATACAGTTGGTTTTTATTTTCACGATATCCCCAATGTCCGCTAAAGTCTCAATGGTTTTCTGTAGGCCATTCTTACTAGATAGGTCAACAATCCTCTCCATTGATTCCCCTTGGAGCAGCGCATACTCCCTTAGTTGTGTAGGGATAATGTCTTCTATAATTCTAGTTTGTTGAGAGGTGTCGTATATCGGCGTCGTCGATCCGTGTGATGTTTCGAAAATATCAATAATCTGACCGGACGGTTCCCACGTCGCTCCATTCTTTCGGAATTGTACCTTTTTTGACACCTCGTATACTCTAGCCCCATTAGTATACTCTATCTTCACCGCCATTGTAAAGGGTTGTCCAATAGATTTAGCTTTCGAAGATGCCATTTTGATAAAGGATGCACCTGCAGACTGGATCATTTTCAGATCAGAGTCATATACTTGGTCCTTCAAGATCCACAAAATCCCATTGTAAAACTTTGACTTTCCCATATTGTTATCAGCGGAAATGATATTGATTCCGCTGGTAAATGTGAAAGTGTTGTCTTCAAGAGCCCCAAAATAATTGTAAAAATTCTGGAAGGCAATAGATTTAATTAGTGTACCCATACTTAAATCTTCTTGATTGCTTTTATTTCGTTAAACGTTTGTTGGGGAGACAGGCCATTGTACCCACCTCGAATAACGGATTTAATGACCTCAATGTTTGAATCTGGAGAAGGCACATCCATCCTTGCGGATTCAATGTCTCCTTTGGAAATTGGCAACAAAGACTCAAGTTCTGGGTCGCTTAAGATTTCTTTGAGAATGTCGTCAGGTCTCATATAAAAAATGTTAAAATCTATTGCGTTACGGAAAGGATCAGCTCCGCTAAATTCAAATGATAATAATCAACAATACTGTCCAAAGCAGGTTTAACATGTTGATAATAGTTGGAAGATAATTGCGCGAAGTAAGCTACACGAGCCAGTTCCTGCTTGACTAGTTTTGCCTCTATATCGAAATACTCTGGTTCAACACCATCTATGACAGAAGAAGGAACGACAATCATATCATAGATATAAGCCATAGACTTATCATCATGCTTTCTTAACAGTCTACCTCGTCTTTGAATAAACTGTCTAGGGTTACCTGTACTTGATGCAAAAATGCCGTATTGAGTCCGAGGAATATCAACACCCTCATCGAGGCATTTCATGGCGAGTAAAACATCTATCTTACCCTCTTCAAAACCAGTAAGTATCGCCTTGCGCTCATGCTTGCTCTTTTCTCCAATATATGTGTTACAACGCACTTTTGGGAACACCTCATTTATTGCCCTAAGCATCTCCTCGATTATTCTAGGTGAGTCATCGGCATTTTCAGCGTCCTTATCATTCTCAGATATCCCCTCAGGTACATAAACGAAGCAATACTTTAGAGAATCTTCCCCGATGCTCTTTATTATCGACTTGAGCGCCGCGACTTTCCCTTTAGCCTTATGAAGAATTCGCTTTCTTTCCTGCAGCAATTTTTTAGCTTTCTCTTCATCTTTACAATGACCAGCGGCATCATATAACCGCATTATTCTCATAGAAAGGGCCACGTACTCCTTCATCTCATCTTCCTCGAGAGAAACAATTACAGGGAAGTAATTATAGGGCATAAGACGATCTTTTGCCATAGCTTTCTCCATAGAAAAGCTGACGATGTACGGGTATTTGTCATTGAACAGAGCTTCAATCTCCGCTGTGCCTTCTTCGTCGTAAATACGTGAGGGCGTTGCCGATAAGGCGATCCTCCTCTGAGCCTTGATTGTCTTAAATGCGGCTAGAACTGTGGGAGAACCAATATTATGAGCTTCATCGGCAATAACAATTAGATCATCTGGTAATTGATTAACTAATTGCTGAAAATCTTTATTGCAATAAGAATCGTATGTTGATACGATAAAGAAATTACACTCCTTCTTATATATTCTTATATCGTTCTTTAGTTGGGCAACTTTTGCTCGCCATTGAGGGTTTGCTGATGAAACCTCAATGATAGTATCAAACCCAAATGAGTCTATTTCATCTTTCCACTGATCTACCAAAGCTATAGTTGGAACTAATACAAGAACCTGATATTTTCCACTATCAACGTATTCGTGAAGGACACAGTTTAGCGAAGTAATAGTCTTTCCCGTCCCAGTTGCCATCGCAAAAATGCCCTGCTTGCCATTTTGCACCCAAGACTTATATGCATCTTCTTGGTAGTCGAAAGGAGAATGCCCATCTGGGAAATGAGGGGATGTGTCATTTGCTCTTTTCACCACATTAGGAGTAACATATCTCTGGGACAACCTTTCTTCTTCTTCCAACAATTCTGATGACTTTATGCTGGGATACTCGGATACTATTACCTGGCAAAAAGTTTTTGCTTCGTAAATGATAACGTCTTCCTTCTGTCCATCCCACATTTTTTCATATCGCGCCACGCTATCCATCACCTTCCCCATACTATCCTCCCCTTTCCAGGAACACGTACACTCGATGGTCTCAAGATTGGAAAGGAGTGCGCTTGCGGTCATATTAAGAGATCCCGTAAAACTGACTTTATCGCCATTCTTATCTGTAAAGACACCGACCTTTTGGTGGGCCAGCCCTCCATTCTTCTTTACAACGATGCGTACAATTACCCTTTTTTGTTGAATTAATAAAGAAAGGCACTTGAAAAAATGCTCGTTCCTTTCGGATAGAGTCTTTTTTAATTCCGCGTACTGCTGTAAGAGAATATCCTCTAGGCCTTTAGGATCCCCATTTTTGAAAAGGTTGTAATCCTCTTCGCTTAGATGCTCATTGATATATAGCCTCATGTTGCCCCCATTAACAATGAAACGGGCAAAACCAGCAGATAAAACATTAATGCTTGTACTGCTGAAATAACCTAGGCCCAAATCAAATTGGATGCTATTTGTGAGGGTAAGCTCACAGAAATCCATAGGAGAACATCCTTGCTCACCAGATGTGTAAGAATATCTGAAACTTATATCCCTAAGCATGATTATCGCCTAATTTGCATTGTTAAATGAAGGAACAACCTCCTTTGCTCTTGACTAAACCGTTCATTCCTCATATCATCAGACGCATTCAAAAGCCATCGATATAGCCCTGGTTCTCGGTCCTTAGGCGGCAATTTTCCCCTGTGAGAAATAATATATTCTTCGCATCTTCTGCAGTTCTCTTTCCAGATGTCCGGAGCATATGTTTCAATTACATCTTTTACTTCAGGTCTATCTTGATTCCTTTCAACCCATTTAGCAAGTTCAACTTCTTTTTCATCACAAGAATCTTGTGTGGGGAATCGACGTTCGTTATCAAGAAATTGCTTTAAGAATATTATACGGTCTGCCAAAGGGATCCTTGACGCATCATTAACCCGCACATAAGAGCCGGGATACTCCTTACTGGCGAGCCCATATAACCCACCCTCATAAAGAACAAAACGGTTTTGTGAGTCGCTCTGGAGACTAGTTCGTATACTGCTTTTCGAACTGGTCGGAAAATAAGCTAGCACATAAACGACTATATCATCCAACGCAACTGGAACCAGCGAATCACTGAGAACACGAACAACCGCATCACGAATACTTGTGGGGACGTTGTTTGATGCTAACAAGAATCTTGTCTGTTGATTACCACTGCGAATAAACTGTATACGAGTATCCTCTCTTAATACCAACCTTACAGTATCTTCAGAGAACGTGCATAAAGGATACTGTTGGGACGCGAGATTGATGATCTCGGAGAGCGTGAGAGGCGATTTAGATTCCTCGACAATGCTATAAACAATACCCGCAATATCATATTTCTTCGGTAGAATATGAATCACATCTGCCACATCTTCCTCATATAGTCCATGCTCTGAAAGGGCATAAGCCTTTAAGATTCGCAAAACCCTATCTACGAGACTCATTGAAAACTGTATCCAACACGAGGAATCCTCAATATATTCTCTTAGGTTAAGATCAATCTCCTTTGACGCGTTTTCTATGAGGGTGTCAAAATCATCAAATAGCCGTTCGAAGTCAATTGCCTGACATAAGTCTTTTCTTATGATACGAACTACATGCCCTCGATCATTCTTCTCAATACTCCCAAAACAAGTATAATCACCTATTACACTCGACAAATAGTTGAGTATAAAAGCATTCGTAAAGGATGTCCCTTCTGAGTTGTTTAACTCTGTTATTCGGCTAATCCGGTCCGAAGAGGACAGGTAGTCATTGGGGCCGAAACAATCCAATAAATAGTGATTGTGTGTCCTTTGCAAGCACTTGAAAAAATCAGAATGGCCTCCAAATAATTTGTTATAACCCTTAGATACACGTTGCCCTACTCGAGATTGGGTAACGTTCATCTCTTTAGCTAGCTCGCCAATAGTCCTTCGTCCTTTATTGTAATCGATTCCATAAGACAACGCGAAGCATGCCAGGTCTCCATCAGAATCAATATACTTGGACAATAACCACATCAAAGGATAATGGCTATGCTGCTCCAAATAAGATGTCAAGAACGCGATATCTTCGGCACTTAATGAGATGATCTTGGAAAATAGCCCGAGGGCCTGAAAGGTTGCCTTTTGTGCCTCTTGTTTTCTGATTTGAAATACTATCTCTTCTGCGTCACTTTCCGTTTGTTCTTGCGGATGCTCTGGCTTAACCATATCTCTTCTTATCAAGAAATGGCAAAGCTGAGTAATCTCCTTTATTGTTTTACGTCCGCAGTTCCTTAAGTCGTTCGGAATTGTTTGATTGTGCCCGTAATAAAACTGAAGTAGTGCCGTCTTCGTTACCAGTCGATATGATTGAAGAACATTATAAGCCCGTACAGAAACGTCCCAATCATTTATACTATCATATCTCTCTCGCTTACTTTGTGCCGTCGTTACTGTTCGTTTGAGCTCTTGACATAGGCGTGTTAGTTCACCAATAGTATAGTAACCGGCATTCTTTCCAGATGGAATGGAATTATTATTCGCGGAATAATAATCCAATAAATCTTTTACAGATCTAATTCCATGAGAGAGGCAATAGTTATAAGCACGCACGGACAGGCCTAAATCTTTAAGCCAATCATTCTCGGAAAAATGATTTGTCCCGTTCATGAATGTGGTAGTTTTGCTTGTAGTAAACAAAGATCAGTATTTTTTCTGAGATCAACGTGATCTTATTTTTACATAATAATCTAGCGAATGTGAAGTTATGCTGAACACGAGGCACAGACAGTTATCATATTGTTTAGAGAAACAATTCTGAAAAGCGAAAAGGCTAGAGAAAGCGATATAATGATCCTCAGAAGTCCCCTTTACCCTGCGCGGAAAGCCACCCGCCTGCGAGTAACTTTTTATTGGGCCATTTTCTCGTTTTTGGGATATTTTTTGGGATACTTTTTACTAAAAATGCCTTGCAGAACGTTCTGCAAGGCATTTCGGCGGAGAGGACGAGATTCGAACTCGTGGTACGGAATGACCCGTACGTCG
>JAEEGL011601413.1_pt1 | contig 10128 bp, 8 predicted proteins | sample 9134231 | NCBI WGS metagenome assembly JAEEGL01 (sample SAMN16246548, study PRJNA631951) | gut metagenome | biome: gut microbiome; feature: rumen; material: fiber-attached | host: Bos | place: Iran: Karaj | collected 2018-10
TATCGAGAAAGATATTCCTTTAAACGAAAGTGTTGTCTATCTGCGCATCACTGCCGATCCGCAGTTCTATCATCTATACTATTCAACGGACGGCGAGCAGTTCACCCATCTTGCCCGCATGGATTACCGTTATCTGAGCACTGAGACCATCGGTGGCTTCTGTGGTGTGCATCTCGGCATCTTTGCCCACACGCTTACAAGCGTGATCAGCCACGCCGATTTCGACTGGACAGAGCTGACAAACTAAAATATAGTTATTGGTTTCTTCTTGACTGCTGTGGTGCTATGACGCGGTTCATCATCGACAACCGTATCACCAACCCCGAGGATCTCAATGCCTTCAGCTATGAGGGCTTTGTATACGACCCGAAACTAGGTGCGCTCGGCCCTATGGGACGCTTGCCAGAGCAAGAACCCAATTATCCTCATTTTATCAAGCAATAATCTGGATCAGACAGTCCTATCATCTTGTAGCATCAAAACTTCCTAAGGTAGTCCGACAAAAGAATTTATAATGTAGTTACTTCATTCTGATTTGCAAAGGCGTTAGGCCGAAGTGTTCCTTCACGTACTTACCAAAAAACGAAGTGTTAGGGAAGCCGAGCTTGTCGCATATTTGCTTGATGCTATAGTCGGTCTGCTTCAGGTAGTAGCGGATATCCTCTAATACATGTTCCGTAATCCACTCATTAGCGGTCTTGCCCGAGTGCTTCTTGCAGATCGCAGAGAGGTGTTTGGGCGAGATGCAGAGTTGAGTAGCATACCATTCCACAGTGCGATGCTTCACATCAACAGAGTGCAACAAGTCGAGGAAACGCTGGAAATGATTATTGTTAATATGAATATCTATTGAAATGTCATCGTTCAGCATACGTTGTTTCAAAGCGCCACAAAGACCGAGGACACCTCCGCGCAAAAGCGACTGGATAACATCGGTACGAAAGGGATGATTCATACTTTTGTCGAAACACAGACGAAGCATTTCATAGAAATTGGTGTAGAACTGCAGGTCAACATCATCCATAGTGACAACGTGCATTCTGTGAACATAAACAACATCATTCCAGACATTCATTTTCTCGTGCAGGAAACTCTGCAGGATGCGGTTGGTAAAGAACATGGCCTTTAGATTAAAATCAGGACTAATCATCGGATTAGTAACAATGACGTTTTGGGGGATGACGGCTATCTGGTTCTTGTGCAGTTCTATCGTCTGCCCGTTCAGTGTACTCTGTACTTTTCCCTGCGTACAGATGACTATAGCGTTCATCGATACATAGGCGTTACTGATTTCGGCAAACTTCTGGATGTTGTCAACAATGACGATGTCGTTGTCGGAATAGCCAACCTGAATGTCCTCATTGTCGGTTAGCGTCTGGAGCGAAATCTCTTCTTGATGTTTCATGGTGCAAAGGTACGTATTTTGGATAAAAAACAATGTCCTAATTGGAATTTTCTATTACCGATAATGCTTATAGAGGTGAAAACGATAATAAATTCAGTCGATTAGAACATGCACAGCAAGAGAATAATCAGTAATTTTGCACCCAAATCAAACATTTTGGGAATGAAAAAGGTAATTTTAGGACTGCTGACCATTCTGATGGTATGCAGTTGTAGTGAGAAAAAAGAAAATGGAGTAAAGGCTCCGACGCGTGTAAAAACAGAAGTGGTATCATCGGTCTGTGATATGGCTGGCCAGACTTTTGTGGGTATCGTTGAGGAGCGAGAGGGTACTGCCGTCAGTTTCACGAGTATGGGTATCGTGAAACGCGTGTTAGTGAATGAGGGGCAGGCCGTTAGTCGCGGACAACTTATCGCCGAGATGGACGACACACAGGCCCGCAATCTGCTCTCTGGTGCTGAAGCCCAGATGGCACAAGCCAACGATGCCTTGGAGCGCTATAAGATGCTGCACGACAACGGCTCGCTGCCCGAGGTACAGTGGGTGGAGATACAGAGCAAGGTGGCGCAGGCCAAGTCGCAATACGAGGTGGCCAAGAAGAACCTGGCCGACTGTCGGTTGACTGCTCCCGTCAGCGGCATTATCGGTAAGAAACTGGTGGGTGCTGGTGAAACTGCCATGCCATCGCAGGCTGTTGTAACCATCCTCGACATCACCAGTGTGAAGGTGAAGGTGTCTGTTCCTGAGGCTGAGATTAGTGGCATTACTGCATCGACCCCATCGACCATCAATGTAGAGGCTGCACAATCTACTGTCAGCGGTGGTAAAATAGAGAAAGGTATACAGGCGGACGCGCTCACGCATACGTATGAGATAAGGATCAACGTGCAGAACGCTAACAGAAAACTATTGCCAGGCATGGTGGCGAGTGTTCAGTTTGCACATAAGGGGACAGTCCCTGATGTGCCGCAAGCAGCACACGAGGGACAGTCCCCGTGTGCGGTGCCCGTAACGGCGGTACAGAAGAGGGCCGGCGGCACGCTGTTTGTCTGGACGGTGGCTAGTGACAGCACGGTTCATCGCACCACCATAACCACAGGACAAACCGCAGGTAACCATATCGCAATTACCAGCGGTATTGAGAATGGCATGCGCATTGTGACTGAGGGTTATCAGAAACTGAGTGAAGGAAACAAGGTGGTGTATTGATTCATGGTAAAAGGTTAGTGGTTATATGAAGAATATGGACTGGCTGAAATGGCCATTGGAACACTACTCGATATCGCTGCTCATTGTAGTTATCCTGCTTGTGTTGGGTATCTACGGCATGTACGTGATGCCTAAGGATGAATTCCCACATGCCACCATCCGACAGGGTGTGGTGGTAGCCGTTTATCCTGGCGCTACCAGCGAGGAGGTGGAACAACAGGTGGCTCGCCCATTAGAACGCTATCTGTTTACCTATGGTGAGGTAAATCGCGTCAAGACAACCACCACATCGCAGAACGGCATGTGTATTGTGATGGTACGTCTGAATGATGAGGTGAATAATAAGGATGAGGTGTGGAGTAAGATCAAGCATGGTTTGAACACCTTCAAGATGCAGTTGCCCAGCGGTGTGCTTGCCCTCGTGGTCAACGACGACTTCGGCAACACCTCGGCCCTGCTGATTGCTATCGAGAGCGACCAGCGTAGTTATCGCGAGTTGAAACAGTACAGCGACGATCTGAGCGATCGTCTGCGCCGGATTCCGTCGGTGGCCAACGTCAAACTCTTCGGAGAACAGAAAGAAAAGATATCACTCTACATAGACCGTCAGCGCCTGCAGGCCTACGGCATCGGTCAGCAGCTGCTCTTCACTCGTCTGCAAGCCCAGGGTATCACGACTATGAGTGGCAGCATCAGTGATGATGACCAGCAGATACCCATACATATCGAAGCGATGGAGGACAGCGAAGAGGAGATTGCCAATCAGATTATCTTCTCCGATCCCGTTAGTGGGAAGGTGGTACGTGTGAGGGACATTGCTCGTGTGGTGCGTGAGTATGAACCGATGGCAAGTCGCATCGAACAGAACGGTCATCCCTGTATGTTGCTGTCGCTGGAGATGACGCCAGGCAACAATGTGATACAATATGGCAAGGAAGTGGACCGTGTGCTCAATGAGTTCCGTGCCAACGAACTGCCTGAGGATGTCAACGTGACCCGTATTGCTGATAAACCGAAGGTGGTGTCGTTGAGCATTACATCGTTCTTGCGCGACCTGCTTATCTCTATGGCCATCATTATCCTGGTAATGATGGTGCTCTTTCCCTTGCGCTCGGCTATCGTGGCTGCCATCACTATTCCGTTGAGCACTTTCGTATCGGTATCCATTATGTATATGATAGGCATCGAACTGAACATCGTGACGCTGGCGGCACTCATTGTGGTACTGGGAATGATTGTGGATAACTCGATTGTGGTCATTGATGGCTATTTGGAATACCTCGGCAAGGGTTATGAGCCGAAGATAGCTGCCATCGAGTCGGCCAAACAGTATTTCATGCCGATGATGTTGGCCACCATCTGTATCTGTGCCATTTTCTTCCCCTTTCTTCTCACGATGAAGGGTGTGTTCCACGACTGTTTAGAAGACTTCCCCATCACTATTACCATCAACCTCATGGTGTCGCTCATACTGGCTGTAACGGTAATACCATTCCTGGAAGTACACATCATCAAGCCTGATAAGGTGAGTACAGGAGGTAATATCATTACGAACTGGGTACAAAACACCTATAATCGCGTGTTAGCGTGGACTTTCCAGCACCCCTGGTTTACCATCGGCGGCGGCATAGGAATCATTTTGCTATCGACACTCATTCTTCCTACGCTGAAGATACGACTCTTCCCTTACGCCGATCGCGCCCAGTTTGCAGTGGAGATATTCCTGCCAGATGGAAAAGGATTGGCTGAGACGGAACAGATAGCAGATTCCGTACAGCATGCCTTGGAGAAAGATAAGCGTATCACTGGCATTACCGGTTTCATAGGCTGTTCATCACCTCGTTTCATGGATGCATACGCGCCCCAGATAGCAGGCAACAACTATGCCCAGTTTATCGTCAATACCAAGAGTGATAAGGCAACTGTAGATTTGTTGGCAGAGTATCAACCCCAATTGAGCGAGGCGTTCCCCAATGCCTACGTGAAATTCAAACGACTGGATTTCTTGGAGGTCAACGAACTGGAATACCGCTTTTATGGCGATAATCTCGATTCGCTGCATGTGGTAGCCGAACAATTGATGGAACGTATGCGCCAGATGCCTGAAGTGGAATGGGTACATACCGACTACCTGCAACCCTATCCGATTATCAATGTGGAACTTGATCCCGTCACATCGGCACAACTTGGCATCACCCGTACCACCGCCCAGTTGGCCCTGAGTGCCACATCGAGTGACCTGCGCGTAGGTCAGATATGGGAGGGAAACTATGAACTGCCTATCGTGGTGAAAGATGATACTGACATGACCTTCTCTGATGTTGAGAACTTGGGTATCTCGTCGCCAATAACGATGCTTTCGGGTGGATTCAATAGCACTAACAGCACCGTTCCGCTTCGCCAGATAGCTAAAGTAAAGCCCAAATGGAGCGAGAGTCGTATCATGCATCGTGGCGGCGAGCGTTGCATCACCGTGACAGCCCAGTTTGCTCAGGGTGTATATACTGGCCCTGTAGAAAAAGAGATAGCCCGTATCATGCAGGAGGAGATACAAGTTCCACAAGGTGTACGCAGCGAGGTAGGAGGCGAAATCGAATATGGCGACGAAGCACTGCCTCAGATATTTGGCGGTATTTCCATCGCCTTGATTATCGTGTTTTTCTTCCTACTCTTCAATTTCAAGAAGTATGGTATTACATTTGTCTGCATGGTAGCTCTGGGCCTGATGACGCCTGGTGCACTTATCGGTTTAGGACTGATGGACCGTGCTCTAGGCCTGACCTCTATCTTTGGTCTTATCACGCTGATGGGAATGATTATGCGTAACGAGATTCTCATCTTCGAGCATGCCATCGACCTGATCAAAAAATATGTAGCGGAACATGGTGACTGGACCGTAAATCGCGACGCTTACAACGAGGCTGTGAAACAGGCTGCCTACGAGGCTGGCAAACGCCGCATGGTGCCCATCTTCCTGACTACGGCAACTACTGCCGTTGGTGTTGTGCCGATGATTATCGCTCAGAGTTCGTTCTGGATGCCTGTGGGTGTTACCATCTTCGCTGGTGGTATCGGCTCACTCATCATGGTAGTCACCATGCTACCTGTAATATATTGGAAGGTATCGACTAAGTGAAAAGTGAATAGTGAAAAGTGAAAAATTTGCTACTGCAATGAAACAGATATTATCTATTATTGTTTGTCTTTTATGCTGCCATTCTATCGCAGCTAAAACATATACATTACAGCAGTTAAAGGACTCGGCCCGACAGAACAACATTGCCGTCCGCAATGCCAAACACGCTGTGGATGCTGCCCAGCAGCAGCGCAAGGAAGCCTTCACCAAGTTTTTTCCCAACATAAGCGGTACTGGTATGTGGTTTAATGCCAACAAGGGCATGGCTCAGACAGAGCTGAACCTCTCTGAGCAGATAACGCCCGAATTAGGCATGGCCCTTGCCCAGACACTACCTGCCGAGGCCCTTGCTGCCCTTGGAAACCCCATTAGTGTGTCGATGATGAAAAATGGTACCATCGCTGGTATCAATGCCGTACAACCCATCTTCGCTGGTGGACAGATTATCAATGGCAATAAACTGGCCAAGGTGGGCGAGGATGTGAGCCGCTTGCAACTGCAACTCTCTGAAAACGAGGTCGAGAAGCAGACCGAGCAATACTACTGGCAACTCGTCTCCCTGCAAGAGAAGATGAAAACTATCGAGGCCGTTCAGGCCCTGTTAGCCGATATTTATAAGGATGTGGATGTGGCCGTGCGTGCTGGTGTCGCCATGCGTAACGACCTGTTGCAAGTACAACTGCGCCAGAACGAGGTGGAGAGCCAGAAGCTGAAGGTACAGAATGGTATCAGCATCGTACGTCTGCTTTTGGCTCAGTATTGTGGCTTATCAAACGACAGCTTTGCTGTTAGTGTATGCGACGGTTTTGCCATTGCATCAGTCCCCCAACAACAAGACCGCCAACAGGCCCTTTTGCAGACTCCCGAATATCAGTTGCTCAACAAACAAGTCGAAGCCACTAAGCTACAGACAAAGATGGAGATAGGCAAGACCCTGCCGACAGTGGGTGTGGGTGCAGGCTACAACTACCACAACCTGCTGGATAACAATCATAGTTTCGCAATGGTATTTGCCACCGTCAGTGTACCCATTTCCGATTGGTGGGGCGGCTCGCACGCCATCAAGCGCAAGAAGATTGCCCAACAACAGGCCGAGGAGCAACTGGCCGACAATTCAGAACTGCTGAAGATACGTATGCAGAATGCGTGGAACAATGTGGAGGAGTCACGCCAACAACTCGAGATAGCCCAGCGCAGCATCGAACAGGCTGAAGAAAACCTCCGCCTGAATCGTGACTATTATAAGGCTGGTACCTCGAAGATGAGTGACCTTCTGGAAGCCCAACTACTCTACCAGCAGTCATTGGACCGCCGCACCGATGCCTTCGCCGACTACCAGAACAAACTCCTGGAATATCGTCAGGCCACAGGGCAATAACGTCGTTAACTGGAATAATATCGCACACGACCTATTGTTAAACAAGCTTAAAGTTTTGAATAAATCGCTTGCGATATAAATTATTATCCTTACCTTTGCATCGCAAACGACATATTTAGAGTCCCTTGATAAGGGACGGCTATAATGTAGGGATTAATAATATAATAAAGAATAGGTATATGGCAAAGATTTATGATTTCAAGGCTCTCACGAGTAAAGGCAAAGAAATAGACTTCAAGCAGTTTGAAGGTAAGGTGCTGTTGATAGTGAATACAGCCAGCAAGTGTGGCTTTACACCCCAGTTTGCAGGACTGGAGGAATTGAACCAGAAGTACAAGGACAAAGGACTGGTGATCATCGGTTTCCCCTGCAACCAGTTCAAAGAACAGGATCCTGGCTCTGACGGACAGATTGAAGAGTTCTGCCAGTTGAACTACGGCGTGACCTTCCAGATTATGAAGAAAACTGATGTGAATGGCCCAGCAGCTGAACCCATTTTCGAATATCTGAAGACGCAGGCTCCCACCGAGGAGTATAACGGTCTGAAAGCCAAGGCTGCAAAGGCTCTCTTTAAGACTATCAGCAAGAGTGTGGAGAAAGACAGCGACATTAAGTGGAACTTCACCAAGTTCCTGATCTCGAAGGATGGTGAGACCATCAAGCGCTATGCGCCCACGACAGAGCCCAAGGATTTTGAAAAGGACGTAGAAGCCATGCTGGCTTAGTTAAGAGTTAAGAAAGAATGCACGCAGAATTACAACTCGACAACCAGATTTGCTTCCGTCTTTATACGGCAGCCCGACTGGTGACACAGGCCTATACGCCGATGCTGACGGAGCTGGGCATCACCTATCCACAGTACCTGGTGCTGATGGTGCTCTGGGAAAAGGACAACCTGCCGGTGAACGACATCGCACACCGGCTGTTGTTGGAGACGAACACCGTAACCCCCTTGCTTCAGCGCATGGAGAAACTCGGACTCGTCAGCCGCAAAAAGGGTGAACAGGACAAGCGTCAGCAGATTGTCAGCCTGACAGAAAAGGGAAAGGCGATGGAGGAACAGGCATTCAACTCTATTCCCCAAGGCATGGGCGAGAAACTATCCGGCTGCCCGCTCCAGATGGAAGACTACGAGCATCTGGCACAGGAATTAGATTCAATGATTGAGACATTAAAGAAATAAACATGGCAACAAGTTCACAACTTGATCTGGCGGCTTACATGAGCAACAGCATTCGCACTATCATGGCGAAGGCCTATAAGAGTGTGCTGTCAAATCCCCGTGAGGCAAAGTTTGCCTACCGCATGCAGAGGCTATTCCAGAAGTCGGAGAAACGACGCAGGAAGATGCTGGAGCAGGAGGGATTGGAGGTACCGCCATTCCTGATCAGCAGCATCTCTACCACCTGCAACCTGCATTGCAAAGGCTGTTACGCACGCAGCAACGGTATAGCTGAGGATGTGGCTGCCAACCAGAAAGCAACACTTGCTCCTGAACAGTGGCAGGCCATCTTTACCGAGGCCGCCGACATGGGCATCAACTTCTCGTTGATTGCCGGTGGTGAGCCTTTCATGCGAAAAGACATCCTGGAGAAAATCGCTGAAGTAAAGGACATGATCTTCCCCATTTTCACCAACGGTACACTTATCGGCCCTTCCTATATCAGGTTCCTGAAGACGCATCTCAACATGGTGCCCATCATCAGCATTGAAGGTACGGCTATGGGGACTGACGAACGTCGAGGACAGGGAGTGTTCAAGCGTGCCATGCAGTCAATGGATCTGCTGAAAGAGGAAGACCTGTTTTTCGGCACCAGCATCACGGTGACCACCGAGAACTACCATCTAGTTACTTCGCCTGAGTTCATCGACACTTTGCGGGGTTACGGCTGCAAGATTGTCTTCTTCATAGAATACGTACCCACCGAGGCAGGTACAGAGCACCTGGCATTCAACGACGAGCATGTGGCAGAGATGGAAAGCCTGCTGGAGGAGCGTCGCAACGCCTACGCCGACATTATCTTCCTGTCGTTCCCAGGTGACGAGAAAGCCCTGGGCGGTTGTCTTGCATCAGGTCGTGGCTTCTTCCATATTGGTCCCGACGGCTCGGCTGAACCCTGCCCATTCTCGCCATTCAGCGACAGCAATGTGGCTACGATGGGCGTGCGCAAGGCCCTACAGTCACCCCTGTTCCGCAAGATCCGTGCAGCCAAGGCCCTCGGTTGGGAGCATACTGGCGGCTGTACGCTCTTCGAACATCGGGAAGAAATAGAGAAAATGATGGTATATTAGTTTCTGAGTTTTTGAGTTTCTGAGTTTCTGAGTTTTTGAGTTTTTGAGTTTCTGAGTTTTTGAGTTTCTGAGTTTATAAGTTCAAAATAAAAATGAAAACAGCTATCCGTTATTACAGTAAGTTTGGCCATACTACAAAGATGGCCGACATCGTTGGCGAGCTTACCAACACACGTCCAGAATTGGCAACAGTCCGCCTGACAGACCCCGTTGACACGCTCTATTTAGGCGCTGGCGTGTTCTTGGGGAAAGTGGACAACAGCATCGTGGAGTTTATCAATACACTGACTCCCGACATGGTGAAGCAGGTGGTCTGCTTCGGTTCGAGCGCCATCATCAAGTCGCCTGTGCCGCAGATGCGTAAACTGCTTGAGGCACGTGGCATCACGGTCTCTGAGAAGGAGTTTACATGTAGAGGCTCTATGGGCCCTGTTCACATGGGACATCCCAATCAAAAGGACCTCGACGATTTCCGTCAGTTTATTCTTAAGACTATTTAATAAACAATAATTATACACTAAAAACTACAAAATTATGGCAAAAGAGTATTTTCCGTTTACCGGTAAGATCCCTTTCGAGGGAAAGGACAGTAAGAATGTAATGGATTTACAATATTACGAACCAGAGAAGGACGTGATGGGAAAGAAAATGAAGGAGTGGATGAAGTTAGCTATGGATTGGTGGAACACAATCGGCGGCGCCAGCGGA
>JAEEGL011646627.1_pt1 | contig 10128 bp, 8 predicted proteins | sample 9134231 | NCBI WGS metagenome assembly JAEEGL01 (sample SAMN16246548, study PRJNA631951) | gut metagenome | biome: gut microbiome; feature: rumen; material: fiber-attached | host: Bos | place: Iran: Karaj | collected 2018-10
AGTCTGGTTGAGAAGAATTAGTACACCATTTAGAAACAGTTGAAGGGTTAACCCCCATCTGTTCCGACAACCATTTATTTGTTCGTTTCTTCTCAACAAGAACTAATTTAAGTCGATTAACATCTTCCATAATGAGTGCTTTAGTTTTGCAAAGTTAGTGAAAAATTTTCATTTTCATTGAAAAATCTCAATATATTTTGTAAATAAACAAAAGGAATGAAATATTATCAATAAAATCTGCTATAGTAAAGATTACCAGTTGGATGTCTCACGGGGCTGCACAGCAGCAAAAAGCACCATGAACCACAAAAAATCGCATATCACCACCTCTTTTTGAAATAATTTGCATATCTTTGTAAATCATTTAAAAAAGAACCAACGATGAATACAGAACTAAAAACAGAATTGAGCAAGAAACACGCTTTCTCCATATATCCCTACCTTACAACAAAAATGATGAATATGGACTGACTTCATTCGACAGCGACGTGATGAACGAGTTGGAAAGTGACAAAGAATATGTACCTACGATGCTGAACAACGAGGACGAACGGTTGGAAATCCCTGTGGATTTAAAGGAGCTCAAGGTGGTTGATTGGAATGAAAACAACGGATTCATTCACATTTGGTCTAAAGTGTGCGACGAAGGAGTGTATACGTTGTTGGATGCAGACAGAAAACCAATTTGGCAAATCTACGGTTATGTACCCAACAAACTGATTCCTCCATACGAAAAAGGTTACGGAAACTATCTGGAAATGAAGATTGAAAAAGATGGATCTCTACATCAATGGAAAGAGACATCTGATTTCTCCGACTTCATTAAATACGGCCATGAGCCAAAAACTATCAAAAACAACAAATGGCAATATGTTGTAAGAGCTTATTTCGATATTCTTAGTCATCAACTAAATAAAAAAGAACTCATCTGGTTGGTACAAAAACTGAATGACAAATACGAAATCCCCCCCGAACAATTTGAACAAGAAATAAAACCATAGACCAGCCTAAATCAGTTTATTACATCAGGCCCAAGTTTTTTCAACCCTGTCCCACGATTTGGGACAACACTCGGTTATCTTTGCAGAATCTTTTGCTGATTTTTCATTTCATTTATCATTAAATCATTAAACTTAGCTCAACAATAAATAAAAAATCACTAACTTTGCATATCAACAAAACATAATGTATGGCTAATAAAGCAACCGATAAACTCTCCTTATCAAACTTCCCTGAAGAAGTTGACGAGAACAACAATTTGAGGTTTTATGGCGAGACATCCTACGAAAATCAGTTGGCAGTCTTAAGCCATTATATTCATAATACAGAGATTGAAATTTCCAATGAGAAGAAAAATGAGATTATTCTTGCTATTAAGGAATTCCTCAACAGAAAATCAAGTAAACAAAAGCAGCCTGAAGAATACACAGATGAATTCATAAAAAAAGTGGCAGAATCGCCATTCCAATATAACTTATTTAAAGAATTCTTCGATATTCCTTTCCCTGCACCCTCAAACCCTAAATTCACTTTCATAGACCTTTTTGCGGGAATTGGCGGGTTCAGAATTGCTTTTCAGAATCTTGGAGGGAAATGTGTTTATTCATCGGAATTTGATGCCAAAGCACAGGAATCTTATCTGGCCAATTATGGAGAGATGCCATTTGGTGACATAACAAAAGAATCAACAAAAAGTTATATCCCGCAGAATTTTGACATCCTATGCGGTGGTTTCCCATGTCAAGCTTTTTCCCTTGCAGGAAAACGATTGGGCTTTAACGATGAAACCAGAGGTACATTGTTTTTTGAGATTGAAGCAATTCTACGGAAACATCAACCTAAGGCATTCTTTTTGGAGAACGTAAAAGGGTTGGCTATACACGACAAGGGACGGACACTGTCCACGATACTAAAGCACTTGGATGATGCCGGATACGATGTTGTTCCTCCACAAATCTTAAATGCAATGGATTATGGTGTACCACAGCATCGCGAACGGATTTATATCATTGGATTCCGGAAAGATTTGCATATAGACATCACTAAATTTAAATATCCTGAGCCAACTACACCAGGCGACAAACGCCCAAGATTCCGTGATGTGATGGAAGAAAACGAAGTGTCTGTGAAATATTACCTTTCCACAGCATACGTTGACACTCTGAAACGTCATAAGGCAAGACACGAAGCAGCTGGTCATGGATTCGGCTATAAAATCATTGATTTAGATGGTGTTGCAAATGCCATAGTCGTTGGAGGCATGGGAAGAGAATGTAATTTACTTATCGACAACAGACTCACAAATTTCACACCAATCACTAGAATTAAAGGAGAAGTGAACCGGGAGGGAATCCGGAAAATGACTCCTCGTGAATGGGCAAGATTACAAGGATTTCCTGATACGTTCAGAATTGTCGTAGCTGATGCATCAGCATATAAACAATTCGGTAATTCTGTTGCCATCCCTGCCATTCAAGCGACAGCGGAGAAAGAACTCCAAATTTTAGGACTAATATAAAACATGAAGCATTATGGGTATATTACGTAAAAGGAACATCATCAAATCAAGTAAATCAAAATCATCAAAAATTTTTGAAACATTATTTGATGACGTTGATTTTGAGCATATAGATTACTCTTCACCAAAGGATTACATATCTCAGTATTGGAACAGATATATAAGCAAATATCATTCTGACAATGCCGCATTAAACGGCAATGTATTTGAATTGATTATTTATACTCTTCTTTACAGAGAAGGGATTCTTCCGTTTTACACGCAAGCAAAAGTTGCTTTTGTTCCAAACGTAATATTTGATGCCATTTTCTATACTCCATCCTTCCCAATCAGTTTATCTTTAAAAACCAGTCTGAGAGAAAGATACAAACAGGCTGATTTGGAAGCGATTGCACTTATGCATGTACACAGAAAAGCAAAAAGTTATTTACTCACATTGGACACAGGCGAAGCCAAAAGCTGTAATGACAAAATCCTTTCGGGTGATATCATCGGAATAGATAAAATTATCGACTGCAACTCATCTGATATCGACAATCTAATCATTGAGTTGAAAAAGATCAAGGAACAGATATCTATTTCTCCGACCATCAATATAATTGTGGGAAACTTAATTCAATAGATTATGGCAATTTCTGGAAATAAAGGAGAATGGAGCGAGATTTATGCCCTATTCAAACTTCTTGGCGAAGGTAAGGTTCATGCAGGAGATGCAAACCTGAACAAGATGGATTTGTACTTCCCCATTCTGAATGTCATCCGTGAAGAGAGCAAACGATATGAGTATAAGCCAAACGTAGAGCAACATATCGTTGTAATTGATGAAGAAGGTCAGGAATATGCCCGCATCTCCATGGACCGGTTCATGAATGAGTCGGAATCATTGCTTGTCAACATAAAAGCTGGTGGTGAACGTTCTTTTTCCATTCCCGAAGCAGAGGCTTTTATGAAAAAGATTGGGTGTGAAAGATTGAAAGCACCTTCAAAAGACAAAGCTGATATTCATATTGTGATTCATGACCTCCGTACTAATATGACCCCTTTGCTTGGTTTTAGTATCAAATCACAACTCGGCAGTCCATCAACTTTACTTAATGCAACCGAAGCTACGAACATTACATATAAAGTTATCGGAAAAGATTTGAGTGATGCCGATATAGAAGAATTAAACATTATTGCTGGCCACCTACCACGAATGAGAAAATTATTTGAAAGTGGCTGCGAATTAAAATTTGCCTCTATTGACAATCAAATGTTCCGTAACAATCTTTTGTTCCTTGATTGTTGTATGCCAGAATTTATTGCCAGAACACTTGTATATGACAGCAGTCCAAATGGCGCTTCTCGCATTAAGGATGCAGTGGAACTTGTTGCAAAAGAAAACCCTTTCAATTTCACTGGTAATGATGTTATAGCATTCTATGAGCATAAAATGAAAGTCCTACTGCTTGATGCCGCTCTAGGTATGACACCATCCAAAGAATGGAAAGGTCGTTATGATGCAAATGGAGGTTATCTTGTTGTGAAAAGCGATGGCGACCTGGTTTGCTATCACTTCTACAACCGCAACGATGTTGAAGACTATCTCTACAACAACACAAGGTTTGAACGCGGAAGCCGGTCACGCCATCATTTCGGCACATTCTATAGAGGAGAAGATGGTAATGTCTATGTAAAGCTAAATCTGCAGATTAGGTTTACAAAATGATTTTTTCACATAAAGCCTTTTCTAAGCACAAATATAATACTATCTTTACGTTACTTCTTCTAATAATGAAAATAACTTCTCAAGATTATTTGGGGGTTATTACAAGTCTTAATTTCTTTGAATTATGAAAAATAAATTCTTCATGTTCTTATGTGGGGTCTTGTTGCTAAGCCATAACTGCATATTAGCACAGGAACGTATAAATATGACCTTAGGAAAGTCTGGGGTTTACATGATTCCATGTGAGGTCAACGGAATGAAACTCAATTTCATTTTAGACACAGGTGCATCTGCTGTCAGTCTATCGTTGGTGGAAGCAGCATTCATGCTGAAAAATGGTTACCTTGAACCCGAAGACATTATGGGAGAAGAAACGTTTCAAATAGCTGATGGTTCATTAGCCAATGGAACAATAATTAACTTACGCAAAATAAAAATAGGAAGTAAGACACTCTATAATGTTGAGGCAAGTGTTTCTTCCACAGTTGATGCGCCATTACTTCTTGGACAAACAGCGTTACGTCAACTAGGAAGCTACACAATTGATGACTCTTTTCTGATTCTTAATGGAGCTAATTCAAATTCGGCACCTTCATCTTTTGGTAATGTTACAGATTCAGACAAAGAAATGGAATATATCTCAATCTCTGAACTCAGAAAGAAAGCGGAGAGAGGAGATGCCCAAGCACAATGTGAATTGGGACGTCGTTATTATAATGGAATAGGTGTAAATCAAAGTAACTCAGAAGCTGTCAAATGGTATAGAATGGCGGCAGAACAAGGGAATGCTCTAGGACAAACCTGTTTGGGATATTGTTATGACGAAGGCATTGGAATAAAACAAAGTTATACTGACGCTGTGACATGGTATACAAAAGCGGCAAAACAAGGAAATGCAATAGCACAAAACAATTTGGGAAATTGTTATGAAAATGGTTTTGGTGTGAGGCAAAGTTTCACAGAAGCTGTCAAATGGTATAGATTGGCGGCGGAACAAGGTGAGGCTTATGCACAAAACAATTTAGGCAGTTGTTATGATGAAGGCATTGGAGTAGAACAAAGTTACACTGATGCCGTGAAATGGTATCAGAAGGCAGCAGAACAAGGTCATGATGATGCACAATACAATTTGGGAAATTGTTATTTTTATGGCAATGGTGTGCAGAGTAATTACACTGAAGCGGTAAAATGGTATAGAAAAGCAGCGGAACAAAGTAATGCTGCAGCACAATACAGTTTGGGATACTGTTTTGATGAGGGGAAAGGTGTTACACAAAGCTATTCCGAAGCTGTGAAATGGTATAGAAAGGCGGCGGAACAAGGAGATTCTGGCGGACAAAACAATTTAGGCCTGTGTTATTATCAAGGTCATGGAGTGGTGCAAAGTTACACTGAAGCTATAAAATGGTACAGTAAGGCGGCGGAACAAGGAGATGCTTATGCACAAAACAATTTGGCGGGATGTTATTATAATGGGTATGGCTTGATTCAAAGTTACCCTGATGCAGCAAAATGGTACAGTAAGGCGGCGGAACAAGGATATGCTGAAGCACAAAATAGCTTAGGCTATTGTTATGAGAAAGGATTAGGTGTGAAGCAAAGTTATACAGAAGCAGTGAAATGGTATAAAAAAGCAGCGGAACAAGGAAATGCAATGTCGCAATATAATTTAGGTTCTTGTTATGCTTTTGGGAAAGGTGTTTCAAAAAGCGACTTCGAAGCGGTGAAATGGTTTAAGAAATCGGCAGAACAAGGATATGCTGACTCTCAATATAATTTGGGATTATGTTATTATAAAGGGAATGGCTTGATTCAAAGTTATTCGGAGGCGGTAAAATGGATAAAAAAAGCTGTTGAGCAAGGACACTCGCAAGCTCAATGTCTTTTAGGAGTATGTTATGCAGAAGGAAAAGGTGTTACACAAAATATCTTAGAGGCAGTGAAATGGTATAGAATGGCGGCAGAAGAAGGGAATGTTGAAGCTCAAGAAAACTTAGGATTATGTTATTATAATGGTTATGGTGTGTCACAAAATTCTTCTGAAGCAATGAAGTGGTTTAAGAAAGCTGCTGAACAAGGATTTGCATCAGCTCAATACCATTTGGGAATTTGTTATATAAATGGAAAAGGTATTGATATAAATTATACAGAAGCTACAAAATGGTTTAGGAAATCAGCCGAACAAGGTAATTCAAACGCCCAACACAATTTAGGAGTTTGTTATGAATATGGTTTTGGCTTAGAAAAAAATAAAAATGAAGCTATCAAATGGTATAGAAAAGCCGCCCAACAAGGATTACAAAAATCAATTGACCAATTAAAGCAGTTAGGGGTATATTAAAAGATAAATATTTTAATAAACAATCCATTCGGCTGACTGCCGAATTTCATTCCTCACCTATAAAACGTAACCCAGTTGGTGCAGAAAGGATGGAGTTTTGGGTGCAGTACCACGACACGGGATTTGTCACGGTACCATGCATGGTTCCATCCATAACCCATGTCCAGATAGAGGGCATCGGAGACTCCACATCTGAGAAGTCGGTCTTTGAAATCTGCGAAACGGCAGACAGCATTGGACTCAATGACGCACAGACGCCCTTTTATGCAGCAAAGAGCTCTGAATTGATTATTATTAGCGTCTTTTCTCGCTGAAGGTGTCAGTTTGCCGTTGAAAATAAGCATTTCCTGTCCGAAACCCATCCCGCCATGCTTCTCGGCAGCATCTAATTCTGACGAATACTGCTGATAACAAAACTTCCACCGTTTATTATAGAAAACGAACGCACCAGTATTCCGCTTGCATTTATATCCCTTATAACGAACTCCGCCAGAAACATGATCTCCGGCAATATTCGAATGTTTGAATTCTTTCAAGCATTCGCCTGTATAAGCGGCTTCTGCAACACAAATAACTGAAGAATCCGACTTCGAAGGCATAGTTCCACAGACCAAATCAATCGCACTGAAGTTCGGGTATAAAATAATCAAATCCAACGTATCTATTCTTTGAACTGTTGTTGCGGCAGAATCTTCGAGATTGGAGATGACATTTTCTTCATCATTTTTAGTGCCACATGACACTATGATAAGAATAGAAAAAAATAATAAAACGCGCCAGTACATAACCTAAGAAACTGAATAACAATTTAAATTACCTGATTATAGAATTTGCTATCAGGATTAACCTTTTTCTTAACGTCTGTTCTAACCAAAAAGAATGCCTGTTTGACAAGCCACAGGCATGTACACCTTTCTGTGCATATAAAAACGGAAATTCTAACTTTACTTTTTAAGAATATACTCAAAGATGTCGAAATTATTGAAGCCCATCGTCTCGAGTTGTCTGCGGCTTTCCTCTATGTCGGCATCTGAATTATAGTTCGGGATATGGGGCAGACGGATGGTCACTTTCTGAACGTCATTATGTGCGGAAAGCCAATGTAAGTTTTTAATAACCTGATGGTTGTCGGCAGATGTGTATCGCTTATAGATGTCAGGATTCATGTCCTTGATATCTATATAATAATGGTCGATGAAAGGAGCTACTGATTCAAGATGCCTAAACTCCACGTTCAGCGATGTCTCAATATATACATGCCATTCCGAAGGTTTCATCTTACAGAAACTGACAATCTCACCACTTCTCAACAGTGGTTCTCCCCCTCCAAACATGATTCCCCCGTTCGTAGCCTTGAAATAGAGGTCGTCTATCATCACCTCGTTCAGAATATCCTGAGCATCCATCTCTCGCCAGACACCGTCCGGCCTGAGACATTGCTCGTTCAGGCAATACTTACAGCGCAACGGACAACCGTGGAACGCTACCAGCGTGGTCACACCATTTCCATCCGTGACCAAGCGATGACGGCCGATGCCAATCAGGGGCGTTTTCATTTTTCTTGGGAGGCGTTATTTGCTGAAGACTCCTCTTCAGGACATTCCGTATTATCAGAATCGGGCTCTGCCATATAGCCATCTATTTCTTCCATTAATTCACTCTTTTTCAAAGTATCTTCCTTGAGGATTTGTGTCTGAGTTGGGGGCGTATCTTCCACCATACCCACCGTGCGTACCCCTAATCCAGTACAGCTGGTACAGCCTGTCATGGAAAAAAGTCCGGCTGAGAGACCTACCACAACCACAGCCTTGCCCAATTGTCGACGGATGTCCAGCTGTTTTTCAATATATCTCACTTCCGATTCACATGCAGGACAGGTACCACAGCACTCACCCTGATGATTACACTCGCGAGGTTCATAATGAATGTCATTGGCATCGGCAATCTGCTTACGGATGCCCTTCAACGCATTGCAAATAGTTTTTCCTTTTGTCATAGTTTTCTGTTGTTGATTTCGATGCAAAACTACTAAAAAACAAGCTACTTATCAAGAACCGCAATACTGCTGACACACAAAATTAAACTTAATTATTGATAATTAACAAAAAAACACTCATTTTCTTCTCCATTTCGGAATGGGAGATAAAATTGAATTTGGAGTTAAATTCCTGCGGAATTGGAGTTAAAAATTGCATTTGGAGTTATATTCCTGCGGAATGGGAAGTTAAACAGGAAGGCAATTGGGAACGTTTTGCAAATCCCCACCACGCATGAAAAAACCATAGAACCTGTAGAGACGCGCCGTGGTGCGTCTAAAAATAAAACCGTACAAAACCCGTCACCAAAACGCTTTTGAAAGCAGCACCCACGCATGAAATAACCATAGAACCTGTAGAGACGTGCCGTGGTGCGTCTAAAAATAAAACCGTACAAAACCCGTCACCGAAACGTTTTTAAATTCCAGCTACATTGCTGACGTGCATGTTACGACTTCAGGGGAGTCTCTACTTTGGGGAACAGGAGGTTGCAGGGAAAGAGAGAGGACGCTGGCTGATGGGCATGTTACGGCCTCAGGGTGTTTCAGAATCGTAGAATTATGTGTCAAGGCTAAAGGAACAGCCGTCATGGAGCCTGATGACGTTCCAGTCATCACGGAACGTCTGTTCGAATTTGTCAGGGTCATTCGTATGGATGGGAATGATGCCTTTCGGGTTTAACTGGCAAAACAATTTACGCAGACTGTCCATGTCGCAGTGTCCGCTTGTATGGAGTGTGATATAATCCTCCCCCAGGGCTTTAACCAGTCTCTCATTATAGGCAGAGTTATCAGAGTCAACATATCCTTCCCACATCGACAGATATCTCACCTTGTCACCAGGAATCTGTTCTATTAATTTGTTGTATTTTTCATTAGCACGGGCTATCAGCACATAACCTTGGGAGGAAACAAAATCCTTATACTTTTTAGAGACCTCAAACTTCCCTGATTTACATATCAACTCCACAGGTTCGTATTCACCATATTGGTACAATTCTGACTTACCCCAAATCGGGTCTTTGGTGGCAATATCCATGATACGCTTCTGGTAGTCATCCACATAGAAAGGTCTATGTACACTTAATGCAGCCTGATACAAAGAAAACAACCTGTCGATATTGGTAGAAGAAACATACACCACATTGCCTTTATGCTGCTTGAATTGATTGATGAATTCCTGCTGCAGTTCTGATTCCGTCATAATGCCGGCATCCTGACGCGACACATTAGTTCCCTCACAAACCACATAATCCACTTTACCTATATATTTGTCCACGACTTTAGGCAACTTACCGCCTCTGAATCCATGCGTGCGGAAATCGCCCGTGTGAAACACCGATATTCCTCCAGCCTCAATTTTAAAAGCATAGGCATCAAAGGCTGAGTGGTCAACAGTGACTGGAATGATGGAGAAATCCCCAAATTTGAAGACCTTTCCTGGTGTGAAAGTCTTTGCTTTTTGCAGCCTTTCAAAGTTTTTCTTCTGTTTTGCCAGAACCCCAGAAAGATGTTTGGAGTATTCC
>JAEEGL013206815.1_pt1 | contig 10128 bp, 8 predicted proteins | sample 9134231 | NCBI WGS metagenome assembly JAEEGL01 (sample SAMN16246548, study PRJNA631951) | gut metagenome | biome: gut microbiome; feature: rumen; material: fiber-attached | host: Bos | place: Iran: Karaj | collected 2018-10
CAGGCGATCCTGGCAGCATGCGAGGACGCCAAGAACGGCAAGAGGGTTTAATCGAAAGGAGGCTGCAAACATGAAAGATTTCAAGTTCGTGAATGCAAAGACCGTCAAGGAAGCGGTCGATGTCCTCGCCGAGCTGGGTGATAAGGCCAAGCTTATTGCCGGCGGCACGGATGTGATGCTCATGATCCGTGACGGCAAATGGAACAATCTGACGCTTGTCAACATTCGCGATATCGAAGAGTGCCGTGGGATCAAGCTGGACGGCGACACCGTGACGATCGGCGCGTTGACCAGACTGTCCGACATCGAGCATTCGGATGTGCTCAAGGAGCATGCTCCCTGTCTGTGGGGCGCGGCTCAGTTCTTTGCCTGCCCGACCAACCGCCACAGCGCGACGATCGGCGGCAATGTCGGCCGTGCGAACACCGTCGGTGACACACTTCCGTCTCTGCTCTGCCTGGACGCGACTGTCACACTGGCAAGCAAGAAGGGTGAGAGAGAGATTCCGATGAGCGAGATGCTGCTCGGTCCGGGCAAGACAGCCTGTGAGCCGGATGAGATGATCACGAAGTTTACCTTCAAGTCTCAGCCGCACAGCGCTTATATGAAGTTCGGCCGCCGTCGTTCGATGGCTCTGTCGATGGCAGGATCTGCCGTCTCCATCGAAGTCGATGACAAGGGCATCGTCCAGAAATGCCGCATCGGTTACGGCAATGCCGGCCCGAAGGCCGGTCGTGCCTACAACGCCGAGAAGGCCATGATCGGTGTCGATCTGAACAGCGACAAGGCGTTGGAAGAGACCATGTATCCGGCGATCCAGGAAGACATCGCTCCGCGTAAGAAGCCGCGTCTTTCCAACTGGATCTCCGGCGATTACCGTCGTGAGCTGATTCCGGTACTGACCAAGAGAGCTGCCCGCAAGGCTGCCTTTGGTGAGTGCATGTTATGCAAGCAGGAGGAGGCGTAATTATGAGTGAGAAAATCAAAGTCAATCTGAAGGTCAACGGCGAAGACGTTACCTATGAGATCGCTCCGGAAGCTACACTCCTTCAGGCGCTCCGTGACAACTACAATTATGATGTCAAGAACGGCTGCGCGGTCGGCGAGTGCGGAGCTTGTACCGTGTTGTTGGACGGCGAATCCGTCAAGAGCTGCGTGACACTGGCAGCTGCCTGTGAGGGTCATGAAGTCTGGACAGACAAAGGCCTCGGCGAGAAAGATAAGCTCTCCCGCCGTCTGCAGGATGCTTTCGTTGAGTGCGGTTCCGTGCAGTGCGGATTCTGCATTCCGGGATTTGTCGTAGCGGGTGTCAGCTATCTGAAGAATGTCGGCGATCCGGATCGCAAAAAGATCCGCAATTATATCTCCGGCAACCTTTGCCGCTGCACCGGTTATCAGAAGATCATTGACGCAGTCGAGAAGGTTGCGTTGGAGATGGAAAGGGGTGAGATCTAATGGCTAAGGGAGATATTCAACCCAATTACAAATTAGTAGGAACCAGAGTACCCCGTCATGATGCGATCGCCAAGGCCAGAGGTCTGCAGCGCTACAGCGATGATATCGATATGCCGCAGATGCTCTACGCGAAGGTGAAGCGCTCCGATTATCCGGCAGCCATCATCAACGGGATCGATACATCTAAGGCGAAAGCCCTTCCGGGTGTCCACGCTGTCATCACGGCCGATGATGTCCATCAGAATGCGGATATCACCAAGTTCGGGCAGATGCGCGATGTCGGCGGCGGATTCGAGGGTCTGTATAAAGCTCTCGCCTCCGGCAAGGTCCGCTGCAAGAGCGACGCGATCGCGCTGGTAGCAGCTGACTCTTATGAGATCGCCGAGGAAGCCTGCAAGCTGATCGAGGTCGACTATGATGTACAGCCGGGCGTTTTTGATCCGCGCGAAGCTTTAAAAGATGAGTATCTTGTCACCAGCGAGGATGACTCCAACCTGATCATGGAGACAAATATCATTTCCGGTGATGTGGATGCTGCCTGGGACGAATGCGATGTCATCGTCGAGCAGGATTACTACACATCTCCGCATGATCACTGCTATCTGGAGACGGAGAGCGGCGTGGGCTGGATCGATGACAATGGAGTCATCACCCTCCGTGTCGGTACACAGGTGCTGGAGCACTATCGTACGATCGCCAAGGTCCTGGGCCTGGATCACATCCATCTGCGCAATATGTCCTGCATGATGGGCGGCGGCTTCGGCGGCAAGGAAGATATCACCGTCGAGACTCATATCGCTCTGCTCGTACAGGCGACGCACCTGCCGGTCAAGCTGGTCTGGAGCCGCGAGGAATGTATGGATACCCACTCCAAGCGTAATCCTGAGTTCCTTCATTATAAGACCGGTGCCAAGAAGGACGGCACGATCATTGCTCAGACAGCTGAGATCGTCATGGACGGTGGCGCCTACACACTGTGTACGCCGTGGGTGCATATGTACTCCACCTATGCGGCAATGGGCCCGCTCAAGATCCCGAACACTCATACGCACGTACGCTCCTGCTTCACGAACAACACCTCCTCATCCGCGAACCGCGGATTCGGCGGTCCGCAGGTCAACTATGCGTACAACCGTCAGATGTTCAAGCTGGCTAAGGCCCTTGATATGCCGATGTACGACATCATGATGAAGAACGTCGTGCACAACGGCGATCCGATTCCGTCCGGCTATATTCCGGAAGGTTTCGTAGCCATGGAAGATGTTCTGCGCGGCGTGCATGACAAGCTGGAAAGCGTACCGAAGGTCGATCGTCTTCCCGACGGCCGTCTGGTAGGCCGCGGCCTTGCCATGGGTCACATGGTCACCGGCCGTATGACTTTCCTGCACGACTCCAGCCGTGTATCCATCAGACTTGAGCTCGACGGTACCGTTACCGTCCGCGCCGGTGTGCCGGATCTCGGTGCCGGCCAGGCATCCTCGATCGCGCAGATCTGTGCTGAGGAGTTCGGCCTGAATATCGAAGAAGTCATGCCGTTCATCATGGACACGCATTTGACGCCGCTCTGCGGTACCACGACTGCGACCCGCCAGCTGTACATGTCCGGTAATGCCACGCTCAAGGCCTGCAAGATCATGAAAGAGCGTCTGCTCGACGAGGCCGAGAAGCTCATGGGTATTCCGGCTGATCAGCTGCGCTTCGGTGATCACAAGGTCTACTTCCGCGACAACGCCGACACATTTATGCCGTTTGTAGAGGTCGTCAACAACCTGTCCAACGACGGCGGATGCCTGGAGTGCATCGCTCAGTTCAACGCTCCGTTCTCAGAGGTTCCGACTCTGAACAATATCCGCGGCCGTGTCAATCCGGATATGACCTACACAGCCAAGGGCTTTGAGGTCGCTGTTGATCCGGAGACCGGTCAGGTCGAGATCCTGCGTATGGTCATCGGAGCTGATGCCGGACGCTGCCTGAACCGCAACTCCTATGAAGGCCAGCTCGAAGGCGGCGCTGTCTACCACTCCCTGTGGGCGATCACCGAAGACCTCGCCTGGGAGAATGGTCAGGCCGGATCGAACAGCTTTGACAGCTATCTGATCCCGACGACCGTCGATGTACCGGAGCTGGAAGATGTCGTTCTTGAGTCCGGCGGCGGCCTCGGACCGTACGGTGCCAAGGGTATCGGCGAGCCGTCCGACAACGACTCCGCGCCGGCCTGTATCAACGCGATCTGCGACGCCATCGGCAATGACCTGCTCTCAGACTATATGCCGATGACACCGGAGAAGGTCCTGGCAGCCATCAAGGGCAAGACGATCGAATACAATCGTCCTGACATCTGGGTAGCCGAGTCCGATCCGGATTGCGAGACATTGGTCCATGAGGTACCGGATACCAACAAGGTCACCTGGGTCAAGCACTAAAGCAGAACTGAGGAAATATGAGCAGCAAACTCATATGACTCGGATAAGAAGTTGAAAGCCGTCGGGCAATTGCCCGGCGGCTTTTTCAGTCACTTAAAAAGAAACGCCGTATCGAATGATGCAGCGTTTCTTTCATATTTATATAACTGGATATTACACGCAGGTGTAACCGCCGTCGACTGCGACGATCTGGCCTGTGACATAGCTGGACTCTTCGGCGCCCAGGAAGATGGCTGCGGAATTGAGCTCGCCCTCGTTGCCGTAGCGGCCCATCGGGACCGACTGATTGGCGAACTGCTGGAAGAAATCGGAGTTCAGTGTCTCAGTGGTAAGCTCGGTGTAGAAGTAACCCGGGCAGATAGCATTGACGGTGATACCGGCCTTGGCCATCTCGGCAGCCGCGCCGCGGGTGAAGTTGACGACAGCGCCCTTGGTTGCGTGATAGGCGATGGTCGGGATAGCTGTGTTGCCGACGAGACCGTAGATAGAAGCGATGTTGATCACACGGCCGTATGTCTGCTTGCCCGCCTCGATACTCTTCTTCATATAGCCGGCGAAGATCTTGGTGACTTCAAATACAGAAGTGAGATCCAGATTCAGCGTGAACTCCCAGTCTTCCTTATTATAGTCGACCAGCGGAGTGCCTGTGCCTCTCTCGCCGCCAGCATCATTGACGATGACTTCACAGTGACCGAATATGGCGTCAACAGCATCGATCGCTGCAGTGATGGACTCTGTGCTGGTCACATCGCAGGCGACCGGAAGCACTTCCACGCCATAGGCTTCAGCCCACTCTTTGGCGCTGGCTTCGAGACGCTCGACTCTTCGTGCCATCAGTACGAGGTTGGCACCGCATTTGGCATAACCCTCTGCCATTTGCTTGCCGAGACCTGATGACGCGCCGGTAACAGCTACTACTTTTCCTGTGTAATCAAACATATTTGTACCTCCTGAGAATAACATTGAGAATTTACATAATTAATAGTAGGAAGGCAATAAGGGCAATCAAAAAGCGTCTGCCATGCTGACTTTTACGCTCTTTTTCCCGCCGTAAAGTGACATGTGGTTTTTATAAAAATTTTAGGGAAAAATGAGCATGTTAGTCGTGCCTAACTGACGAGTTGTATGGTATGCTATATCGGTAGGCATGTTGTTATGTATTTATCAAGAATGAAGGAGTTTCTATGAGTCGGTTAAGTCTGTTTACCACCAATCAGGCTCAGCAGACCGTGGAGGAGCTGTACAAGGATCTTGAACGGCGCATCCAGGCTGCTCAGCCGGGACTTTGCCCCGTTGATCTGGCGGCGACATTCCTCCATCTGAGCCACTCTCAGTCCTGCGGTAAATGTATTCCCTGCCGCGTCGGATTGGGACAGCTTGAGAAGCTTATCGGGTCTGTGCTCGATGGCACGGCCACGATGGAGACATTGGATGTCATCGAATTCACGGCGGAGTCCATCTACGCGTCTGCGGACTGCGCGATCGGTTCCGAGGCCGCACGCATGGTCCTAAAGGGCCTCAAAGGTTTCCGGGATGATTATGAGGAGCATATCCTGCACGGCCGTTGCAAGGCTCTGCAGACCCAGCCGGTACCCTGTGTCTATCAGTGCCCGGCGCAGGTCGATATCCCGGGATATATTTCACTGATCCACGAAGGCCGTTACGCTGACGCCGTCGAATTGATCCGTAAGGACAATCCGTTCCCGGCCGTCTGCGGTCTGATCTGCGAGCATCCCTGCGAGTCTCGCTGCCGCAGAACGCTGGTCGATGATCCTATCAATATCCGCGGTCTGAAGCGCTTCGCAGTCGAGCACGAAGGTGAGATCCCGGATCCCGAGGTTGCCGAGAAGACCGGCAAAAAGGTCGCCGTTATCGGCGGCGGTCCCTCCGGCATCACCGCAGCCTGGTATCTGGCCAGGATGGGACATGATGTCACCGTGTTTGAGCAGAGGAAAAAGCCGGGCGGCATGCTGCGCTACGGCATACCGGCTTATCGTCTTCCGCGTGAGATCCTCGACCACGAGATCGAGGGCCTTCAGAAGGCAGGTTTTGAGATCAAGACCAATGTCAGCGTCGGTACCGACATCAAGATCGAAGATATCAATAAAGAATATGACGCTGTCTATGTATCGATCGGTGCTCACACCGGCCGCTTTACCGGTGTCGAGGGCGAGGATGCGGACGGTGTCCTCTCCGCAGTCGAGATGCTGCGCGCGATCGGCGACGAGGAGATGCCCGATTTCAAGGGTCTCGACTGTGTCGTCATCGGCGGAGGCAATGTCGCGATGGATGTGGCCCGTTCGGCCGTCCGTCTCGGCGCGAAGAGCGTGACGATCGCCTACCGCAGACGTCAGGATGATATGACTGCGCTGCGCGAGGAGGTCGAAGGCGCTGTTGCCGACGGCTGTGAGATCATGGAACTTCACGCACCTGTCAAGGTCGAGAAGGACGCGGACGGCAAGGTCGCGGCGATGTGGCTTCAGCCGCAGATCGTCGGTCCGGTCGAGGGCGGACGTCCTAAGCCGGTCAATGCCGACGTCGAGCCGGTGCGCGTACCCTGCGACCGTGTGCTGATCGCTATCGGACAGGGTATCGACTCCAATAAATTCGGTGATTACGGTATCCCGATCTCCCGCGGACGTATCGACGCCATGGACACCAGCTCCATCAGCGATACAAACGGTATCTTCGCCGGCGGCGACTGCGTGACAGGACCGGCGACGGTCATCCGTGCGATCGCAGCGGGCAAGGTCGCGGCTGCCAATATCGACGAGTACCTCGGTTTCCACCATGAGATCACAACAAATATCGAATTCCCGCGCATTCGCTTTGACGATCATACGCCCTGCGGCCGCGTAAATATGAAGGAGCGTCCGGCTGCCGAGCGCGTCAAGGACTTCGGTCTGATGGAATGCGGTATGACAGAGGAAGAGGCCATGCAGGAATCCGGACGATGCCTGCACTGCGACCACTTCGGTTTCGGTATCTTTAAAGGAGGGAGGGTAGCAAAATGGTAAATATTACGATTGACGGAATTGCCCTTCAGGTACCTGAGAAAACAACGATCCTCGACGCGGCTGCTAAGGCCGGCGTCAAGATTCCGACTCTTTGCTATTGGGAAGGATTAAATGAGATCGGCGCATGCCGTGTCTGTGTCGTTGAGGTGGAAGGGTATGATCGCCTGTTCACCGCCTGCAACAACACCGTGGACGAGGGCATGGTGATCCATACGAACAGCAAGAAGGCGAGAAATGCCCGCAAGACCAATGTGGAGCTGATCCTCTCTGAGCACGACAGCAACTGCGCGACCTGTGTGCGCAGCGGCAACTGCGCGCTGCAGGCGGTGGCCAATGATCTGAACATCCAGAAGCTGCCGTTTGAGAAAAATCTCTCTGATCTTGAGCAGAACCCGGATTTCCCGTTGCAGCGGGATTATGCGAAGTGCATCAAATGCATGCGCTGCATTCAGGTCTGCGATCATATTCAGGCATCCAATGTCTGGGATCTGGTCAACACCGGATCGCATACGACGGTCGATGTGGCTCACGCCTATCGTCTGGAAGACAGTGACTGTGCGCTTTGCGGCCAGTGCATCACGCACTGCCCTGTCGGCGCTCTCAAAGAACGCGATGACACTCTGAAGGTCATGCACGCGATCGAGGATCCCGACAAGATCGTCATGTTCCAGATCGCGCCATCGATCCGTACCGCTTGGGGTGAGTACTTCGGCCTGGAGCCGGATGTCGCGACAGTCGAATTGCTCGGCACATCTCTGAGGCGCGCCGGTGTCGACTATGTCTTTGATACGAACTTCACGGCTGACCTGACCATCATGGAAGAGGGCAGTGAGTTCCTCGACAAGGTGGCACACGCGGATCAGCACAAGTTCCCGATGTTTACTTCCTGCTGCCCGGGCTGGGTGCGCTTTGTAAAGGCGCATTATCCGCAGTTTGTGGATCAGCTCTCCAGCGCGAAGTCTCCGCAGCAGATGTTCGGCGCGGTCGCCAAGAGCTACTGGGCAGACATTCTGGGTGTTGACCCGTCCAGGATCTTCTCGGTCTCGGTCATGCCCTGTCTGGCAAAGAAGCATGAGTGTGCGATCGAAGCTATGAACGACGCCTGCGGTGATCCCGATGTCGATGTGTCCCTGACCAACCGCGAAGTCGTACGTTTGATCCGTGCGGCGCATATCGATCCGTCTGAACTCACGGCGGAGCCGCTGGATATGCCTCTCGGCATCGGTTCCGGCGCCGGCAATATCTTCGGCGCTTCCGGCGGCGTGATGGAGGCGGCGCTTCGCTCCGCATACTTCCTGGCAACCGGCAGCAATCCGGATCCGGACGCCTTCAAAGATGTCCGCGGTATGGACGGCTGGAAAGAGGCAACCTTTGATCTGGCGGGCACGGAGCTTAAGGTGGCTGTGACCAACGGTCTCGGCAATATCGATAAGCTTCTGACGGCACTGGACAAGGGCGAAGTCTCCTACGACTTTGTCGAAGTCATGGCCTGCCCGGGCGGATGCGTCGGCGGCGGCGGACAGCCGATCGTGGACGGTGCCTTTATGGCTGAGAAGCGCGCACCGGTGCTCTATGAGCAGGACCGCGAAGGCGAGCTGCGCTTCAGCCACGAGAATCCTTCGATCACAGCGATCTACAAGGATTACCTGGGACAGCCGCTCTCCGAGAAGAGCCATCACCTGCTCCACACAAATCATCATCTGTGGAAGATGCCGAACGAGGAGTAAGGAAAAGGCAAATGATACATTTGGGCCGTCGCGTTTTGCGGCGGCCTTTGTTATAATCAGGATATGGAAGAGAGAAAGATCATCAACAAAATGTCCCGTGTCGGGATACTGGGGAATATTGCACTGGCTGTCTTCAAGCTGCTGGCCGGTATCATCGGCAAGTCATCGGCCATGGTGTCTGATGCTGCACATTCAGTCTCTGATGTCATCGCGACGTTGGTCGCCTATATTGGTGTGCGTTTATCGAAGCAGGAGCGGGATGCAAAACATCCGTACGGACACGAGCGGATGGAATGTGTAGCCTCACTGATCCTGAGTCTGATCCTCGCTGCCGCCGGTATCGGCATCGGCATAGCCGGGATCCGCAAGCTGTTCTTTGCCGGGGAGCCACTGACGGCCCCCTCGATGCTGCCTCTGATCGCGGCGGTCGTATCGATCGTCGTCAAGGAGGCTATGTACCGGTATACGATGCATTACGCCAGAAAACTGGATTCATCGGCTTTCAAGGCGGATGCCTGGCATCACCGCTCCGACGCGCTTTCTTCTGTGGGTGCTCTGACCGGTATAGGGCTGGCAAGGCTCGGGTTTCCGATGATGGACCCCATCGCCTCTTTGCTCATCTGCGGCGTGATCATCAAAGTGGCGGCGGATATCTTTTTGGATGCGATATCCAAGATGCTGGATACTTCCGCCGGAAAAGACTTTGATCAGGCTATACTGAAGTTTATTGAAGAACAGCCGGATGTACGGCATGTCGATGTGCTTCAGTCCCGGCAGTTCGGCAACAAAGTCTATGTCGATCTGGAGATCACCGTAAAAAGAGATATCTCACTGGTTGCTGCGCATAACATTGCTGAGAATGTGCACAGAGAGGTGGAGCAGCAGTTTCCCAATGTCAAGCACATCATGATCCATGTCAATCCGGAAGGTCATGATTGACGCAGGTGCTTCCCGTATCGGCACAAGCAGCATTGTAAAAGCTGCTAAAGAAATAAAATAATTAACAATCACAGAGTTGACGAGTCTTTTCATACTGATTGACTCCTCCTTTTGGGCCCCGCGGATCTGCATCGATCCGCGGGGGTTTGTTATCGCCGGCTGGTGACATCCACCTTCAAATGCGATATAATTATTTTAGATTATTGCGCCACTTAACAGGAGCTGATTTATGAGCTATATAGCATTGTACAGAAAGTTCAGACCGGATGTCTTTGACGAGGTCAAAGGTCAGGACGCCATCGTGACTACCCTGCGCAATCAGGTGCGCACAGGGCGTACCGGGCATGCCTATCTGTTCTGCGGGACCCGGGGGACCGGCAAGACGACGCTCGCCAAGATCTTTGCCAAGGCAATCAACTGCGAATCGCCTGTCGACGGCAATCCCTGCGGGAAATGTCCCAGCTGTCAGGCGATCGCTGCCGGCCAGTCGATGAATGTGATCGAGATCGATGCCGCCTCCAACAACGGCGTCGACAACATCCGTGAGATCCGCGAGGAAGTCACCTA
>JAEEGL013745129.1_pt1 | contig 10128 bp, 12 predicted proteins | sample 9134231 | NCBI WGS metagenome assembly JAEEGL01 (sample SAMN16246548, study PRJNA631951) | gut metagenome | biome: gut microbiome; feature: rumen; material: fiber-attached | host: Bos | place: Iran: Karaj | collected 2018-10
AAATAATATTTAAAGATTATTTATATAATATTATCGAAGATGGTGAAATTACTAATCCAGAAATTATTTTAGATGACAATTATAAGATTTATTTAGAAGAATTTCATCTATCGTACAATAAAGAAACAAATAAATTGTATTCAATAAATATAAGTGGTTATTTACTTGTAAAATAAAGAGACAAACTCTTTATTTTTTCTTGCTATTAATAATCTAATATGATACGATTAAATTACAGGAAGTCGTACATAAAAGTAGGAAAGGAGTAAATATGAAAAGCAAAAAATTTGGAGTTATTATTGGCGTTGTTTTGGGATTACTTCTAATTGCTGGATTAGCAGTCTTTATTATCTTAAAACAAAATAAAATTACCATAACATTCATAAATGATAATATGGTAAATAGTACTATTAAAGTTAGAAAAGGAGAAAAAATATCTTTACCAGTAACGAGAAAAGACGGTTATACTTTTGAAGGATGGTATTATAATGGGACTAAAGTTAACAATGGTGTAAGCTTCAAAGAAGATACTGTTTTAATTGCCAATTGGTTAAAAATGGATGCACCAACTATGACAATTACTTTCGATACAGATGGCGGTAATAAAATAGAACCAACTACTATTGAATGTGAAAGTGAATTAAATTTACCAACACCAACTAAAGATGGTTATAAATTTGTAAACTGGTTAGATAAAAATGAAATTATTATTTCAAATGAAACTAAACTAGTTTGTGAGGATATAACCTTAAAAGCAAAATGGGAAAAACTTGAAGAGAAAAAAGAAGCGCCAAAACCAACTGAAACGCCAACCGGAGAACCTAAGCCAACCGAAACCAAGAAAGAATACACTTGTCCAAGTGGATACACCTTAGATGGTACAAAATGTAAGATGATTAAAGATCCTTCTTATGCTTGCCCAACAGGAACCAAAGAGGATGGGGATTTGTGTATTAAAACAAGCGATAGGAATGCTGGAACAAGACAATGTAAGGAAGATACGGTAGCTATCGATGGCAAAGGACATACCTGGACTGGTCGTGGTGATTATTATTATATTCCAAATGCATATGGTAAATGTGCCTACTATAAGTGGACTAGTATAACAATTGAAAGTGACTGTGTTCAGACTATCAATAGAAAAGCTGTATGGGTAAGTCAATTAAATGGCTGTTATGCAGAAACGAAAATGAACAATTATGAAACAATTTGTGCTAGTGATTATAAGTACTATAGTTCAGAAGAGTTATCAAGCAAGTTTGGCATACATGATAATGGACAATGTCTTAAGAAAGTTAATAAAGATACACTATGTGATACTGATAATGGCTATGTATTAATTAGTGGTAAATGTGTTAAAACAATCGATGCAACCGTAAAATAAAAAGCAAGAATTCCTTGCTTTTTTCTATTTATATAAGATATCAATATCAACCGTATTCTCGGTAATCCCATTAATTTTGGCTAGTGAAGTCATTTGCCACATCAAATACTTACCTTGATAATCCGTTTCAGTCGTATAGTGGGCAAGCCATACTTTAGAATTTTCAAAATCACTCCAAACATTTTCTAAATAGAATTTTGATCCATATAACATTGCATCATAACCATTATTCCGAAGTTCTTTTTCAAAAGCCTTATAAGCCTCACTTAATGTATGTAATGATATTTTATAATCCATAAAATTAGTCCAATTTTCAAAGTCATAGGCAATTGGAAAATCTAATTTATCCCCATTAAGTTCTTTCATTACCCATCTAGCAGTCTTAATACCATCTTCTTTACTAATAGCTGTATTGTATACATATACTCCAACACTTAGGCCAACATCTTTAGCTGCTTTATAGTATTCTTTAAATTTAACATCTATACTTATTTCTTCAGAAGGATCTCTTTGAGAACCAATTCGCATAATTACAAATTCAACTCCTGCATCTTTAACAGCTTTAAAATCAACATTTCCTTGCCATTTAGATACATCGATACCAATACTAGTCTTATCATTTTTATATTTCTTAATAATATCATCCATATATAAATATTTAGGTTTCGTTGGGGTATAATTATTCATAATTTTATCGACAATATTTAATTTGAATTTCTTTTTTGTTTCATTACCAGAGTTATCACTAATTATATATTCTAAATCATCATATGTTCCAATACTTTTCTTATCATAAGTACCATTTATCTGACAATTAGGTATATCTTCATAATCATCAGCAAAAACTATCTTGTCGCATATCTCTAACTCATCGCTAGCTTCCATTGTCAAAGTACTTGGAGCACTAATAAATACTGGTGGTGTAGTATCTTTAATTTCATAATTAATATCATATTTATATTTTCTTTTCTTATATTTATATTCAAGAGTATAAGTATAGTTGCCAATCTTTTCATTTTCTAGTATTGTATCTTTAGAAATAATTTCTGCATTAATATCTTTTATTAATTCATTACTTTTATGTTCTTCAAATACTTTAAAAACATTTTCATTTAAATTAATGCCTACATCTTCTGGAACTTCATATGGATCATAATTATTATTGATAACAAAATATGAAGCGCCAATAATACTTATTCCCCCAACTACAGATAATAATATTTTCTTATTCATAACTTCACCTAAATAACATTATACAATAAAATTGATAAATATGAATATAATTATTATTATCATAGCAACCAAAGTTATTGTTAAATCAACCTATAGTATCTAGAATTATTAAAAAACATGTGATAAAATATTCTCAAGAAGTGATCAATATGCAGAATAAAAAACAAATTATCAGAAATATAATTATTTTACTATTATTAATCTTAATAACGTTTATCTTTATTTTTAAAAATTATGATTTTATTAATACAATTAAAATTATAATGAAGACGGATATTATATATATATTGTTAGCAATAATTACAATGCTTTTATATATTTTCTTTGAAAGTATTAATATCAAAAATATAATAAAGTCATTGGGAAATCATATACCTATAATCAATGCTATTAAATATACATTCATTGGTTTTTTCTTTAGTGGTATAACTCCTGGTGGTAGCGGAGGACAACCAATGGAAATATACTATATGAAAAAAGATAATATTCCTGTCACCAGTTCAACCATAGCTTTATTAATTGAATTAATATCTTTTCATACAATAACCATTATATGTGGCCTAATTGGTTTAATTATGAATAAACAACTTATGACTAAGGAACTTATCTGGATATTTATAATTGGCCTTGTTTTAAAATTAATTGTCTTAACCATCATGATAATTTCATTATTCTTTAAAAATATAAGCCAATTATTAATTAACCTTACAATCAAAATATTACATAAATTTAAATATACTAATTTAAACAAATTAGAAAAAAATCTAAATGAATCACTTATTAAGTATCATGAAAGTTCAATCTATATTAAACATCATAAAAGAATAATTGTTAAATCATTATTAACTGTGTTTTTCCAGGTAATTATGTCTTATACCATTCCTTATTTTATCTATCGCTCATTTGGATTAAACGAATTTAGTTATCTAAAAATTTTATCAATTCAGGCTTTATTATATGTAACAACATCAAGTTTACCATTGCCAGGAACTGTTGGTATCAGTGAAAATGTCTTTCTTAAAATATACGCGACTGTCTTTACTGTTACTATATTACCAAGTGCCATGATTCTAAGTAGGGGAATTAATTATTACTTATTTATGCTAATTTCAATTGTTATTGTTATACTAAATTCATTGCCCAAAAATAAAAAAAATATGATATAATAAAATCATAATAAGAAGGAGAAATTTATGAGTACAGAAAAAAAGAAAACAAACAATGTAAAATTTGATAAAGATAAACAACAAAAGATGAAATTTTTAAGCAAATTTATCTATATTCTTGCTAAGATAGGCAAAGTAATAACCATCATTGCTGGCGTTTGCATATTACTTGCTATGGCAATTACCCCAGTATTGGTAGGTAATATCAGTATTAAGGATAATTCAATTACCATCTTTGGCGAAAAAGTTGAATATGAAAACCATGAAGATGAAATAGTTATCTCTGTAAAAGGCGTAAAAGTCGGCTCTATTACTGGCAATGACATAGTTAAATTTAACTTAGCTACTAACGAATTAGATAAAATAAATATTCCCAAATTATTTTCATATGTCGAATTTGCTTTAGTTACATCTGCTGCTATCATGGTATTGACATACTTTATACTATTATACCTAGAAAAACTATTTAGAAATATTTATAATAATGAAACACCGTTCATCATAGATAATATTAACTATATTAAGAAAATTGCTTATCTATTAATTGCTATCGTTGCTACTTCCTTTGTTTGTGATTTAATTTCAACAGCTATTTTTGACTATGCTATATCTGCTAAAATAGATTTGACGTTATTATTATATGTCTTAATCATATTTAGCATTGCTTATATATTCGAATATGGTTATGAAATTCAAAAAAATTCAAAAGCAATTATGTATGGCGAAACAGAAGAATAACAAAAACAGGTTTAACTATTCCTGTTTTTTTGTTATAATTAAATTGGTGATTAAAATGGAAATAACAATCGATATAGATGCACTTAGAAATGATTTAATTAATTACTTTGGCTCTGCTATGCAGTATAATAAAGTAGCCATGATGGATTTAATTAAAGTAGAACAGGCTAGTGATAATGAAATAGTTAATATTGCTTTAAAGAATGGTTTTAACTTATATGATTATGAAATTAAAGGAAAGAGAAGATAATATGGATATAACTAGACCAACAATTATGGAAATAGATTTAAATGCCTTAGATCATAATATAAATGCAATTCAAAATAAAGTTGGGCCTAATGTTAAATTAATGCCCGTAATTAAAGCTAACGGTTATGGAACTTACATAAATAAAAGATTAGATTTTTTAAATAAATTCGATATTGTTGCCGTTGCAACGGTAGATGAAGGCGTCGACTTAAGAAACATTGGCTATGAAAAAGAAATCTTTGTTTTAAATCAGCCATATTATGAAGAAATAACTAAAATTATTAATTACAAATTAGTGGTAGGTATCAGTTCTTATGAATTTGCTGAAAAATTAGCCGAAACTAATAAAGAAGTAACCATTCATATTGAAATTGGTACTGGTATGGGTAGAACTGGTATTCATCCATATAAAATAGAAAAATTTATCGATTCACTATCATCTAATATTAAAGTTGAAGGTTTATATACCCATTTTTCATCTGCTGATATTGATCCTGAATATACCAGGAAACAATTAGCTTCTTTTAAATATGCTGTAAGCATTGTTGAAGCTAAATTAGGAAAAATGAAATATCTCCATACAGCAGCATCTAATGCCATCCTAAATTACCCTGAAACATATTTTAATTTAGTAAGACCAGGTATTATCTTGTATGGTTATTCTAGTGAAGAAGATACTTATAAAAAAATTGATATTAAACCCATTGCTAAATTAAAATCAAAAATTACTTTCTTAAAAGTGGTTGAAACAGGAACAAGTATTGGTTATGGTAGAAGTTATATTACCAACAAAGTTACTAAAGTAGCTACTGTTCCTATCGGTTATGCTGATGGCTTCAGAAGGACATTCTCTAATGGCTGGTGTGTTCTTATTAATAATGAGAGAGTTCCTATTATTGGTAAAGTATGTATGGATAGTTTTATGGTTGATGTTACCAATCTTAAAAATGTTAACATAGGTGATGAAGTAATTATTTGGGATAATAATAATATAACTTTAGAAGATTTAGCTAATAAATGTGATACGATTAACTATGAAATATTATCGACAATTAGTGCTAGAGTACCTAGAAAATTTATTAAATAAAAAGAGGTGTATATGAAAAAAATAATAATTACCATAATAATCTTTCTATTATTAATTTTAACCTTATACATTTTTAACTATATTCCCCATAAAATGTATACGAATGAAGACTTTAATATCAAAATATATATTAGTAGTATCGATAATGATAATGATGGTATTGATGATCAAACTGATATCTTAAATAATGCTAGAGATTACATTTCCAGAAAACCTAAATATAAAAGTAAATATTATAGTACTGGTTATCCAGATGATAATTATGGTGTCTGTACTGATGTTGTAGCTTATAGTTTAAAAAATGCTGGTTATGACTTAATGGAATTAGTAAATAATGATATCAATGATAATAAAGATAAATATAATATTAAAACCATTGATAAAAATATTGATTTTAGAAGAGTCGTTAATTTAAAAGTATATTTTGATAATCATGCGATATCATTAACTACTGATATTAATAAAATAGCTGATTGGCAAGGTGGCGACATCGTTGTCTTTAAAAAACATATTGGTATAGTTTCAGATAAACGTAATAAAAATGGTATTCCATTTATTATTCATCATGCTAATCAATTTCAAAGAAGTTATGAAGAAGATATCCTAGAAAATAGAACTGATATTATTGGTCATTATCGCATCAGTTAATACTTGATTATTAACATAAAGTATGCTAAGATATTATCTGCCATTGGAGGTATATAATAATGGATAGTCAAATTGAAAGATTTAATTATAGCAGATTAACAAATGAAATGAATGTAGATGATAAAATAAAATATTTAAAAACAGTTAAAGCTAATCTTTTAGCCAGAGCTTACGTCCACTCACTAATTGGTAATCTATATATTAAATTATATAATCATAGTGGTTATGCTAACGAAGTTGTTAAAGATGAATTATTAGATAATTATTCTTATGAAGCTACATCAAGCATAATTCCTTTCTTTAAAGAAAATGATCTTATAATTAGAGGTTTACTTGTTGATGATTGGAGTAGATATTTTAATCATAGCTGGATAAACTTTACTTTACATAATAAAGAATACATCTTTGATCCAGCCTTAAATTTAATTGTAAAAAAACAAGACTATGAAGAAATCTTCACACCAGATAGAATTGGAAGCGTTTCTTCATACCGAGTAAAAACTGATTTGTTAGATACCCTTGCAAATGGAAAAGAAAATCAAGATGGTTTCATCGAAGTTAACAAATCGAATGACATTAATAGTTCATTTTATAAAGCAGATATGCAAATAAAAGGTGAAGCTATTAATCGTAAAATTTTAACCCTTACTACCAAATATAATCAAAAATAATTATACAAACTAATTGTTTGTATTTTTTTATGTTATAATTTTTTTAGGAAGTGGTTATATGATACTTATGGTAAGTGGTAGAACAGATATTGTTGCTTTTTATTCTGAATGGTTTATGAATCGTTATCGTGATGGCTATGTCGATGTCAGGAATCCTTTTAATCCTAAACTAGTAAGCCGTATAAATTTTGATAATGTTGATCTTATTATGTTCTGTACTAAAAATCCTATTCCTATCGTTAATGATTTAAAAGAAATAAATAAACCAATTCTATTTCATGTAACCTTAACTCCATATAATAAAGATATTGAACCAAATGTTCCTGATAAAAAGAAAGTAATCGAAGCTATAAAACAAATATCACAAATAATTGGCCCAGATAATATTTTTATTAGATATGATCCCATCTTTTTAAATGATAAATATAACCTTGATTATCATGAAAGAGCCTTTAATAAAATGTGTCAACTATTAAATGGCCATGTTAAACGTATAATTATCTCTTTCATTGATGATTATAAAAATGTTAGAAAGAATTATAAATATCTAAATTATAAAGAATTAACCGAAGAAGATTATAAAACTATTGGCATGTCTTTTAGTAAAAGTGCTAAAGAAAATAATATGACTGTAGAGACTTGCTTTGAAGAGAGAAATCTTACAGAGTATGGCTTTATTAAAGAAGATTGCCTATCACACACACTTGCCTATAAATTAACTGGTAAAACTTTTAATACCTGGAAGGCTAGAAAAGGTAATAAATGTCAATGCGTTGAAATGGTCGATATTGGTGCCTATAATACCTGTAAACATCTTTGTAAGTATTGCTATGCCAATTTTGATGAAAAAGAAATAAATAATAATGTCATAAAACATAATCCAAATTCTTCTCTTTTAATTGGTGAATTAAATAAAGATGATATTATCAAAGAAAGAATTAAATAAAATGTTTAACTTTCAAATAATTAATCCATAATATTATTGGAGGAAAAATTATGACACAAAAAGAATTAGCTTATCTTGAAGATGCTATTGGTCATGAAAAGAATATTATAGCTATCTGTCAAGAAACAAAAAAATACTTACAAGAAGAAACTCTAAAGTCGTTTATTGAAAGTGAAATATCTAAACATGAAGAAACAAAAGGAACACTTATGCATATGTTGGAGGTAAAAGCCAATGAATGATAAATTATTGATGGATAATTATTTAATGGTATTAAAAAGTACCATTGAAGTATATGTCCATGGTACACTAGAGAGTTCTAACCAAGATATCCGTGAATTATTACATAATGGCTTAAATAGTACTTTAACTCATCAAGCCAACACTTATGACTTAATGGCTAAATATGGTTTTTATCAAGTTAATAATGTTATGCCACAAACTATTAACCAAACTTTAACTAAAATAAATAGTCAAAACTAATATTTTAGTTTTTTTCTTTTCATAGACATTTCTTTCTTACTATGGTACAATTAAACTATAAATGGAGGGTATCATGGTTAAGAAAAAAGAAACAGAAAAAGTCGTTAAAAAAAGTAGTAAGGAAACAATTAATATTGAATCACTAAAAGAAGAATTAACGGAGTATATTGATAAATCTATAAAAAAAGAATTTATCTCTGAATTAGAAAAATCTTATAAAAGAACAATTAGAGAAAAAAATAAAAAAATAATTATTAAAAATATGTTTATTACTGGCTTATTATTTATAATAGTTTGTTTAATATTTATTATGAATAAGAATAATTATTTTGATAAATTCTTTATCGAAGATAATAATACTAAACAAGTAAAAGTTACTAAAACTAAAGAAGAAAATACTAATACTGAAGAAGAACCAACATTAGATGAATTAAAAGAAGAATACTCTTATCTATTAGATAATATTTATATAAATGAAAACTCTAGTTATTTATCAGATTATTATAATGGTAATTTAACTAGTGAATTAAAAAATTATCTAACTCTTAATTTTTTAGATATTGATTCTTTTCCTCAAGAAGATAACTATCAAATTATTGATAAAGAATCTTTTACTAATGAATATCAAAAGCACTTTAATGATAAATATCAAAATAAAACATTTAACTACAATGGTAATTTAATTCGTTATATTAATAAATTAGATTCTTATTTATCAGATGATATAATCAATAAGAATAGTACCAATATCATAAGAGAAATAACTGATATTAAAGTATCAGATGATAAAGTATTATTAACTACAACTGAAGCTCTATCTTATGATAATAAACTATATAATATTATTACTAACGAAGAAATATCAGATGATATTAATGACCTATTATCATATACTGATAAACTAAATACTGTTACTTATACATTTGAAGATAATAAATTAATAAGTATTAAATAAAGGATGATTATTATGAAGTATATAATATTAATCCCTGCCTATGAGCCTGATAGTAAACTATTAAAATTATTAAGAGAAATCAATAATAAGTATCCCGTTGTTGTAGTTAATGACGGTTCAAATAAAGCCTATAAAGATATTTTTAATGAAGTAAAAAAATATGCCCATCTCTTATCATATGATAAAAATATGGGTAAAGGCTATGCCTTAAAAACAGGTTTAAATTATATTGAAGATACTTATGATAATTATATTGTCGTTACCATGGATGCCGATGGTCAACATACTTTAAAAGATGCCATAAGATTATGCGATTATGTTAAAGAGCATAAAGATACATTGGCTCTAGGTAAAAGATATTTTACTAAAAATACCCCTATAAGAAGCCGTATCGGTAATTATATAACCAGAAAAGTATTTAAATTAGTAACTAAAAATAAAATATATGATACTCAAACTGGTCTTAGAGCTTTCTCAAAAGAATTAATTGATTATATGATAAACATACCAGGGAATAGATATGAATATGAAATGAATGTCTTACTAAATCTAAAAAAAGATAATATT
>JAEEGL015717069.1_pt1 | contig 10128 bp, 9 predicted proteins | sample 9134231 | NCBI WGS metagenome assembly JAEEGL01 (sample SAMN16246548, study PRJNA631951) | gut metagenome | biome: gut microbiome; feature: rumen; material: fiber-attached | host: Bos | place: Iran: Karaj | collected 2018-10
AGTGTTCTCAAGGCCCTGGACCATTACGGCACCGGTCCAGGTACCCGCGCGTGTACCCATAGGGTACATCAGCGGGGTACCGATCGGCCGGCCGTAACTCGTCCAGCCGGAGCGGTATTCACTATTGTTGAAATAGTTGTCGCCGCCGGTGGTCTTGACGCCGGGAGGCGTAATGCTATGTCCCTCAGCATCAAATTGTTCCCCATTGAAGGGACCGGACTGGTACATCGTATAGGTATGCTCGAAGAGAACGTCGGAGATCCATCGGTTCTTGTCGTTCCACCCGAAATGAAGGGTAGTCACACCGTCCGGGAAATTCTGGAAGCCCATCCCGGACCCGTCGGCATAAGGAATATCGTGTTGGAGGACAACCCTCCAGCCGTCGCCGAGATACTCTGCTCCCCAGAGTTCTCCGCCGCCCTGGTCACCGATGACGTTGAGGCGGTCGCTCCAGGTTCCTTCGGAACTGGCGTGGCGACCGGTCACGACGCGGAAGTAGTTATCCAGGGTGACAGGCATAGTGACTTTATTAGGGATGGTTCCGCCCCAGATAGCGTAGTGGTCGAGAAGGAAGTTGAGGCGCAGGCGGCTTCCGATGTCAAATCGGAAACCTATGCGCGTCCGGTGGACGAGGGGATCCTCTACGTAGTTGGGGCCTAGGGGTTTATAGTCTCCGTAGGCGCCATAGAGCCAAACGTGCCGACCTGTCCAGGGGATGGCTACAGGGTCCAACGACAGGAGGTAGCCCGGCATGGCGCGGGCGTTGCCGCTCTCGGCCACGTGTCCACCTGTGGTGGACAGCGAGCCGAGGCGCGCATCCGCGCCATAGAAACCCAGCTCCCTGTGCTTTATTCCCAAGTCAAGTGTAAAGGCCTTCCAACGAAGAGAACCGTACAGTTCGTCAGCCATTATATGCAACGGGGTGGAACCGGGGTCAAGATCGTTGGCGTACTCGTTCGCCGCCAGGGACGCGCCCCAGCGAAGCTGGAGCGTCCGCGCGGCGTCGAACTCCGTCCGCGCCTGCACCACCGACATAAATCCCTGGTTCTCAGGCATCAAACCCCACTGATTAGCCGTCGCCCAATAAGGCAGCGGCTGACCGGCTCCGCCGGACAAAGCCCCGAGGAGCATCAACGAAAAGAATATGTCGTTCATTGGCTAACGGTTGTCGTACATCTTGGAATAGTACTCAAGATAATCGCCGCTGGTCACATTGTCCAACCATTCCTGGTTGTCCAGATACCAGCGGACGGTCTTCTCGATGCCCTCCTCGAACTGCAATGACGGCTCCCAGCCCAGCTCGCGCTGGAGCTTGGTCGAGTCGATTGCATAACGGAGGTCATGCCCGGCGCGGTCCGTCACGTAAGTGATCAGGTCCTCGTCCGCACCTTCGGGACGGCCTATCAGCCGGTCCACGGTGCGGATGAGCACCTTGATGATGTCGATGTTCTTCCACTCATTGAATCCGCCGATATTGTACGTTTCGGCAATCTTTCCTTCATGGAAAATGACGTCTATCGCCCTGGCGTGGTCCTCGACGTACAGCCAGTCGCGGACGTTCTCGCCCTTTCCGTATACGGGAAGCGGCTTACGATGGCGGATATTATTGATGAACAGAGGGATCAACTTCTCCGGGAACTGGTAGGGACCATAGTTGTTCGAACAATTCGTCACGATGGTCGGCATGCCATAGGTGTCATGGAAAGCCCTGACGAAATGGTCAGAACTGGCCTTCGCCGCGCTGTAGGGGCTGTGCGGCAAATATTTACGGTCCTCAGTGAAGAAGGACGAGCCGTAAGCGAGGTGGTGCTCCCCCGAAGACGCTTTCGTCGTGAAGGGGGGCTCGACGCCCTCCGGGCAGTCCATCTCCAGCGCACCGTACACCTCGTCGGTGGAGATGTGGTAGAAGCGCTTGCCCTCGTATTTCTCGGGCAGCGACTCCCAGTAGAGCCTGGCGGCCTGCAGCAGGCTGAGGGTCCCGAGCACGTTCGTCTTCGCGAACGTGAACGGGTCCTTGATGCTGCGGTCCACGTGGCTCTCCGCCGCCAGGTGGATGATGCCGTCCACGTGCTCCTTCTGCATCAGTGCGAGCATCGCGTCGAAGTCGCAGATGTCGGCCTTGACGAACGTGTAATTAGGCTCGTTCTCAATGTCCTTAAGGTTGGCGAGATTGCCGGCATAGGTCAGCTTATCGACGTTGATGATATGATAGTCAGGATATTTCGTAACGAAAAGCCGTACGACGTGCGAGCCGATGAATCCGGCTCCTCCTGTGATGATGATCGATCTTTTGTACATATCAGTCAATTATTTAAGCGTCCCGTCCGCAAGGCGGAGGAGGTACTGTCCGTATTGGTTCTTCGCCATGGGGGCGGCGATCTCGCGCAGGCGCTCCGGCGTGATCCAGCCGTTCTCGAAGGCTATGTCTTCGAGACAGGCGATCTTCAGGCCGGTGCGCTTCTCGAGGGTCTCGACGAAGATGGATGCCTCGGCGAGCGAGTCGTGCGTGCCGGTGTCGAGCCAGGCGAAGCCTCGGCCGAACACCTGCACCTTGAGCTCGCCGGCCTTCAGGAACTCCTGGTTCACTGAAGTGATCTCCAGTTCGCCGCGGGCCGAAGGCTTGATGTTCTTCGCCACTTCAACCACCTTGTTAGGATAGAAATACAGTCCGACCACAGCGTAGTTGGACTTCGGCGCCTTCGGCTTCTCTTCGATGCTGAGGCAGTTGCCTTCCGCATCGAATTCGGCTACGCCGTAGCGTTCAGGGTCATTCACCCAGTAGCCGAAGACGGTGGCCTTGGCATTTTCCTCGGCGTCCTTCACGGCCTGGCGGAGCAGCTCCGTGAATCCGGCGCCGTGGAAAATGTTGTCGCCGAGCACGAGGCAGGCTGCATCATCGCCGATAAAATCGGCGCCGATGATGAACGCCTGCGCGAGCCCGTCCGGGCTCGGCTGCTCGGCGTACTCGAACCGCACGCCGTAATCGCTTCCGTCGCCCAGCAGGCGCCGGAAGCCCGGCAGGTCCTGCGGCGTCGAAATGATCAGGATATCCCTGATACCCGCCAGCATCAGCGCGCTGATGGGATAATAAACCATCGGCTTGTCATAGATCGGCAGGAGCTGCTTGCTCACGCCCTTTGTAATCGGATATAGACGCGTGCCGGATCCCCCGGCCAGAACGATACCTTTCATCTCAAATGTACTTATCTCCACAAAAATACAAATTATTCTCCAATTTTCCCCACTCCTTCTCCACAACCTCCCCCACCACCCTCTTCCGCCCCGCCGAAAGCCGCATCCTTCGGAAAAATGCCGAAGGATACCAGGCAAAGAGCCGCATCCTTCGGAAAAATGCCGAAGGATACCACGACCAGAGCCACATCCTTCGGAAAAATGCCGAAGGATACCACGACCAGAGCCACATCCTTCGGAAAAATGCCGAAGGATACCGGGCCGAGAGCCACATCCTTCGGAAAAATGCCGAAGGATACCAGGCAAAGAGCCGCATCCTTCGGAAAAATGCCGAAGGATACCGAGCCGAGAGCCACATCCTTCGGAAAAATGCCGAAGGATACCGGGCCGAGAGCCACATCCTTCGGAAAAATGCCGAAGGATACCGGGCCGGGGGACGCAACCGGCGATGGAGGGTTTACCAGTTACGGCGTCATACGGATGTCCGCGCAGAGATTTTGTTTGTTTATCAAAAAAGAATCCCTATATTTGTAGTCCTTTTTGGTGCCTGGGCCGGGAGGTTAGGCACTGGTCTGCAAAACCAGGTAGAGCGGTTCAATTCCGCTAGGCACCTCAGAAACGCCTTCCAGATGTGTGGAAGGCGTTTTTTGATTTTTCACCCACGCCATCGGCAGGGGCATGCCGCCCTCAAGCGCATAACCCTCCACCGCCGGTTGAGGGTTACGGCCACTTTCGTAAAAAATCGTGTTAACACTCCACCGGAGGTTGAGGGTTGCGGAGGGAAGGAAGTATAATAGATCAGAATAAAGAACGATGAAGAGGTACTGTCAAACATTGGAGTTAGTCGATGACGAGGAAATGATCCGCAGGTACTGCGAGGTCCATCAGAATGTTTGGCCGGAGATAATCGCCGGCCAGAGGGAAGTCGGGATCATCGATATGCAGATATACCGACATGGACGGAAGTTGTTTATGATCTGCGACACTGTTGACGATTTCGACTGGGAGCGCGACATGGCGCGGCTCGCTTCGCTGCCTAGGCAAGCCGAATGGGAGGCCTATGTTGCTCAGTTCCAGGGATGTGACCCTTCAGCACCCTCATCCTCAAAGTGGCAGTTGATGGAGCTGATCTTCAAGCAGTAACGCACTAATTCCCTGCGAAATTACACCTTCTTCATTAACCCTCGAGCGGTTAGAGAAGGCCGAGGGCAGTGAAGAGGTGACGGTAAGCATCAGCTTTGCGGTCCAGCGGCAATGGATAGGCGCGGGACGTCGACGGCATGCGCCAGAAGTCGACCGCGCGGCCGGCGATGACGGCCGGCACACAGCCCCCTACCGGGGGCGCAGCAATGCCGGCAGCCGCGCCGGCGCCGGCAAAGCTTTTGCCGCTCGCAGCGGGGTCGCCAAAGTCAGCGGGAGCACGAGACGCACCTTGGCCGGCCGTGCAGCACGCGGCAAGCAGGACGTCGGTCGCTTTCTGGCCGGTGGTGACCACGGCGCGGCATTCCGGGACCTGCGCCAGCAGGGCAGGAATGTCCGTCGGCGTGACGACCTCCAGGAACTTGTCAGAGGCATTGTCGTTCAGCCGACGAACCTCCGTCGCAGTGTCAAAAAGCGCGACACCCTTCTCCGAGCAAAAGCCCTTAATCTTTTGAATATCAAAGCATTTCTTACCAGGAATCACAAAGTGGCCGCTATCCCCGAAAAAGATGATTCCGCAAATCCTCCAAAAATCATTCAGCCAGTTGGGGTAATAGAACTCCATGCACCAGCGCTTGCGCTGCGGCGGGAAACTGCCGAGCATCAAGACCTTGGCGCCGGCAGGCAGGAACGGCTCGAACGGATGCCGTTCGACCCCTGCCGGCAGATCGGCTGCAGATGACAAATCAACAGCAGACGACAAATCCTTTGCAGATGACAAATCAACAGCCGCCGAGAGATCAACGGCAACCTTCGGCTCGACAGCCGACTCGATTGCCGACTCAGCTATCGACTCGGCCACCGGTTCAATTGTATGGTATTTGACTGGCATTTCGGTTCAATGAACATTGAACGCGAAAATAACAATTTATCCTTTCAACTCAATGCCCCGCCAGCGAAAACCAGTTTAACCCTCTACCCAAGGTTGAGGGTTAAGGCGGTTTTCGGCAAAAAACAGCTCAACCCTCCACCGACGGTTGAGAGTTAACGCGGAGAGGGCCACATCCTTCGGGAAAATGCCGAAGGATGTCGAGGAGATGGCCACATCCTTCGGGAAAATGCCGAAGGATGCCGGGGAGAGGGCCGCATCCTTCGGAAAAATGCCGAAGGATGTCGGGCGAAGAGGCGCATCCTTCGGAAAAATGCCGAAGGATGTCGGGGAGATGGCCGCATCCTTCGGAAAAGTGCCGAAGGATGTCGAGGAAAGGGCCGCATCCTTCGGGAAAATGCCGAAGGATGTCGGGGCCGGGAGGTCTAAGCGAGGGACCGGGGAGCTTAGGCGAGGGGGTGAATGAGGAAGCGGCGGGTGAGGAGGGCGTTGTAGCGGTCAAGGGCCTCCCAGGCGACGTCCTGCCAGGAGCGGACGATGCCGCGGGCGGCGCGGCCGACCGCCTGGCGCCGGCCCGGGTCGGCCGCCAGGGCCCGCAGCAACGCCTCGAAGGCGTCGAGCGTGCCGTCGATCCTGAAGCCGGTCTCGCCGTCTGTGAGCATGCCGGAGGCAGAGGCCTCCCGCAGCATCACGGACGGCGTGCTGAGGGCAGCCGCCTCGCGGACCACGAGCCCGTCGGTGTCGTAAAGCGACGGGAACAGGAACAGGTCCGCGGCTGCATAATACTTCTTGAGAAGTTCCCGGTCCGTAATCCGGCCGACGAAGGTGACCTTATCGGCTATACCGAGGCGCTCGACGAGCTCCTTCATTTCACCTTCGGCGTAGCCTGTCCCGACGAAGAACATCCTGAAAGGCAGGTCCTTGATGCGGGCCAGGGCTTCAATCGTGAAGCGCAGGTTCTTCTCCCAGATATGCTGTCCTACATAGAGCAGCGTGAAAAGTCCTTCCTCAAGGCCCAGGAAAGCCCTGGCCTCCTTGAAAAAGGAATCCGGATAATCGCCAGCCAAGTCGCATCCGTTAGGCATCACGTCGATGGGGCCTTTGTAGCCATAGCTGTAAAGGACATCCTTGACGGACTCCTGCGGGACCCAGACAGCATCCGCCTTCTTGTAAAACCGGACTATCTCCTTGATAATGACATCAAGCATCGCCTGTCCGGGAATGACCCGCGCGAAATCCTCGCGATACTTGGAATGGAAAGTGGCCACCAGGGGAATCTTCTGCAAGCGGGCAACCCTTGCGGCAGTCTTGCCCGCGACGAAGGGGCTATGTGCGTGAACTATCTTGAAACGCCTCTGCAGCAATTGTTTGAGAAATACCGGATCTATCTCGGAGATGCCTGTCACATAAGGCGCCCTGAAAGGAACCGGAACGGATAAGTAGTCCAGCACTTCATAGGCCTTGTCGCTGTAGTCTGCTCCAGGATTGCGGGGTGTGACGACGGCGACTCCCCCGACCTTTTCCTGCATCCAATGGGCATAGTTCTCAACACATACGGCAACTCCGTCCATTACAGGAGGAAAGCTCTCATTGAAAAGGCCGATATTGGTTTCTTTCATTTCAGGATATTACTCTACATATAGGAGAAGCCCCTTGAGGTATTCGCCCTCGGGGTGATAGATGCTGACGGGATGGTCGGCAGGCTGGTTGAGCCTGTCGAGGATGCGGACGCTGCGGCCGACGGAGGCGGCAGCGGAAAAGACAGCCAGGGCGAAAGACTCCTTATCGACGACCTGCGAGCAACTGTATGTGAAGACGAGGCCGCCCGGAGCCACCTTGGCGATGGCGGCGGCATTCAGCCTCTGGTAGGCGCGCAGGGCGTTTTTCAGGACGCCGCGATGCTTGGCAAATGCCGGAGGATCCACGATCATCAGATCGTACTTGCCCTCAGGGGCATTCTTCAGGAAATCGATGGCATCGGTGGTATAGCCGGTATGACGGGAAGTGTCGAAGCCATTGAGGGCTACGTTGCGGTCGACCATAAGCATGGCCTTGGCGGAGCTGTCGACGGAGTCGACGTGCGCCGCGCCTGCGGCCAGCGCGTAGATGGAGAATCCGCCGGTATAGCAGAAAAGGTTGAGGACATTGCGTCCGGCAGCGTAGCGGCCGACCAGGGCGCGGTTCTCGCGCTGGTCCAGGAAGAAGCCGGTCTTCTGACCCTCCGTCCAGTTGACGATGAACTTGTGGCCGTTCTCAAGAACGGTCTGTTCATCGTCCGAGAAACCCTCGGCACGGTACAGATAACCGTCGATCAGGTCGAGACCGGCCTTGAAAGGGGCCGTACCGGAACTCTTGTCATACACGGCCTTGAGGCTGTCGCCGTAGACGGCCTTCAGCGCCTCACAAATCTGGTGCTTGGCACGGAACATTCCGACGGAATGCGCCTGGAGGACACAGACTCCGTCGTAGAAGTCGATGACGAGGCCGGGCAGGCCGTCGCCTTCGCCGTGGACCAGGCGGTAGCAGTCGGTGCGCGGCGCTGCGTCGGCGGGGATGCTGCCTCCGGCAGCCAGCCCGACGGCGCGCCGCGCCTCCAGCGCCCGCGCGAGCCTGACTTCGTAGAAGTCCGGCGCGAGCGCCGAGCGGTCGAAACTCAGCACCCGTACAGCTATGGAACCTATCTGGTAGTGTCCGCAGGCCAGGAAGCCTCCGTCGGAGGCATGCACTGCGACTATATCCCCCTCGGCGGGGTTGCCGGCGACCTGTGCGATGGCGCCGGAAAACACCCAGGGATGGAAACGGAGCAGGGACTCTTCCCTACCTTTCTTCAGTATGACCTTGATCATTGGATTCTGTTTTAGGAGGAGTGGGGAGCATCTGCTCGGGGGTGAGCGGATGTTTCTCGGACTGCAGCAGCCTGAGATACATCTCACGGCACACCCACGCATCCGTAGCGGCGTACTTCTGCTGGGCTTCACTCAGCTTGTCGGCCTCCCAGTTAGAGAGCTGCTGGGTCTTGGAAATCCTGATACCCAATATGTTGGCAGCAAGTTTCTTGACTGCCTTGTCCCTGATGCCGTACTCCCAGCCTATCTTCTGAAGGTCCACGAAACCCTCCGGCTCGAAGCCGTGCAGGCGCTTCAGCCCCCTCAGATCGTCATGGACGGCTGCGCCTACCTTGACGATGCGGGGGCTCGCCAGCACGCGGCACAGCGACTTGGGCATTCCGCATTTCTTGACACGGAAAAGGTAAGCCCTCTTGGCGCCGGAAAGCTGAAGGAGAGACACTCCGTAATGCGGCTGGTCGGCCGAGAAACAGGGACGTGACTCAGTGTCGAAACCGATGATCTTCTGCCGGCGGAGATAGGCCACCGCCATCTCCAGCATCTCGCCGGGCTTGTCGATGACGATGATCTGCCCGGGGAAGGATACCATCTCCAGTCGCTCTATATCTTCGGCAGAAACTGTGATCTTGTACATGTCAATACTGTTCCACGAGGTTGTAGCCGCCCCCGGTGGTGGACCGGATCGTGACAAAATCCTTTGAATGAGGATAGGCGATGTCGTGAGTGAAATTGTTGGTACCCCGGAGGATGCGGTAACACTCGTCTGTGACCGCCCTCAGGGCATCGATGACGACGAAACCGTCGGCTATGAGTTTGCGGTAACCGAGGTTGGCCTCGCTCTGCACGCGCATTATCCAGTCGAAAGAATCGCGCACGGCGTTGATGTCCACTGTCGGGTCGTCGATGACGACTGCCGACAGCGGCATGTTGCCGCCTGCGGCGCGATACCCGTCCAGGAGGTCTCCTGCATAGGAGAGCGAGTCGGCCGGGAAGGCCACGCAGCCGCAGCCAAGCTGCCCGCGCTCCGCCGCCATCTCGTCGAAGACGTGCTGGTAAGCGCCGGAGCGCGCCGTGACGCTGTCAGTGACGACGGCCACGTGCAGATGGGGTATGTTGCGGTCAAGTTGCCTACCGAATATGAGACGGGACGGGAAAATGACAGGAATGGACTTTCCGGCGGTCCGTACGAGGGTGTCGATGTCGAATGCGCCATACTCCGCAGACAGCGGAGAGGTGAATATGACGACCTTTGATTTCTCCTTGCGCTCCAGTTTCTCGTTGTCGAAAGCCCCGAGGCTCAAAGCTGTATCGAGGGCTGACAGGAGATTGCGTACGGTGACCGTCCGCAAACTGTCTTCGTTCCCGCCCAGGAATGACTCGTATGGGAGATTGGCCAGGTCGGAGATGATGTCTATCCTCTCGCCCGAGAAATCAGGGAGTTCGTCAGGGACGAGGCGACCGTCGATGTTGTCGAAGTCGTCGCCCGTAAGGAAACGCCCGGCCAGCAGGCGGTTGCGCTCTGCGGAACCCACCAGGGCGATGGTGCCCCTGGAATCGGAAGGATTGAAGCCGGAAACCAGGGCCCAGTCCCGCCCCCTTCCGCTGATGGTGCGCTCGACGAACGGTACGGTCCTGCGGCCCGGACCCGCGGTCTCGCGGCACCCGCCCGCCAGGAGGGCGGTCAGGAGCACGGCTGCGGAGATCGAAAGGAAGGTGATGACAGTTTTCATACGGTAGTCATTTAAATGCAAAGTTAAGACATTTCTGCCTCATTCCCAACATAAGGAAAGGGTTCCAATGATTTGGATTGACGTGAAAAAATGCTATTTTTGTAAAAAATACGATCATGAAAATGAATATCAGAATCCTCCTGGCTGCAGCTGTATGCTGCCTATCCTTCTCAAACTCATACGCACAAAGGTATTCCGACGACCGCGGCGGCAGCAACTATGACAACGTTGGCACCGTCGCCTCCTATCTCGACCTCCATATCGGAGAAGGCGTCGGCCGTGGTTCCAAGGGCATAGGCGGAGTCGACCTCTCCTTCCTGTACCGTTTCTC
>JAEEGL015932322.1_pt1 | contig 10128 bp, 9 predicted proteins | sample 9134231 | NCBI WGS metagenome assembly JAEEGL01 (sample SAMN16246548, study PRJNA631951) | gut metagenome | biome: gut microbiome; feature: rumen; material: fiber-attached | host: Bos | place: Iran: Karaj | collected 2018-10
ATAGAGAATCTCCTCCTCAGTCATTTCTCTATCAAGAATATACCCTCTATGAGCCTCGTCCACAATAATAAGGTCGAATGCACCGGGCATAAGGTCTGGCTTATCGGATAGAATTGTACGTTTCAGCAATCCCTGTACTGTCGAGATGCTAACTTTTGTTTCAAGATTGATCTCATTGTCGTCAATATCTTTAATTTCATATATCTGGTTCAATGTCATAAGCTCTTTCAGCTTGACATCTTTGAACGTATCCATAGCCTGTTCTCCAAGAGAAACTCTGTCAACAAGGAAAAGAATTCTTCTGAAGCGTTTGGATTCCAGCATTTTATATATCAAGCCAAGCACAGTACGAGTCTTTCCGGTACCAGTTGCCATAGCAAGAAGGACTGTCTTTTTACCCCTAATTATCGCATCTGTCGCCTTACCGATGGCTTTTATCTGATAATCTCTTAAATTAATTCCTGTTGCATCTTCCATAAATGAATCGTCAGCATTGATCAATACTTTATTAGCATTGTCAATATCTTGCATGAGTTTTTCCTCAATATCAGCAGGACTGAACCAGTTTCTGATAGGGTAAGATTGGTTTTCATCATTTCGAGCATCTAAGAACCATATTCCTGATTTAGTACGAAGCTGTTCCAAATATGCTCTGCCATTTGATGCAAACAAGAAAGGTACTTGATACTTTCCCCATTTGCTAATGACATATTTTCCATGCTCAGGTTTTATGCTCTGTGCATAATCCTTTACCTGAACATCAATAGTCGATGCCACGTCTTCTTCCATTTTCTTTGCGTCCATTACAGCAACAAGTTGTTCGCCGATAAAGAAAGCATAATCAGATGAGCCCTTACTGCATAACTTAGAATCAGTAGGCCACTCGCTTATTGCGATATTTCTTCCTTTAACAGGACGAGTACCTTTACTGTACCGCAGATTATTGGTATCTACTTCCCAGCCTGCTTTTCTTAACTGCTCATCAATAAGGCATCTTGTCTGGGCTTCACTCCACTCCATCATAGCCGATACAGTCACTCCACGCTTTGCACGTTCTTTTTGCGTAGTTCCAGATGCAGCTGTCTTTACTTCTTCCAACTTTTTAGTCAACTCTGCTATGCGCCTTTCTTGCTCTTCTAAGGCTTTTTTCATAGCTTGAGGATCATTTTCTTTTGGAAGAACAAACGATTCAGGATTAAAAGACCAATCTCCGTAGGTCTGCATAAACCAAACAGCGAGATTATATGCCATTGAAAGAAGCATTTTTGCATCATCCAAAGAATCGGCACCTGAATGAACAGCATCATTTCGATTCTTCCTAAGTGTATATAAAGTATTATCTATATCAAATGGTAATAAGCCAGCTCGTTTTAAAATCCTAATCCTATTGGACTGTGTATTATCTACTTCAGGTTCTGATATACCTTCAAATACCATCATTTCCTGTACTAATCTTTCAGCAAACACACCGAGTTTAAAAATACAAGCGTTTGGATCAGAATACAAATAATTTTCTGCTGTAAAAGCTATTTGAAATAAAGCAGGCCAATATTTTTCAAGAAAAGTAAAATTGGATTCCAAAATTAACCCCCCATATAATTGTCAGTTTTCAGCAATTACGTACATATAGTTATTATACCACATATCACTAAATTTCGCAAGACTTAATTTAGTATTTATAGCCAATTGTACCAAAATTGACCCAATCAGCCTAAGTTAATAACCGGTATCCCCTTCTCTTCCGCCATCCTCACCGTCTGCCCCGTCCCACTTCGGGGATTGGTGCAGTAGCATATACAGTAGTCCGAAACCTCGACCAACCTCTCATTACGCCGCTTCATACAGTCACGGGTATAATGTTCGGAAACCACGGCTACGCTGTCGGCGGATTTAAGTATCTGCTCATATCGTACGATTTGAGATTGGGTCCAGCCCTTGATCTGCTCCTCCGACGGACAAGGCAAGAGCAAATGTAGCTTTATGTCAGGATGTTCGGCTTTCAGCTCAATGACCGTCTCCGCCGCAAGCATATCGAACCCGATCGCACCACCGTCATCGAACTCCGTAACGCCCTGTCCGATAACGTCAACAATCGCAACACGAAGCCTCTGAACAAGTTCAGGGGTTAATTTTATTATCCGGTGACCCGTAAAACAGCATGTTTTCATATTATCGCCTCTTTAGACTATATATAGTCTATTATACCACAAACGAGCATTTAAGTCTATATATGGGCGATAATTATTATTACTCCATGATATACTATATTAAAGTCTATATATAGTCGGAGCGATTATGAAAACAAGAGAAGCTGTTGCACATCGCATTGAAGAACTTTGCGCTGAAAACGATATAACAATAAACGGGCTCGCTACCAGAGCAGCAGTCCCGCCTTCAACTGTCAAAAACATCATTTATGGAGTTAGCCAAAACCCGGGAGTAGTCACTATAAAAATGTTATGTGACGGTCTCGACATTTCCATTCAGGATTTCTTCGACTCTCCTATATTCACTGATCTCGAACAGGAAATTGAATAAGAAACTCCTCGTTGGGCTTTCATAGCCAAACGAGGAGTTTTAATCCCAGTATGAATTGCATATCTCCCACGCCGCGCTTGTATTATCGTGGTCGATGAGATAATTGACCATGATCTGTTCCGATTCATCGCACTTGTGTGCGGCTATTATTCTGTATGACAGAATGATGAGATGCGTGAAAGCGGGAACTTCCGGAGCTTTTGCCACAACAGTCTTCGCTATCTCGAACGCCCGTTCGGGAGCCCGTTCCGCGTAATATCGCAGGACACAGCGGAGCCTTTCCCGGTCATCCCTGTGTTCATCCTTGTTTATGCTTTTCAGCCACTTTTCCGCGAGCTCCGGAGTAACGTCAAGATTCTCCGCGCCCGCCGCGTATATTCCGGTGAGCTCCTCCACGGTCGGGTAAAGGCTCAGATCAAGTGCGGTTTCCAATATATATTCGTTGTGAAAGATGTCAAATGTGACTTCACGTTTTTCAAGTCGTCTCTTATTTTGCATACCCGACGTTCATCTTATTACGAAGCACACGGATAACGGATTCCGACTGGAACTTCGCGCCGGTGTGAGTCCTTACCCCATTATCATTGAGGAACATAGCCAGCTTATAAAGCAAACTGATTTGAAATTTTCAAATATTTCGAGTTGCTGCTGATAGTGCTTCCCAGCATAACGTTTATGACAAAACCTAAAATTCTTTAAAAAATACTGACTTGGTATGAAGCTGCAAAAAATATGCAACATATCCCCGAGTGTTTAGACTCGGGGATATGTTGGTTTTAGTGATGGTGAGTTGTTAGTCGAATACAATTTGTTCATTTTAACAAACTTTTTATTTGCTGCAATATATCAATCTTTTTTTCTGTGAAATCACCGCTTTTTTCAATTAGGTGCATTAGTTTATCTGAAATGTCACGTATGTTCTGTAAAACTATCGGCTGGCTAGTATTAACAGCTTTAAAAATGATATGTATTTTCTCAAGAAAAAACTCATCGGGGGAAAATGATGTAATACTATACTTTTTACGGTTATTTTCAAGTTCATCTTTTAGGAAATCCATTTGTATTGGACTCTTCACAAGTGAATGTTTAAATCCATAACAAGTAAGCGCATCATACAAATGAGCTCTTGTCCAAAGGTTTTCGCGAACAGAATTGTCAGCATATACATTGAGAACACGTTCTATCATAGCGACATGTTTAACTAGATCACTATGAGTTACAGATTTTTCATCAGCAAAAGCCTCTGGATTTTCTTTGATTTTTAAACAAACGAAATTAGCTAATTCATTCACATATTTGACAAAAGCTTTCGGAAATGATGCCAAATAAAATTCGGTGACTACACCTCTTTTTGCCTCAGTATTTGCCTTGTATAAGCAAAGGAGAATAAGAATAAGATCATAATTTGTAATTGCATGTAACGATTTTATTTTCGCCTTTTTTAGCGAACTAGCGTTCTTGATGTGAAAACTATCATTGCACCAAGTGATATTTTTGTTTATGCTAACATTGTTAGATGGATCGGAAAGGGCAAGAATGTATGATTCTTGACACATGAAACTTATATCTGGTTTATCGTTATTACTGATATAAAGTCCTGCCAAATCAAGCTGTAAATAATCAAGACATACGCACACATTCTCCATAAACTTTCCATGACATTCGAGCCAATAACCGTCCTTGTCTTGGAAAAAGTTCCTATAGTATATCACTACATCACATAGATTAACTATTTTAAACATCTGCCTTTTCTAATATAGTATTGTAAAAAAAATCTTCCGCTAAATCGACTAATTCGTCGTCATCTGTGACTTCCATATATGTTACATCACTAATCTGCTGATTGTTTTCCTTAAGCACTTGGATATATTCATTCAGTTGGTGAATTATATTATCATCATTGATTTTTCTTTTAATATTTTGACTTTTCAAAAATTCAATATATACTGAATAGCTATTCCTGTCATATAAATAAGACAATTTCTCCAATTGATACATAGCTGGTAATATTTCTGGGTAGACATCACTCATCACTCTGAACGCTTGTTCACCCGGGTACAGCAACGGGGAAAACTTTGATTCACCGACAAAGCCCCTGAGTGCTGCAATCCCATTGTCAAGAGTGTTCATTATATTTCCTGCAAATTTCTTCTCAAAAAGTAATAAACCATCCTCCCGTTTCTGAAATCCTATTCGCCTTTTGGAATCATCTTCCCGGGCAGCGGCATTATCCTGCATTGCTTTGGCAAAAATAAAGTTTTCAAATATCTTTGTATCATCGTATATTCCTTCAGATTTATAAATAAACTCATCTGACTTCGAATCTTGAATTTGTTTACTAATAATTTCAAATTCATTCGAATAATCAACGCCAAAATTATATCGAATTATTTCAACGTTGTCATACATCATCTCACTTTCATTGGAAAGATTTAAAGGAGTCATAGGAATTCCGTATTTTTTTACAAAATCATTCAATAATACATGGCTCATAAGTAACGTCAACATACGCATTTTTGTTTCTTCTTCGCCACTCTCAAGCAATTCTGCTGTTTTCGTCACACCTTTGCAGTATAACTCGACAAGCTTTTTCGATTTTTCATCTGCAGTTTTCAAATCCATCTCATTTGGAATAATGAGTGGAGCAATCAAAAAACTTCCAATCTCTTTGTAAATATAAACCCTTACGAGTCCACAAAAGTCACCGTTCTTTAAGGAAACGCTAAGAACATATTGATCAATTTTGAGGTCAGACAATTCCTTGTTCTTTATAAAGAACATATTTCGAGAGCAAATCTTAACAAAATCGACACCTATTTTATCCAAAACACCACGATACGACACAATATAACTTGTATTGGAAATATCAGCTGCCTTTATTAGTCTTGAAAACTTATAAGAATACTTTTTCCACTCTACCGATGAGGCGCCTTTGTGAGAAAGAACTAAATTCCTGTATTTTTCGTCTATCATTGAGCCCGTATTTTCGATCATACAAATCACACGAAGTCTTAACAAATAATCAATTTTTACAGAATCAAAAATATGTGACAGGAGTTCGTTGATTGTTCTTCCATATATTATGATATCATCAATAATAAGCACGGAAGCAGAACCAAAACCTTCTTCGTTTTTATTGCTGAGTGCTTCACGAATCATAGTCTTATTTAATGAAACAGCATTATCAGTAATAATAGTTCCGTATTGATTATCTATTCTGTCTGCCTTAAGTATAACGGAAAAAATCTTAAAAAGCGAGAAGCATCTTCTAGTGAGAATTATCTTGTACAAACTTCTACGCATAAAACACTCACGGAAAAAATTGTAACAATCATCATACAAATCATCTCCAAGAATTCTCTTCGCAAGTGTTCTATAGGTTTCAGATCTTTCCATCAGAGGTACGCTCCGTTTCAATGTCGGCATTTGAATGCTAGTGTGAATTTGGTTTCTCATAGTTCGTTTTGATTTCCTGAATAAAATATTTGTTATTTTTTGATTTGCATTTACCTATTTTGCTTTTACACTTACAATGCATTATTAGAATCCCTCATAAAGGACACACTTGTATTGATTACTTTACATTGCAATTCTTTTTTATCGTCCAACTCTGCCACGATGTCAGCCACTGAATGAAGATGTTTGATGACCTGTTTTTTTGTTGCAGATAGTAACCGATATTTGAATTCCACATCAAGTTCAGCAATTAAATACTGTTTCCTTCGGTTATACATAGACCTTTTCCATTTCAGAAAAGCTTCATTATTTTCGGATTCACATGGTATCTCTGCCATGAAACTACACCCCTTAAGCATATTGGGGTCAGAGTCAATTAAATTAACGAAGTTGAGATTAATTGTAGTTGAATCTCCAAATTTCATAACAGCAGACTCAATACGCACGTCATTTACAGAAACAATATCCTTCGCCAACACAATTTCAAATATTCTTTCATATTTAGAGGAAACCATCAGAATAACAAATTTTAGACGATCCTCTTCCATCTGACGCATATCTTGATTATCTTCAATTCTTTTAGAAAGGCTAAATGCTAAATATGCTAATTTTGCAGTAACAAGCATTGATATAAATGTAATCCAAAAACCAGCCCAGTCAGATACACTCAACGCAGATGTGATACAAAAAAAACGTGATTGTACAGTTCCCTGAAATAAAAGATTAAAAATATAAGGAAAGAGAAGCACAACCAAAACTGCGACGATATCCAGTAATCGAGGATTTATTAGAGACTTCTTTTTATCCGATTTTTTCATAGCGTTATCCTTTTAACGAAAAAATCCTTGTCACTTATTTTCTGTTGACAAGCGTAATTAACAAATAATATTATCATTAATACCCATTCTATGCATAGCGCTCCTACGAATTTGTATTCTCTGTGAAATGCTAAGCCGTGTTTTGGGCTAAAATGCACAAAACTTATCAACAAATAATAGTCTCAACAACATTTTATACCAATATATTAATTTTACCACAAATTAGACAAAAAATCAAGCGTTTTTTTGTTTATAAATATTAAAATGTGCATTTTTTCGATAATATATAATATAGGTTTATGCTTTTTAGGCACAATGCACAAATTGAGTCTGCGCTTTGTAAAACATAAATCTTAATAATTAGATAGAAGTGTTTGAGATTCATTCAAGCATCGTCGGTTGTGTATTGTATATACCGCTCGGACTGCCACACGTGCACGGACTTTTTGCCCACTGCTGCCGCTGACTGCCCACGGGCACTGCCCGGCAAAATGTGATATACTTGATATGGCACGCAAAGCGTGACTACATATCAAGGAGGTCTATCAAATGGTGGACTACAAAACGATTCTCAAGCTTAGTGCTGAAAAGTACAGCTTGAAACAGATTGCGGTGAGCGTCGGACATTCACATCATACGGTCAAGGATGTTCTTGAGCTTGCGCAGAAGTACGGTATCACAGCCCCGCTTAATGAGAGCGTAACAAACGCCGAACTCGAAAAGCTGCTGTATCCTGAGCGTCAGACAGCCGGAAAGCATTACGCTGAGCCTGACTACGAGTACATTCATCGTGAGCTGTCAAAGAAAGGTGTAACGCTGACACTGCTGTGGCAGGAGTATTGCGAGAAAGCTTATGCAAACGTTTAAACGCCGTATATGAGCACACAGTTCGGAGACAAGTACCGTCGTTGGGCAATGGTCACAAAAGCGACAATGCGTGTGAACCACAAACCCGGCGATATCATGCAGTGTCGATGGCACAAAGCAAGCTTGTGCGGCGGGAGGCACTATCCCTTACTATGATCCTGTGACCGGCGAGGAATACAAGGCATACCTGTTTGTCGCGGCGCTGCCTTGCAGCAGCTACATCTATGTTGAAGCCTGCACGGATATGAAGCAGGAAAACTGGCTGCTGTGCCATGTTCACGCCTATGAATATTTCGGCGGCGTGATGAGGATCCTCGTTCCGGACAACCTGAAAACCGGAGTTGTCGCTAATACCCGCTATGAGACGCAACTCAACGAAAGCTATCGCGGGCTTGCAGAATATTACGGGACTGCGATAGTTCCCGCGAGAGTCCGCAAGCCGCAGGACAAAGGGCTTGTAGAAAAGTCGGTCGGATTCACGACAACGTGGATATCTGCCGCACTCCGTGAGCAGAAGTTTTTCTCTTTTGCGGAAGTCAGAAACGCAGTCGCAGAGCGGCTTGAGGTGATAAACACAAAGCCTTTCCAGAAGCGTCCCGGCACTCGCAGAGAAGCGTATCTTTCGGAAGAGAAAGAGTTTATGCTACCGCTCCCTACACGTACTTACGAGCTTGCAATATGGCGTCAGCAGAGTGTCGGACGCGATTATCTGGTCTCGGACGGCTTGAATAAATACTCCGTTCCGTTCGACCTGATCGGTGAGCAGGTGCAGGTCAGACTGACTAAGAACATTGTCGAGGTCTTCTTCAAGGGCAGCCGTGTGGCTTCTCATAAAAGGCTTGAAAACTACTGTTCGCAGCCTGTTGTGAAGTCCGAGCACATGCCTGACAATCACCGCAGGTATTTGGAATACAACGCCGATGAATTTAAGGATTTGGCTCACGGTGTTGGTGGATCGACCGAGGCTGCTATCAAGCATTTTCTGACTTCCGGAGATGCTCCCGAGCAGGGCTACAATGATTGTGTAAGCCATAAAAAGTTTAGCGAAAGATATGGTAAAACCAGGCTGGAAGCCGCTTGTGAGCGCATACGAGCATTCTCGTCATCACCGTCGATTCGCATGATCGCCACCATTTTAAAGAATGGCAAAGATCCGGATAGATCCGCTGAAACCACCGACAGCAACAGCAAGTATGGCATTACGCGCGGAGCCGCTTACTGGAAGAAGGACGGTGACGGCAATGCTTGATAACAGCACGGTCGAGCGCCTTCGCGCTATGAAGATGAACGCGTTTGCATCTGAGCTGGAGCGCCAGACTTAGGATTCCGGCAGCTACTCGCAGCTTGGATTTGAGGAGCGCCTTGGATTGCTCGTTGACAGCGAATGGAACCGCCGTCAAAGCAACAAGCTAAACAGATACATCAGAAATGCCCACTTTTCGGCTGCCACAGCTACTCTGGAGGGCATTGAATACATAGAAGACAGGCATCTCGACAAAGCAAAAATGCTTAGATTTGCGACCTGTCAGTACATTGACGAGGGTCGGCATATCATTCTCAAAGGTGCATCCGGCAACGGTAAGACCTACATCGCATGTGCACTTGGTAATGCGGCTAGCCGTAAGTTCAAGAGCGTTCGGTACATCAGAATGCCGGAATTGCTCGATGAACTGAGCGTTGCAAAGGGAAACGGAGAATTTGCAAAGGTTGTCAAAGCCTATCAGAAAGCCGATCTGCTGATCCTTGATGAATGGCTTATCCGCAAACTGTCAGGAACCGAGGTGTATGACCTGCTCGAGATCATCGAATCCCGCATTGAGCGCTCCATGATCTTCTGCACGCAGTATCACGCCGAGGGTTGGTATGACCGCATAAATTCCGACCCGAACAACGACAGTCCCATTTCAGATGCGATCATTGATAGGATCGTTAATAACGCCTACGACATCATGATCGACGGCGCAGTTTCAATGCGTAAACGGCATGGGCTTCCGGAAGGAGCCGAGCCGTGATACTGTCAAGAAAAGAACTTGACACCAAGCTGGCAGCTTTGTTTCTTCATTGAAAAGACGCTGAAGCTGCAAAAACTGAAATACTGGAGCTTTTCTCAAAAGAGCCCGACGACGAGCATCGGTGGACTGAGCAGTATATATATGAACATACAAAGTCATCAATTCTGCTGGCTATCATTGCTATAAATGTTGACAGGCTGACAAGCCTTTTCATTCGTTGGTTTTTATGGATTTTGTTTAGGAATCCTGTTGCAGCGGGTTGTTGAGGAGAAAATAATTAGCTATTTTATATCTGAGATTGAAGTAACAATAGCAGAAGGCATATATTACAGATTTTGTAAAAATATGTGGGCTACATCTGGTTTGCGTACAAGTGCTTATGCGTTGATTTCTAATATGGCATCTTTTGGAATAGGTGTATTATTAACAGAGATAGC
>JAEEGL016053657.1_pt1 | contig 10128 bp, 9 predicted proteins | sample 9134231 | NCBI WGS metagenome assembly JAEEGL01 (sample SAMN16246548, study PRJNA631951) | gut metagenome | biome: gut microbiome; feature: rumen; material: fiber-attached | host: Bos | place: Iran: Karaj | collected 2018-10
CCGTCCTCTTCAGTCACAGACCTCCTGTCTGCTCCTTCAGAGCGCCTCAGTTTGCTGTCGTCGGCTTCCTGCCGACTTTTCTTCGCCCCTGCTCAGCGCAAACTTCGGTAGCCGGTTCGTTCAGGCTTTAAAATTAAAAAACTGTTTATTTATATTTTTCTGTATTATGACAGCTTTCGGGACTGGGCGGACTCGAACCGTCTACCTACTGCTTAGAAGGCAGTTGCTCTATCCAGATGAGCTACAATCCCATTTGTTTTACTATATCAAAAATATACATTTATGTCAAAAGGTAGAATAATATTATTATTTTTAGTTTTTTTGTGTTTTTTATCCTTATTTATGTTATAATTATAATTGTGAAAAAATTATTGGCTTACTTTTATATTTTTTTATTATTATTCATGGTTTTCGCCTGCACATCTACAGTCTCTATGAATGTGATGCGTCCTGCCGAAATTAATATTCCTTCAAAAAAGAATTGTGCAATCGGCTATATTTCAGTTCAAAATCCATTATACGTTCAATTGATTTCTGATTCTTTAACTCACAAAATTGAAGATTCAAATTACTTTAATAATATTTATTCCTATAAACAATGCGAAAATATTATCCAGTCAAAATCTAAATATTATACAAAAGTTTTAAGCAGAGACAGGCTTCTAGATGAAATATGTTCCTATTTCAAAGAGGCTACAGTTATCAAAATCAGAGTTAATGAAAACTTTACAGAAGATCCGCCTCCTCAAAAAATTAAGCAAAAGCCATATCGCTCAGAAATTGAACAGGAACCGAATTTTGGAATACAGGGGCATAAAAATGGTAACTCAGGAAATGTCACGGATGATACTTCAAAAATTACAGGTCATAAAAACGATGGAACTGAATCTACAACACATGTAAAAGGCCATAAAAACGATGACTCTGAATATGCTTCAACTCAAAGCAATACATCAGAAGATGCAGCAAAAACTCCTGCTTATCATTATGGAAAACAGACAGTTACAATGTATATATCAATAATTGATGCACAGTCTCAATCTATAATAACTGAAAAAACTTATTCTGATACTCAGGAAGATTCCTGTCTTTATGAAGATTACTATCCGCAAGTACATGACAGATACAAAATGGCATCTAAAAGTTTTGATATATTGCTTTCAAAATTTGTAAATGATTTAACTCCGCATCGGGAACTTTTATCTGTTTCCTTTATATCTGATAAAAACTTTATAAATCTTGATAATGTTTCTTATCTTTTTAATAAAGGATTTTACGATGAAGGTATGGATATTCTAAAAGAATATGCTTTTACTGATTATGGCAATGATGTTATTAATGCAAAAGCTTCATACAATTATGGAATCGTTCTTGCTTTAACAGGTGATTATGATAAAAGTGCAAAATACTTATTAAAAGCTTATAAACTTCAAGACCGAAATTCTAAATACAAGCAGGGCTTAGACTTTTTGAAAAGAGAAAAAGAAAATGCTGAAAAAGTAAATTCTCAGCTTACAAAATAAATAACTTAACATCAAAGGATATAGGAGAAACAAATTATGGAAAAATCTGAAATTATCGAACGTGCAAAAAAGTACATTTTTGAAGAACAAAACACTGGTTTTAAAAAAGAAGTAGAAAAATTATTATCAGAAGAAAACTATACAGAACTGGAAGACCGTTTTTATCAGAATCTGGAATTTGGAACTGGTGGACTTCGCGGTATAATTGGCGGCGGAACAAACCGCATGAACTCTTTTGTGATAAACAATGCAACACAGGGACTTGCTAACTATTTTATTAAAACATTCCCTCAAAAAGCAAAAAATGGAGAACTCAAAGCTGTAATTGCCTATGATTCACGGCACTATTCTGATATTTTTGCGGAAAACACTGCCTGTATTTTTGCCGCAAATGGATTTACTACTTACTTATTCAAATCATTACGCCCGACCCCTGAATTGTCTTTTGCAATCCGGACTTTAGGATGTGACACAGGAGTTGTTGTTACTGCATCTCATAATCCGCCTCAATATAACGGATACAAAGCCTACTGGAATGACGGTGCTCAGGTTATAGAACCTCACGATAAAGGCATTATAAACGAAGTAAACAATGTAAAAGCTGTAAAAACAATCAGCAAGGAACAGGCCATAAAAGAAGGTAAACTTATTCTGATTGATAAAGAAATTGATGAAAAATATCAGTCAATGGTAAAATCACAGTTATTCAGACCAGAACTGATAAAAGAAAAAGCAAAAGAAGTAAAAGTTGTTTACACTCCATTACACGGAACTGGTGCATATCAGGTTGAATCAGTTTTGGGAGATTTAGGCCTTAAAGTAATTACTGTTCCAGAACAGCGTGAAGGAAACGGCGACTTCCCTACTGTCGAAAAACCAAATCCGGAAGAAGCACCGGCAATGAAAATGGCAGTTGATTTGGGAATCAAAGAAAAAGCAGATGTTGTTATGGCAACAGATCCTGATGCAGACCGCTTTGGTATTGCAGTTCCAAAAGGCAACGGCGAATATCAGCTTGTAACAGGAAACCAGATGGGTGTTCTTTTGGCTGATTACATTATTACTTCCAGAAAACAGCTTGGTACCATGCCTAAAAATCCAGCAATGATTCGTTCTATTGTAACATCCCCTATGGCAGACCGCTTATGCAAAAAACACAACATCAAACTGGTAGAATGTTTAACAGGCTTTAAGTGGATTGCTGCAAATATGGCTAATTTTGAAAAAACAGGAAACAATACGTACATATTTGGCTGGGAAGAAAGTTACGGCTACAATGTAGAAAATGAAGTTCGTGATAAAGACGGAGTTTCTGCTGCAGCAATGTGTGCAGAAATGACATTATACTGGCGTTCAAAAGGTAAATCTCTTTTGCAGCGCATTGAAGAACTGTATTCAGAATACGGATATTTTGAAGACAGAGCTATCAGTAAAAATTTTCCTGGTGCAAGCGGAGTTCAGACTATGGCAGATATTATGTCAAAACTTCGCAAAGATAAACTCACAAATTTAGGTGGGTTGAAGGTTACAAAAATCCGTGATGTTGGTGAATCTGTAATTTATGATGTAGCTCTAAATACAACAGAAGTCTGCACTTTGCCAAAAAGCAATGTTCTGCAATTCTTCCTGGAAGGCGGAACAGTTGTAAGTGCAAGACCTTCTGGTACAGAACCAAAAATTAAATTTTATATAAATGCAGCTACCCCTGTGCTTGACGGAAACTTAGATAAAGCTAAGAAGGATTCCGCATCTTTATGTGATTCAATCACAAAAGAAATTAATGCAATTCTTGAAGCAAATATCTGATGCATCGTAACAGAAGTCAAAAAAATCTCGTAAAAATTGCTTCTCTGTGGAAAGACGGAGAAGTATTTACGGCTTTTGATACAGAAACAACAGGGCTTAATTCTCTAAACGATTATATTATAGAAATAGGTGCCGTAAAATTTAACTACCATGGTATTATTTCTACATTTAATTCGCTAATTAAGCCCCCTGTTGGTGTACCACAAATTATTACAAATATTACCGGGATTACCGACGAAACTTTATTTAACGCACCTTCTGTTTCTGTCGTATTACGTGATTTTTTGCAATTTATAAGTGGAACAAAACTCATTGCTCACAACATAAGATTTGACGTTTCATTTGTTGATTCAGAATGCAAGAGACTTTTATGGCCAAAACTAAAAAAACCCAATATCCCAGGAATTGATACAGTTTATTTTTCTAAATGTGCATTTCCAGAACTAGAAAAGCATAACCTTCAGTTTCTTGCAAAAAGTTTAAACATTGATCCGGGTAATGCACACAGAGCATATGACGATTCACTTGTATGTAAAGAAGTTTTTGAATTATGTTGTAAACGTATATTAGAAAAAAATTTTAGCCGCGAGGAGCCTTTGCAGGATCAATAGGTTTATTATTCTTGAAAACCATAAAGTTTAACTGTGGTTTTCCTGAATGCATATCAATTCCTAATTTTCCAAGCACATCACCAGAATCAACTTTTTCGCCTTTTTTTACATTGATTGCTTCTAGTCCTGTATAAACATACATCATATCTGTAGAAGGCTGTACAAAAACAACCTGTCCGAATCCTCTGTATATTCCGGAAAACATGACTATTCCACCTTTAATTGCCTGAACATCTTCAGATTTTTTCCCATTGAGCAATACACCCGAAACTTTTCCGTTTACATAAGATATATCTTCGGTTTTTATAGGCCACATAATTGATGTATTTACTTTTTTATTTGTATCAATTTTGCGCGGATCATCATAATTGGCTTTTGCTGTTGTCTCAACAGGTTGTGCTACAGGATTTGGATTCTGTACTTTAGTCAGTTCAGTTTTTGTAACAGCACTTACGGATTCTGCTTTTTGAGGCACAGTAATCTTTTGACCAACTTTAATTGTACTGCCACTCATTTCGTTTAATATTTTAAGAATGTCAACACTTATATCAAATCGTTTGGCAATTGAATAAAGAGTATCACCTTTTTGAACAGTATATGTATCTGTTTTTTGAGGCATGGTAATTTTTGCTTCTGGCAAAGTTTTTGTTTGTGTAACAGATTTTTGTGGTATTACAAGTACCTGCCCGATTTTTAAGACATCATTTTTAGTACAGTTATTTGCTTTACAAAGTTCGTCAATAGTTAAATTATATTTTTTACTGATAGAATAAAATGTATCACCTTTTACTACAGTATGCTTAACATTTTCTGCATAAAGTGAAAACGAAAATAAAAGAGAAATTGTAATGATAAAGAGAAAAATGTTTTTCATACTTTTTAAGTATCGGTAAATTATCTAAAATTCATTAAGAAAAGCACCTAAATCAAATCCGTTTATTTTTTTGCCAGCAGGATGATTTTTTAAGATGTTTTCTTTTCCACCCTTTAAGTGCGATGATGTTATTCCATAATAAATTGACTGATGTGCTTCCATAAAAGCGGCAATCTGATCTGCACAGCGAACAAGTTTTCCGTCAACTGGAGAATATTTATCTTCGTTAAATTTTTCGTTTAAATCTTCAAATGAAACATGAAGTATTTCTATTCCCTTGTCTTTACCAGGCAGAATAATTCTGTTTTCAAATTCATCACTTGTAAAATATATTAATTCATCACTGTAAAAATCTTCCATCAAGGGAAGTAATTCTTTTCGGACAATCTCGTCTTCTATTTTCTTTACGACCGAAGGAAGTTGTGCAGTAGCCTGTTTTACTGGAGATATAATATCGCGTGTTACAGATTCTGGTAGATCGTGAAATAATGCAGAAAAGTAATTATTGTAGCGTCTTTTATTACAAAAACTGTTTTCCTCGCCTTCAAGCAAAAGTGTTGTAATTGCAACAAAAAATGAATGTCCTAAAACAGATGTTTTTGGAACACGAGGTGTCTGATTCCAGCGGATTTGAAATCTAAGCTGTTCAATTATCATAAGAAATTCATAAGGCTTTTGTTTCATAATTAACTGTTGAAGCCCTGTTAAATCCAGATATTTACCAATATCCTGATTCAACTGTTTTTCAATATTCCGTAAACGATATGGTTCATTTACATGTGAAAGCATTTCAAATTCACGCATTGTTGCAAATTTATGTGCTGCACGAAACACTCTTGAAGTAAGTGTATTATTATTCTCTTCTTCATTAAGATATTTTTCAAATTTAGAAAATAGCTTTTTGTCTTTTATAATAGCTCTGTAAGAATCCAAAACCCATTCATTAAGTTTTTCATATTCTTCAGGATATTCATTTTTTATCATCCGCTGAACTGGTGACTTTATATCGCATAATGCAATTTTTTTTAATAAATCAAATAAAGATGCATAAATTAACCACATCCAGTCAATTTCGTTTCCGCGTTTTTCTTCAAACTTTCCTATTATGTAAGTCAGTACCATTTTTTCGCCGGCTTTATCCATTTCGATAATTTCAAAAGGACGAACTAAATCATTCCAGCGTTCAATAGAAAATGCTTCAAAAATTTTTAAGGCTAATTCTTTATGCAACATTGTTTTTCCTTAGTTGAGTTATTTTTGTTTTTCCTGTTCTTTCTGATCAGCTTCCATCTTATCACGCCATACAAGTGCTTTTTTCTTTATTTCTTCTGCTTCGTTTTTTTCATTTAATAGCATACAGATTCTTCTGTCTGCCAATAAAAAATTAATTCCCATTCTAAAATCATCAATACGATGAGTAGAAAGTTCATAGCGGTCACGATATTTATCTGCAGACTGAGTTAAAAGTTTTTTTATCATGCGCATATAATATAAAGTCAATTCATAATCCGGATGCCGTGGGTCAAAGTAAGCTTTAACAGCTTCTTTTAAATTAACCATATTTTTTGCAACTGTTGCAAAACGGCCCTGTAATTCTACGAATGCCCATTTCCATTTTGTATTTTCTCCATAAGCATCCATAATAAGTCTAATTGCAAGCCCCAGTTTTCGAATAATGTAGTAACGCTGCTGCATTGGTGTATTGCTTATCTCATTGACCAGGTCTTCATATTCAGAATATGGTACATCAATTTTGTCCGATACAATTTCTTCAAGATAAATTAGTGATTTATAAAGAGCCTTACGTCCCTGCTCTAAAGAATCTGTATGTTTACTTCCTTTAATTTCAACAGAAAGATTATTAATGGCTAAATATAAGGTGGCAACATACATCATATCTTCTGCAAGTAAAAGTTTTTTGTATGATTTTCCCAAAGTGTCTTTTTTCATTAAATCAAGAATTTCTTTTTCTTTTTGAAAAACTTTATCAATTTTTTCTTTGTAAGCCTGTGCTTTTTCGTTAAAAGCTTCGACACTTCCATTTTTTATTTTTGCCATTAAATGCCTCCATAAGTTTTCAGCATAGAACGTGCATGATCCAAAGATAGAGCAGAATTTGTATCACCAGAAAGCATTCTTGCAATTTCACAAACTCTTTGTTCACCTGTAACATAATCGACGTGAGTTTCAGTTTTTCCGTTTGCTGAAAATTTTTGAATCTTCAATTGATTATCGGCATAAACTGCAATACTCGCAAGATGTGTTATGCATAAAATTTGTTTTGTCGATGCAAGATTTTTCATATGCTTACCAACAGCAACAGAAACTTCACCACCAATTCCTGTATCTATTTCATCAAAGATAAGAGTTTCAACATTGTCACTCGAAGCCAATACAGTTTTTAATGCAAGCATTACCCGGCTTAATTCACCGCCGGAAGCAATTTTTGCAAGCGGTTTTAACGGGGAACCATCATTTGCACTGATTAAGAATTCGATAGAATCAAGGCCATACTGATTACAGCGGTCTATTGTTTTTTCACCATCACGATTCTGAATATTTACACTAAACTTTGTACCTTTCATTCCCAATTCCCGCAAAATTGTTTCTACACTGGAAGAAAGTTTAATTCCAGTTTCGTGACGTATTTGTGAAATTTTTTTGGCGCTTGTTATAACTATATTTTCCAGTTCTGAAATTTCTTTTTCTAAAGCTTCTTTATTCTTTTCGCTCGATTCTAATAAATCCAGTTGCTTTTCGGCATCATCACAATATTGCAGCAATTCTTCGATACTGCTTTGAGGTTTTACATATTTTTGTTTTAATTTGTAAATTAAATGACTTCGCTCCTGAACTTCTTCAAGCCGTTCCGGATTAAAAACAAGCGACTGTAAATAATTAGAAATTTCTGAATCAATGTCTAAGGCTTCGTAAAATAAGGCTTCTATCCTTTCAGAAACTTTCTCTAAAGATGTATCAAATCCAGCAGCACGTTCCCCATCAGAACGGATTTTTTTAAGTTGTGTTATAATATTGCCGTTTTCTGATCCACTAAGTGAATTAGACAAACCTTCAACTACTTCATATAATTTTTCATATTGAGTTAATCTGTTTTCTTCATTTTCAAGTTCTATATCTTCATTTGGTTTAAGTCTGGCATTTCTGATTTCATCAACTGCAAATGACAATAGCTCTATTTTTTGACTGCGATTTTTTTCTGCATCATAAATGTTATTTAATTGTTTCTTTTTTTCCTGCAATTGGGAATACAGTTTGCCGTATTGTTCTACTTCGGCATCTAAAAGTGCAAAAGAATCCAGAAAGCGTCTGTGCTCGCTTACTTTCATCAAAGACTGATGTTCATGCTGGCCGTGAATATCCACAAAGTATTGGGTAAAATCTGCCAATTCGTTGCGTGTAACAGGAACATCCCCTATCCATGCTGCGGTTTTACCTGTATCGCGAACAATACGTCTAAGTAAAACCCGGTCATTTTCTAAATCAATGGCATGTTCAGAAAGCCAGTTTCGTGCATCTTTTAAGTTTTGCGGAACAACCAGGGTTCCAGAGACACGGGCTTCGTGTGTTCCTGTTCGAATCTGATCAAGTGATGCTTTACCACCAAGTAAAAACGACAAAGCCCCAATTAAAATGGACTTACCTGCTCCTGTTTCTCCTGAAAAAACTGTGAAACCTTTATTAAATTCCAAGGAAACATTATCGATAAGTGCAAAATCTTTAATTGATATATCTTCAATCACGATAATCCTCCAAACCAATGCATTTTACTTTTTAAGGCTTCATAAAATATACGAGAATCACAACCGGCAAGCAAGACTTTTTTTTCGGATTTTTTGATGATTATTTTGTCATCATTGTTTAATTTTAGGGGATCCTGACCATCACAGGAAATAACAGGTTCACCTCCTCTTGATGGTAAAATCTTGATTGTAAGAACAGCAGAATCCGGCAAAAGCAAAGGGCGTCCGGCAAGTGAAAATGGACAAATCGTGTTCAGAATGATTGAATCAAGTCGAGGATCTACTAAAGGACCTCCGGCAGAAGCTGAATAAGCTGTAGAACCTGTCGAAGTGCAGGCAATAATTCCATCACAGCGGATAACTCCCAAAGGAATTTTATTACAGTTGATATCAAGAGTTACCATACGTGCAGCCTGGGCAGATATTACAATGTCATTCAAAGCAGAAGACAAAAATAATAACTTTTCGTTGCGGTAACGTTCAGCCTGAATCATTGTTCGCTTGGCAATTTTAAGTTTTCCGTTAAGAAATTTATCCAGCTCTGTCTGCCAGGAATCTTTTTGAATACCTGCTATAAAACCAAAATGTCCTAAGTTAATAGGAAAAATCGGAATATTTAGGGGTGCACACGTTCTTGCAGCATATAAAACAGTTCCATCACCACCTAAAGTAATTGCAAAATCGCAGTCAGAAGTATCTGCACTTTCTTTTTGTCCTGAATAATTACAAACCTTTACTCCGATATTACGTTCCAAAAGAAAATCACATATAGCCTGAACTGTAAAAGGTATTTCGTTATTAAAAGTATTTCGGATTAACAGGCATTGTTTCATATTTTTTTAAGGCAATGTAGCCAGAACCTTTGCAACTTTTGAGGCAGTTGAAGCACCTAAGCGTGGATAAAGCGGAAAAAGAGCCGTTCTCAAACATAAAGACTTCGCATTAATACAATTTTCGATTGAATCATTGCGTAAAGCTATTACAGATTGTGAAAAAGCTTCTATAATTTCAATTTCTTTTCTGTCTGCATATGTTTTAACATCTTTATATCCGCTCGATAGAACCACCGGAAAAGAATAAACAGAATGTACCGAATTTTCAGAACCTGGGGTAAAAGTTTTATGTTTTCCCTGCATTAAAGAACGAATGTACATTTCGTAAAGTTCTTTGCGGATTGCTTCATTTCTGTTAAATTCTTTTAATTGGACAAATCCAAGAGAACCATTTATATCAGGTAAAATATCTGTAGATGGTGCATAATCTGTGAATTTCTTTAATACAATCCATTCACGCCGAGACGGAGCCATAACCAAAGCCCCGCCTCCTGATGTAAGAATATCTGTGTCTTCAAGACCTAGTATTGAATAGATTCCAAAAGAACCACATTTTTTTTCTTTGTAAGAAGCTCCAGCATTCTGGGATATATCTTCTATAATTGGGATTCCCATTTCTTTAAAAGCATCAAAATCTGGAACCTGTCCCATTGTTTCATGGAGGATTAATGCACGACCGCCTTGTTTCATTCCATCGTGAACAGCCTTTGTTGTAACTCA
>JAEEGL016807316.1_pt1 | contig 10128 bp, 8 predicted proteins | sample 9134231 | NCBI WGS metagenome assembly JAEEGL01 (sample SAMN16246548, study PRJNA631951) | gut metagenome | biome: gut microbiome; feature: rumen; material: fiber-attached | host: Bos | place: Iran: Karaj | collected 2018-10
ATAGTAGACAGGTTCGGCTCCGACGATGCTGCCATGACACAGGCAGGCATCATCTACGCCACGGATCAGATCATCGACCTTTATGCCAACGGCATCACCAATGTTCACGTATATTCCATGAACAAGCCCGAAGTAGCAGCAGGCATCAAGAACAGCCTGTCATCTATCCTCGGTAAAGAGTTCTGATGATCGAGAGTCATATACGAGTCCTGCCATACGAGCCATCAGCACTGCCTCCCGTAGATACGAACGAGGTGTGGAGATATAGCGGCTGCAGGGAGATCCCGACCGATGAAGCGATGCTTAAGCTGATGGACGAAGTCCTCGCTGAATGCAGCAGGTCCGCCAGAGGTCAGGTCGTATACGGAAGGTACAAAGAGTTTCCTTTCGAGACGTCTTCCAAGGGCCTTTCGGAGCTCCTGTCAGGCTGTTCGGAGGTCATCATCTTTGCGGCTACAGTAGGACTTGATTTTGACAGGCTGGTGGGAAGATACAAAAGAGTTTCTCCTTCAAGGGCGCTTCTTATAGGCGCCTTGGGAGCCGAGAGGGTGGAAGCATTGTGCGATACTTTCTGCTCTACGTTCGAAGGTGCTACCACGAGATTCTCACCCGGCTACGGAGATCTGGATATATCGGCTCAGAAGGAGATATTTAACCTTCTTCGTGTAGAAGAAAAGATAGGAATATCACTTAACGAGAGCCTTCTTATGACCCCTACCAAATCAGTTACCGCCATCTTCGGAATAAAGGAAGGAGCGGAACCTCTTAAGGGTCACGACTGCAGCAAGTGCGGTCTTAAGGAGTGCGAGTTCAGGAGGCAGGCATGACAGTACTTGAATACATGAAGGATAACCTTCTCTTTCTTGACGGAGGTATGGGTACTCTCTTACAGGAGAGAGGTCTTCAGCCCGGAGAGCTTCCCGAGAGATGGAATGTATCTCATCCGGACATAATAACGGACATCCACAAGGCCTACTACGATGCAGGCTCCAATGTGGTATCTACAAATACCTTCGGTGCCAACTGCCTGAAGTTCCCGGGAGAGGAATTAGAGACTCTTATCACTGCTGCCGTTAAGAACGTAAGGGCAGCGCAGGAGATAAGCTCCAACCCCCGTCCCAAGTTCGTGGCTCTCGATATCGGTCCTATAGGAAAGCTTCTTAAGCCTTACGGCGACTTCGATTTCGAAGAGGCTGTATCCGTGTACGCAGAGACAGTAAAGATCGGTGTTAAGTGCGGAGTAGACCTTATCTTTATCGAGACCATGAACGACTGCTACGATACCAAGGCGGCAGTCCTTGCAGCCAAGGAGAATTCCGATCTTCCCATATTCGTATCTAATGCCTACAGCGAAGACGGCAAGCTCATGACAGGTGCTTCGCCTTCTGCCATGACCGCCATGCTCGAGGGCTTGGGCGTAGATGCCATCGGTGCCAATTGCTCGCTGGGTCCTGCGCAGCTCAAGGGCGTAGTGGACGAATATCTGGAAGTATCTTCGCTTCCTGTCCTTCTTAAGCCCAATGCGGGACTTCCCAGGACCGAGAACGGCAAGACGGTATTCGACGTATACCCGGATGAATTCTCAGACCTTATGGCTGACTACATAAGATCAGGTGTACGTATCGCAGGCGGATGCTGCGGAACGACTCCCGACTATATCCGCGCCACATATGAGAAGACAACGGACATCACTCCCGTTCCCGTGACGGACAAGGGCAGGACGGTAATAAGTTCCTATGCACGTACGGTCGTATTCGGAACTGCTCCCATCCTTATCGGTGAGAGGATCAACCCCACGGGTAAGAAGAAGTTCAAGGAAGCTCTTCGTGAGCACGATATCGAGCATATCTTAAGCGTCGGTTCCGCTCAGGTGGACAGGGGCGCAGATGTCCTTGACGTCAATGTAGGTATCCCGGAGATCGACGAGCCCGCGCTCCTTACTGAAGTAATGTATGAGCTGCAGGCAATAATCGATCTTCCTCTTCAGATAGATACGACAGATCCCATCGCCATGGAGAGGGCACTTCGCCGCTATAACGGCAAGCCCATGATCAACTCTGTCAACGGTAAGGATGAGGTCATGAAGGAGATATTCCCCTTAGTTAAAAAGTACGGAGGACTCCTTGTATGCCTGACTCTTGACGAAGCAGGTATTCCCGATACTGCCGAGGAGCGTATCGAGATAGCAAAGAAGATAATAAAGAGAGCAGAAGAATACGGAATCCCTAAGAAGGATCTTATCTTCGATACTCTTGCCATGACGGTAAGTGCCGACGACCATGCGGCGCTGGCTACACTGGATTCCTTAAGGTATATCCGCCATGAATTGGGATGCAACACATCTCTTGGTGTATCCAACGTATCCTTCGGTCTTCCCCAGAGGGAGATAATCACATCCGGCTTCTTCATGATGGCTATGGCATACGGCCTTAGTGCGGCTATCATGAACCCAAGCTCCAACGAGATGATGAAGGCTTACTATTCCTTCAAGACATTGAAGGGAATAGATGCTAACTGTACTGATTACATCACCAATATAGATAAGTTCGCGGTATCTACTCTTACTGCAGGTCCGGTGAGCAAGGAGCCTTCCGCAGACGACGGCCTGTCTGATCTTCAGAGAGCTATCGTCAAGGGCATGAAGGAGCAGGCAGCAAAGCTTACTACCGCACTCCTTGGAACTACAGATGCTCTCGATATCGTATCGGAGCAGATCATCCCCGCTCTCGATGTAGTAGGTAAGGGATTCGAGGCTAAGACGATGTATCTTCCCCAGCTCCTTATGGCTGCTGAGGCATCGCAGTTCGCCTTCGATCAGATCAAGGCTAAGATGGCTGAGTCCGGATCCTCAGGTCCTACCAGAGGTAAGTTCGTAATAGCTACCGTAAAGGGCGACATTCACGATATCGGTAAGAATATCGTGAAGCTCATCTTAGAGAACTACGGCTTCGAGGTTATAGACCTCGGAAGAGACGTACCTCCCGAGACGGTACTTGAAGCAGTCATAGAGCACCACGCTCCCTTATGCGGACTGTCTGCTCTCATGACCACAACGGTCCCTGCTATGGAAGATACCATCAAGCTCTTAAGAAAAGACGCACCCTGGTGCAAGGTATGCGTAGGCGGAGCCGTCCTCACTCAGGAATATGCCGACATGATCGGTGCAGACTTCTACGGCAAGGATGCCATGGCCACCGTAAGGTTCGCCTGCAGCGTGAGCGAGGAGTAAAGTGGACATTGATCTTAAGAGCGGTATCTTAAGGCTCTCGGAAGATCTTATCCTGTCTCCCGAGTATACCTTCGAAGACTTTAAGAAGACTTCATACTATAAGGGTCAGGATGGTATCAGAGTCATCACTTTGGATAACGGTTACATAATTAATGAAAATACCTTCTTAGTATCTCTTGTCTTTGTTGACGGCAGGTTAGATAACGTGTCCCTTGTCTGTACTGACGAAGAGTTCTCCTGGGAGACTGAGCCTGAGAGGAAGAAGCTTCACGACAGGATATTGAATGACTGGGGCCTTTCTGGGGAGAACCTTTTTGAGTGGGGTAACATAAGTTCCGTATTCGATGCTAAGAGCTGTGTCAGCAGTATCGTTATCAGGTACTGCTGATATTTTTTTGCCCGTAGATTACAAGATTCCATACAAAATCGGCCCGTTTTTGTATGGATTCTTGTATAACTGCGGCTGTGAAATCTAATGATCCGTAAGTAGGATGATAGGGTATTTGTCCTGTATACTATGTTATAGAAAACAGGAGGAGCAGTTTGTCATGGGAGCATGGAGCGCAAGCATCACAGGAAATGATACGGCACAGGATCTGATCGAAGAGTATAAGATTGCTTTCAGTCTCTATGATGTAGAGACTGCACTCGTCAAATTGGATGAGTGTATAAAGAAGGAAATGTTTGACGAGAGTGATGAGCCTGAGTGGGCTGACTATAAATACTCTCTTGCTGATTTCATGTGGAAGAAAGGGATACTTACCGATGAAGTAAGAGATTCAGTCATCGACATGATCGATTCTGGATTCGGGTTGGATCTTTGGGAGGACGCCGGCAGTAAAGCGCTGGAAGAACGTAAGAAGGTCCTTGAAAAGTTCCGTGAAAAGATCACATCTGAGCAGTGTGCCCCCAAGAAGATCAAGTTCGATGTTTATGACGACATCTTTGAAGATGGAGAGTACATAGCCGTCAAATTGAAGACAATAGTAAAGAATAAAAGGGTCGGAACTCATGAGTGGATGCTTGAAAAGAGATTTGGTGAATACGACGGAAAGTATGTTGTGATGAGGAAGATATGCTCGTTTTCCAAGCGTGTTTCCTCACTTGTGCCTGATATGTATGATCACGAGGCGATATTTCAATTCTTCAAAGGTGTCTATGATGATCCTCAGAGCATAGATATCGACAAACTTGAAGCAACCCCTCTCAGTGCGTTTGGGAGACCGTATATGTGTACTTACAGCAAGATGGCTGCTTTCAAGCGACGCGGGTGTGTTGTCATCGGCAGAAAGCCTGTCGGTGAGGATGCGAAGAACATCGATATCAATGATTGTACCTGTTTCGGGTGGGGAACTTGGGATGACCCTGATTATCAATTGATACTTGCTGCGTTGGATTTAAATAGACATTAGAGACAAGATGTAATGAAAGAGTTTACAACAGAAGACGCATATTATTACTACATGCTGATATTGACGGGCTATCGCAAGGAGCTTGAGACTCTTGTGATCGATGTCGTTAATACAGATGATTCCTTGGATCCTTATATCATGGATCTTTATAATGAACTTGATAACAAACGTGAGTTGATGTCTCTGCTTCATAAGAAGTTCGACATTTATCTGTCCGGTACTTACAAACAAGCAATGGCTAAGATATACGATGCGAATTACAGGTTGGTCGCCTTCTTTAGAGGACTATACCTCAACAAAGAATTGTCTGTTGAGATGATCGCGAAAAAACTCGGGCAGATAGCTTCTGCAGGCGGATGCTATGCATTTTCAGTTGTAGAAGAATGCTATTCCAGGGTAGAGGACGGAATACTTCCGTCATATGGATTCTTGGATGCCATGAGAAAATTTCTTGAGACAGGCAGGTTCGTATTCGGAGGCTTTAAGGTCGATCTTATTGAAGACAAGGAAGATCCCTATAAGGCTCTTGATGAAGGTCGTAAGCGCAAGCCTTCGATGGGTACGATACACGACAGGATGCTGAGTGAGTTCGGAGATGATATAAGGCTAACTTCATGCTGGGGTCCCGTTCAGATGTGCGTATTCGAGATAGGGTATAAGTATCTGCCTAAGGATTACAGCATTGTATGGGAGTGCGATCGAGGGATTATAACGGTTATTGTGAAGGATGCCGAGGGTAAGAGATTCTGGCCGTCAATGATATATCCGGAAGCACACTATTACCATTACGAAGATGTACAAAAAGATGTAGCACAGTTGCTTGAACTTCTTATCAGAGCCATAAAGAATGATGAGATAGTATTTAAGTAAGAGGATTCATATATGGTTAGCGTATTAGAAGATACATCTAAGGTTGAAGCTTTATTTGAAGGGTGGGAAGAGACTCTTATCTGGTCCTGCATTCAGAAGGTGATGGGTAAGGTCTTTGTTACAGACCTTTCATTGCCCGTATCTGCCATGGCATATGTAGGATGCTTTGCTTTCTATGCGGGTGAGCCTGACCGTGAACTGGTTCAGGAGATGCCGGGGCAGTTCATGATAATGGTGCCTCAGGATGAGAGGTGGGCTTCTCTTATCGAAGATTGCTTTCCTTCTGCTAAGAAGGTCATGCGCTATGCCATAAAGAAAGATACGGTGTTTGATAAGGAATACCTTGATAGTGTTATATCCGCTCTGTCTTCAGAATATGATCTTTGTAAGATAGACGGTGATCTATATGACTTGTGCCTCAGTTCCAGAGTGACTATGGACTTCGTTTCTGCTTTCGGAAGTAAAGAATCGTATCTGGAGCTTGGAAGGGGAGTAGTCATACTTAAGGATGGGTGTATCGTATCCGGTGCTTCTTCCTATACCAGGTATAAGGAAGGTATAGAGCTTGAAGTAGAGACTATCGTCCCGGAGAGACGCAAGGGTCTTGCTACTGTCGCATGTGCAGCGCTGATCCGAATGTGTCTTGAAGAAGGCCTCTATCCCAGCTGGGATGCTCACGATATGAATTCGGTGGCACTGGCACGAAGGTTCGGCTATGAACTGTCGCATGAATATGCGGCTTACGAAGTCTTTAAGTGACGTTATGGCTAAGCTTACTCCCGAACAGAAAGCACAGATGGATTCCCTGGGATTTAAGTACCAGAGAACTGTAGCTGCGGTCTTCCTGCTGATCTCAGTTCTTATCGTGGGGATAAATATCGGATGCAGATTTATTGGTAACAGTAAGCTTGAGAAATATCCTCATGTACAAGGTGTCGTTACTGGTGATCAGGTCTATACGGAGCATATCGGAAGAAGGGAGAGGACCAGAAATACACTAACGGTAGAGTACTATCCCGAAGATTCAGATACGAGCTTATCCTGGTATGACGATGACGGTCCTTATGAGTTTATGCATAAGGGAGATAAGCTTCGCGTCTATTACGATCCCGATGCTCCTTTGAATGCATATATAGCGAAGAAGGACTGGGTGACAGGTATATATATACGTGCGGATGTCTTCTACGATGCGGCTTTTATAGTTGCCGTATGGCCATTGCTTATCGGATGGTATCTTTTTGCAGACTATTACCGTGCGAAGAAGCGTGCGCTCAAGGGAGAACTTAAGGCCGCGAAGAAGGTCAAGTGCAGCGCCGATCCCGACTACGATCCCAATCTTCACGATCTGACCCGTATGGCTAATGCAAAGCGCGGCTGGCTGCCTTTCTGGATATGCGGCATCTTCTTTTATATCTTTGCTCTTGTTATGGGTATTGGGATAATCGTATCTGTTATCAAGGATAAGCCTGATGATTCATTCTCGCCTGTAGCCGCTGCGATATTCATGATGATCCTGGGGCATGGCATGCTGGCGGGAGTCATATTCTCCATGCGTTATCTTGGCAGGAAGAAGAGGGCATTTATTAAGGGGTTCATGACTGATGAGGCAACTGCCGTTTACGAGGACCGTATGGCGGCAGCTGAAGTCTTGTGGAAGCTCGTTAAACACTATATGGAGAAGGAGCCGTTCTATAGCAGGTTCAAGCTGGAATATAACAGGGACTGGTTGGAGACATACGAAGAGAATCTTATAGGATTCAAGCGTGAGGAGGCAGAAGAGGTGCAACCTTCTAAGAGAATGCCTGCCAATATGGAAGAACTGGCTTCAATGGCAGGGGAGATCGGATTTGAAGTTGAGACTGTAGACGACGGAAGACGTGATCCGTATCTTAAAGTATCGCTTGAGGAAATACCTTCTTCTGCTATGGTAGCGGAACTACTGGGATTTCTTACTTATGAATATGTTCTTGAGTTCTTCGACTCTTTCTATTGGTCACCGACTGATCCCGGCAGATATGTATCCGTATACATGACGGAAGGATCTCCCGTATATCACTTCGGCAATCACGGCTGGTCTTCCGACTATAAGTATCTGTCATGCTCTGAGATGGCAGATCTTATCGTGAAGAACTGGGATAAGTCTGACGGCAGTAACTACAAGAATTATATAAAGATCAGCACGAATTTATGGAGCTCGAGGGATAAGGATAAGTATTACAGGGTGATCTCGAGAAAGGGATAAGACTATCTTATCCTGATTGTGGTATCATATATCCTGATATTTTGATATTTGCTTGGAATACGGGGGGACTATGAGCAGGAAATACAGGGGACAGAGCGATACAGGTACAACACAGGGTTTCTCGATAATGATCGGCCTTGTAGAGATGTTTATCGGATTCTTGGGGAGTATATCGTTTCTTCCTGCTCGTAATTCGATATTTTGGGTCTTACCCCGTCCTGTGGAAAGTCTCACTGCCATGAACAGGATGATGGGAATCGTCATGCTTATAGTCGTGATCTTAAATTCGATCTCACTGTGGCTGACGTTCAAGAAGACGCAGGGCAAGGAACTGATCTTCGGCTCCATGGTTGCATCGATATTTGCTGCTCTGGCTCATATCATCTATACCCTAATAATCATTGTCTATTTTAACAGTAGTTTTGTATTTAATAGTCTCAGAACCTACGAATTCCTGGGAGCCGGATTGTTCTTCCTGCTGGTAGCTGTCTCCAGGATAAGACAGTTCATTCCTATCAAGATCAAAGGTAAGCGCTCTTATATGATCGCACCTGTTATCTCGATCCCGCTGTTGATCGCTGCTATACTCTATCCGTTTTATTGGCTCTTCCAAGATGAGGGTTACGGCAATTATCAGAAAGACAGATTTTCTGTTAACACTGAATGTGAGAATACACAGTTCAATTCGATGAATGAGGCTGTTGTAATAGACGATACGGTTTATTGTGTTATCAGAGGAAAGACTCTGGACGAACCGGATGAACTGATCAAGGTCACACCGGATGGTTCTGTTGAAGTTATGGATTCTTCTGACACTATAATGTGCGAGATCCTGGTCAGTCATGGTAATGATATCTATTACCGCAAGAAGATCTCAGAAGATGAATTTGCATTCTGTATCCTCAATGTAGTCTCGGGTAATATCAATATGCATACCGCCGATGAGCTTGCTCCTGAATATGAAGAAGTCTTTAACTCATATTCAGGATTGTTCGGAGTAAGGGACGGTAAGTTGATCTTCAATGTTGGCTCAGGTATCTATTCAGTTGAACTTAACGATGGTGATATAGATGTTTCCACTCTCGCCTCATATGTTCCGGGTGTCGAATTGGGTTTTGGCAACCGCAGGATGACGTTCTATAACATGTTTGTCCATGAATATGGTTATTTCGAATACTACGGACCACTTATCGTAGGTGATCTGAAGATACTTGACGGCAGGATGCTCAATCGTGGTGACTACGGCTACGGATATCACGGTGCGTATTCGATCTATTCCTTTGATAGAGATGCTGACTCAAGTCATGATTCTTGCATAAACCAGATCTCTTCAGTTTGTTCTTATACGGCATATAACGGATCTGTTTATTATGTTCAGTATGAGAATGGTCGTTACGGGATCTATTCGGCAGGCATGGATCTCTCATCTCCTGTTCTTTTATGCGAATATGATGCTCCTGACGATAAGGGGGATATCAATACAAGTAATATCAATCTGATCGCTTCCGATTCATATCTCGTATTTATCGATGGTGAGCAGGTGGAGACGATATCTCTCTGATCCTTATTCCTTTGCCTTTATTCAATAAGCGTTAATAAACAGGTTACATCGTTTTTGATATTGCGGTTGTATAATATTCTTAGGTATTGGAAGGCAGTGGCGTGTTGTGTTGCCCGGAGGATAGGGTATGAACAAAAGGATAGCTGTATTCACTAACGGATTCAGCAATGAGTATATCGAGCATGTTGTTACGGGTCTTCAGAAGAAAGCCCGGGAAGACGGTGTCGATATCTTCGTGTTCGTAACATTCTGTTCTCCAAATGACCATGAGCTTCAGAATAAGTGCCAGCTTAATATCTTCCATCTTCCGGAGCCCGAGGATTTTGACGGAGCGATCATGCTCACCAATACATATAACTTCCCCGACGAGCAGGAGAGAGTATGTGCCAGGTTCCAGAGGGCAGGTATTCCCATGCTGTCGCTGGAGGTCGATGTTCCCAATATGTCCTGTATCAAGACGGAGAACTATAAGGGCGTCAAGGAACTTGCGACACACCTCGTAGAAGTACATAACTGTAAGAAGATCATTTATGTTAACGGAATAGAGGGTAATGTCGAGAATCAGATAAGGCGCCAGGCTTTAGTCGACGTGCTTGAAGCTCACGGACTCGAGCTTTTCAATGAGTTCAAGTGTGACTTCGGATTCTATACGGCATTCCTGGCTATGCATAAATATCTTGAAGGAGGCAATGAGCTTCCCGATGCCATCGTTTGCGCCAATGACAGTATGGCCATGGGAATCAATTCGGCTCTTACGGAGAAAGGATACAATGTCCCGGATGATGTACGCCTTACGGGTTTTGACATGATAAGG
>JAEEGL016941182.1_pt1 | contig 10128 bp, 8 predicted proteins | sample 9134231 | NCBI WGS metagenome assembly JAEEGL01 (sample SAMN16246548, study PRJNA631951) | gut metagenome | biome: gut microbiome; feature: rumen; material: fiber-attached | host: Bos | place: Iran: Karaj | collected 2018-10
CAACCAGTCGTTCTCATTCGCATCCGGGCGTTTCTCCAAGGGTGGTGGGCGTTCTGCGGTAAATGGCGTCCGTATCGACCGGGTGGAGATCGCCCGCGTTATCGAATAGTCCGTTCGTCTGAAGTCGGTTGTGCGGCGGTCTCAAGCACCTTGCGCGCGCGCCATCCACCCCACACGAAAGGGCGCCAGGGCTTGATGTCGCGCACGATCTTCACCGTGTTGCCGTCCTTGTCGAGGAAGGTCGCGTCTATCGCAAAACGCATGAAGAAGGTGTGGATGCAGTTGCAGCGTTCGATCAGCAGCCCTTCGTCAGGTGCGAGCGATTTGACGCCTATCAGTCCGCGAAGCCTTTCAAGGAAGCTTCTTGCGACGCGAATCTTCATGGATCCTTCGCCGGGGATCATAGCATGGCCTTGTATTCGGCGCGGATGATTCCGTCGGCGCGGGAAAGTACTTCATTGAGCGTCCCGGTCTTCACGCGGTGCCATAGCTTTAGGTCGTCTAGATCGGCGACGGTGACGCCATGCCCGCAATCGTCGAAGAACGGGTCTATGTTGCGCGGGAGGCCAAGATCGACCATGAGTACGTTGCGGTTGAGCAACGCATCGGACATGGCCGCGGTGACGACCGGCTTCGAGGAATCCACCGCGGTGATTACGATATCGGCATCTTTCAGGGATTCCGGCAGATCATCAAGGGACTTAAGGGCTATGGGGCTTTTAATGGCCTTAGTGGGGGTATCGGAAACAGATGTCTTGAGATCGGGTATGCGGTTGTGGTAGACCCATGTGATGCGGACGCCTTGCGCAGCCAACGCCTGCACGACACCGGAACCGACCTGGCCCGTCCCCACGACCACCACGTGCGTGCTGGAGTCCAGCCCGCCATGCACGGAAAGGTACCGCACGGCGACCTGATCGATCTCGGCCACTTTCAGCATCCCCTCCACCGAATGGCGCACGAGTTTCGATACGCGCAGAGTCTCGGCGGCGGTGAAGCGGATCGCGGGACCGCTCCATCCCTTCGTTTCGGCCTCGGCAAATGCATCCTTCATCTGGCTTACCACGTGGAACTCGCCGAGAAGCGACGACTCTAGCCCGGAGCACACGCGTACGAGGTGGCGAAACGCCTCGAATCCGCCAAGCGCGAAATATTCGCCTTCCGACAGCTTGTCCAGCCCCATGAGCCGTTTCAACAGCGCTATCACGTCTGCGTCCGGCGCGGCCACGACGACAAGCTCGACGCGGTTGCAAGTGTTAAGTATGAAGAACTCGAACACGCCCTTGACGCGTGTGATGAGGCGGCCAACCGCATCGCGTTCCGCCGCCGGAAGATGGAAAGGGGCTCTGCGCCTGGATGACAGAAGATCGTCGGCTGTTCCCAGGACGGTCAACTGCAGGTTGCGCCTTTCGCCGAGGTATGCGACCAGTTCGTTCCTGACGTTGCGTGCGGATCTGCAGGACTGTCCGGAAGTGGATACCGCCAGAAGTATGTCGCCTAGGATGGCCGTCGCTGGCGTGGTGAAGTCGCCGTCTGGCCAATTCATGTCGGAACAGCAGCATGGAACGTGCGCCTTGCGTGCGTCGTCCAGCACCGCGCGGTTGACGTGCTTGTCGTCGGTGCATGCGAAGACGAGCAGATGTCCGGCCGCATCGCCTTGCCGGTACTCGCGTTTCGACCATGAAATGCAGTCTTTGCCCTGAACAAGTTCCGCGAGTTCCTCGGTGGCGTCGGGAGAGACCAGTTCAACTTTCGCGCCGGCTTCAATCATGCTGCGCACCTTGCGCAGGCCGACTTTCCCGCCGCCGACGACCAGCACGGAGCGGTCGTCGACGATGAGGTTTAGTGGAATTGTCTGCCTTACGGGGCGTCCTTCACGGTACATCGCTACACCCCGAGTCTTATGGATGCGATCGCCTCTGGCGGCGGCGGCGGAACCGTGCCGCCGGTCTCGATGGCACGGAACGCGTCGAAGACTTCCTCCCAGGTCTGGTATCGCATGTCCCTGTCCTTGACGAGCATCCCAGCGAGCAGATTGCAGAGATTCGCGGAAAGCGTAGGCACTATCCTGCGCGGATCGGGCGCCTGCGTCTCGGGGCTCACATGCGAGCGCAGGATGTCGTCGTTGGAAAGCCCCGGAAAGAGCATGCGTCCCGTCGTGAGGTGGTATAGCGTCGCCCCGAGCGAATAGATGTCGGCGCGGCAATCCAGCACGACATCGCCGTATATCTGTTCGGGTGAGATGTACGCCGGCGTTCCTACGACTTCCTCGGAGGGGCCTGTTTTTATGGCGGCGGTGGATTGGCACAGCCCCAGGTCGGTGATCTTCACGGTGCCGTCCCTGTCGACCATGATGTTTTCCGGCTTGATGTCGCAGTGTACTATCTTGAACGTGTTCCAGGCGTAGCTCATGGCGTCGGCGACGGATTCGCCGATGATAATCGTGTCGATCTCAGGCAGGCGCGTCTTGCGGTGAAGCAGCGAGCCGAATGTATAGCCGTCGACGTAGTCCATGATGAAGTAGTAGCGTCCATCGACGCAGTCGGCGCCGTATCCCTGCACGATTCCGGGGTGGTGCATGTCCGTCATCGTGCGCACTTCCATCATGAACTGGCGCACGTCCTGCCCGGAACTCGAGAATTCCTGGTTCATCACCTTCACCGCGACGTTGCGTTTAAGCTCCTTGTGCCAGGCTCTCCACACCACGGCCATTCCGCCCTTGCCGGCAATGGCGTCGAAGCGCAGGAAAGGCAGGTTCGGCGGCTGTGTCATCTGCAGCCGACGCATGCTGCGCTGCGTGACCGTGCCCTCGGCGACAGGCACGGTTGGCGCCGTCGGCTTTTGCGGTTGTGCGGCGGGATTGGGCTGGGATGGCGCTGGCGCATCCTTGCCATCTTCGGTGGCCTTTGCGGCCTGATGTTGACGCGCCGCCTTGCCGAACAGATATTTCGGCGGAGCTTCCTTTGGCTTTATCTTGATGACCATTAACGTACCTTCTTCCCTAGCCCGTGGCACTTGCGGCATGGCGTGCCTTCCAACCCCCGGCAGTGAGGGCATGTGACCTGTCCTACCCCATGGCATGTGGGACATGGTTCGACGGACATTTTATAATGACGGTTTCTCTTGCCGCTTCCTATTTCATTCTTGCGGATGATCCAGCCGCCCTTGCATTCCCTGGCCTTGCAGGCGATCAATCCGGTGGCTTTGCATTTCTTGCACTTTTCCACGCCTGTCCAGCCGCATTTTGGGCACGGCGGCACTTCTTCAAGGGTCTTTTGCATTTCGAGGCGATAGACCGTGCGCATCCCTTTGCCGTCGCACAAGGGACAAGCCAGCCGCACATCCCAGTGGTCTTCCGAATGGATCGACCCGACATGCTGGCCGTGGTCCGGCGGGTGAAGCTTCAGGCGGCCGCGTCCTTCATTGCTTTTCGCGCACAGCGAACACGGAACCAGCATCTTCCTGATTCCGTTTTCCGCATGTGGCGGCGGCGGATCGGCTGGAAGCGTCGCCGACAGCACGACTGCTGCCAGGACCGCCATAAATCCCTTGATGCCAATAGAGCCATTAAAGCCATTTGGGTGATTCATATGGTTTCTCCTTGTGCGGCGTATTCGTCAAGTTTGCGGTAGATGGTCCTGCGCGAGATGCCGAGCATCTGCGCGGCCTTGGTACGGTTGCCGCCGGCTTCGCGCAGGGTCGCCAGTATCTTTGCCTTTTCCGTTTCGCCCAGCGTGCCGGTCGCGGCGAGGGAAGGCGCTATGCCATTCGTCCCGCGGATCTGGTCGGGAACGTCTTCGACATCCAGCCTGCCGCCTGCGGAAAGCACCACCATCTTCTCCACGGTGTTGCGCAGTTCGCGCACGTTCCCGGGCCAGTGCCAGGCCTCGAGATATTTCATCGCCTCGGGCGTTATGCCTGTCACCTTACCACCGTTCGCGGCGGAGAATTCGTTCAGGAAACGTGACACGAGAAGGGGAATGTCTCCCGGGCGCTCCCGCAGCGGCGGCAGTACGATGTCCACCACGTTCAGCCGGTAGAAAAGGTCTTCGCGGAACTTGCCCTCATCCACGTATGCGCGCAGGTTGCGGTTTGTGGCGGCCACTATGCGGATATCGGTCGTGATGGATTCCGACCCGCCAAGCCTGGTGAACGAACGCGTCTCCAGCACGCGCAGGAGCTTCACCTGCGTGGCGGCGCTTATCTCCGATATCTCGTCGAGGAATATCGTGCCGTGGTCGGCGGCCTCGAAACGGCCGATCTGCCGGGAGACCGCTCCCGTGAACGCTCCCTTTTCGTGCCCGAAGAGTTCCGATTCCAGCAATGTGTCGGGCAGGGCCCCGCACTGCACCGCTATGAACGGCCCGCGCGAACGCGGCGAAAGGTTGTGTATCGCGTGCGCCACGAGTTCCTTGCCTGTTCCGCTTGGCCCCTGTATGAGCACGGTGGCCTCGGACGGCGCGGCCTGCTGCACGAGGCGGAACACTTTTTTCATCGGCTCCGAATTTCCGGTGATGTTCTCGAGGCCGTACTTTTCGTCGAGCTGGCTGCGCAGCGACGCCACTTCGCTTTCCAGGGCCGAGGTCTTTAGCGCCTTGGCTACGCGCGCCTCGAGCTGATCGAGGTCGACGGGCTTCATTATGAAATCGTCAGCGCCGTCCTTCATCGCCTCGACTGCCTGGTCGACCGTTCCGTAGGCCGTGAGCAGTATGCACGCAAGATGCGGGTGCGCGGCCTTTGCGGCCTTCAGCAGTTCGATTCCGCTGGCGCCCGGCATGCGTACGTCCGAAAGCATCAGTGCGATGGACGGATCGGCCTCAAGCGCCTTCATGGCCAGTTCGGCGTCGGGTGCGGTCGTGACCGTGTAGTCGCCGGAAAGGGCGCGCGCCATGAGATCGCGCGTGTCCTTTTCGTCGTCCACCACCAGTATCGATTGCTTCATGTAAGTCTTCTCACTCTCTTTTCCAGACGAGGCAGACGCACGGTGAAGCGCGTTCCTTCGCCTTCCTTCGATTCCACGTCGATCTCGCCGCCGTGCGCGCGCACGATACGCCGGCAAACCATGAGTCCAAGCCCGTTGCCGGACGCCCCCTTCGTCGTACGATACGGTTCGAATATGCGGGCGAGGTCCGCCGCCGGTATCCCGCCGCCGGTATCGCAGAACGAAACCGATACGTTTGCGTCGTCGGTCTCGACCGAGATTTCAAGGGCGCCGCCGTCCTTCATCGCCTCCAGCGCATTCTTTATGAGATTGAAGAACACCTGCTGCATCTGTGCGTTGTCGAAGAGCACCGTCGGCAAGGCGGGCGGCAGGTTGAGCGTCACATGGATGCCGCGGTCCTCGAAACGCGGCTGCAATTCGGCAAGTGTCGCTTTGAGCGGATCGGCCATCGATCCCGGCACGAGCATCGGCTTGATTGGACGCAACGCCGCCAGGAAGCTGCGGTTGATGGCGTCTATGCGTTTAACTTCGCGGCGGGCCGTGTCGATGTCGGCCAGCAGCCGCTCGCGGCGTTCGCCCTCGGGTTCCTTGCGTATGTCGCGTGCAAGCAGATCCAGATTGAGCGACAATGCGTTGAGAGGGTTTCCGATTTCATGCGCGACGCCGGACGCGAGCTGCTGTATGGCCTCTATGCGGCTCGATTCAAGAGCGTCCTCTTCCTGGGCGTGGGCGAGGGTTACGTCCCGTATCAGTACGATCGTGGCGGGGCCATTGGGCATCGCACGCAGTTCAAGTATCCTGTGTTCTGGATAGGTGAGTTCGATTTCACGCGACGCGGCGCGGGTCCAGTCGGCCGTGACGGCTGGTGCGAGAAGGTCGTTCCAGTCCCATCCGGGCAACACCTTTGCAAGCGGCTTGCCTTTCGATGCGGTGAAATCGAAATGCGCGAGCTTTTCGGCCGCGGGATTGGCGTAGGCGATCGATCTGTCGCCCGAAACGACTATCACGCCTTCACCCATCGCGCGGAACACGGCTTCCAGGAACGCGAACTCGTCCGCAAGGCCTTTATATTGCCCGCGTACGCTTTCCGCGTCAAGCTTGTCGATGTGCTGCGCGACTTTGTCGAAAAATCTCTTCATCGTGACTTATTGTCCCAATGGATAATTTAGCCACATTATACCTTTTAACGGTGCGTTTTTCAAGCCTGATGTGCGTGTGATAGGGTATTGGACGAGGAAGATGGTTGTGCGTTATTTGACTTTGATGGTCAGATTTTGATATACTCTCTTCACACGACCCAAAGGAGGAACATGGACAATCTCATTCTGACCGGATACGGATTGAAGGAATACGCGGTGGCGGCGGCGGTCGCGCTGAAGGGGCTTGGCGGACAGGCCGATATCCGGGGTGCCAGCAAGAGGCGTCTCCCAGAACTGCTTGAAGGTGTCGCGAAGGATGTCAAGAAGGTCTTTGTGCTTGGTGTCGCGCTTGGCGGCGACGAGCCGAGGCTTGCCGGGGCTCTCAAGGCGTTGAAGAAACGTGGGGTCGCCGTGACATGGATAAGCGCGGTGTCGCCGGAAGAATCCCAGAATATCGAGGTGATTCCCCATATGGACGCCATCGTCGATGAGAATGTGTCGCTTCTGGAGCTTGTAGGGAGGGTGTTTGGCATCGATGTAGCGCCATATATGGCCTATGCGGCGGAAGGAGGAAGGCCGCCCGCGTTCGTGCGTGACTACCACGAGTTCTTCGAGGCTGCGCAGTTCGTCTATCGCTACTATCAGGATGAAAACGTATACGCCACGGCCATACGTATGCTATCCGTCGGCGTCAGGCCGGAGGCCTGGGATGAAAACGCCCGACGCACGGTCGCGCACTATAGACGTTATCGCGGGCGCGAGCTCGTGGGCAAGTCCACGCAGATGCGTACGTTGCAGGAGCGCATAGATCGCATCGCGCAGTTTCCCGACGCCCGCGTGCTCATCCTTGGCGAGAGCGGCACGGGCAAGGAAACCGTCGCCCAGCAGATACACAACAAGTCCGCACGCGCACGCGAGCCGTTGATAGCCTTCAACTGCGCAAGCGTGAATCCTTCGCTTCTCGAGAGCCGTTTCTTCGGCTACGAGAAGGGAGCGTTCACCAATGCCGAGAAAAGGACGGAAGGTCTTTTCTCCGTTGCGAACGGCGGCACGCTTTTCCTGGACGAGATCGGCGAACTTTCGCCCGAGGCGCAGGCGTTGCTCCTGCGGGTGCTGGAGGGGGGACGCTTCATGCGGATCGGCGGCAACGAGGAGATCGAGTCGGACGTAAGGCTCATCACCGCGACCAACCGCAATCTGCCCGCACGTGTTCGCGAAGGCAAATTCAGGGCCGACCTTTACCAGCGTCTCAACGTGGTGCAGTTGCGCATACCGGCATTGCGCGAACACAAGTCCGACATACGCGACATAGCCGACAGCTGGTGGTTCGGCCGTTGCCGGCGCCATCTTTCGGAGGAGCAGGTCGCCGCGCTCATGGATTACGACTATCCCGGCAACGTACGCGAGCTGATCAACATCCTGGACCGCGCCATGGTCTTGGGCGAGAACGATTTCGCCGCGTTGCTGCGCGAACATCGCGAGATGAACGCAGGGCTCGTGGATTCCGTGTTTACCGCACCTGACGTGGTGCCGGACGATCTTGAAGAGGCCACGCGGTATCATATCCGCAGGGTCTACGACAAGTACGGGCAGAACATCGCTCTTGCCACCAAGGCGCTCAACATCTCCCGCAACACCGTCAAGAAGTACCTGCAAAACATATCGTGACACGCATGTATTCCGGAAAGAACAATGCCATGTCGAGTAAATCATGTACGGCGATTTTCATTGCGGCAGTGGCGGCGTCGCCGCTTCTCGGCTACGTTCCCGAACCGCAACCCGTGAAGAGCGCCGTTGAAATCACGGCGATATACTATCCCGGCACTGAACAGATGTCGGAATGGGACGTGGTCGCGCAGACGTGCCCCGAGCGAAAACCTCTTCTCGGATGGTTTGACGAGGGCAATCCCGAGGCGATAGATTGGCAGATAAAGTGGGCGGTCGAGCATGGCATCTCGAGCTTCTGCGTGGATTGGTACTGGAACAAGGGATTCCGTCGCCTTGAACATTGGGTGAAAGGTTACTACAAGGCCCGTTACCGCAAGCACCTCAAGTGGTACATGATGTATGCAAACCATAACCAGCCAGGCTCGCATTCGACTGGAGACCAGATCGCCGTCACGAAGTATTGGATAGACAACTACTTCAAGACGCCAGAATACTACAAGATAGACGGTAAACCGGTGGTCTGCTACTGGGATGCTGGCAATCTAGACCGCGATTTCATCGCCGAAGCCGCCGCCCGGGGGGAGAGATTGAAAAAGTTCGAAGGCGTCCGCCGGGCCTTCTCCATCAGCGAGAAGATGGCAAAGGAAGCGGGACTTCCCGGCATACATTGGCAGCTGATGTGGCGCGATACCGCGTACGATCCCGTGATTGCGACACTCAACCGCAACGCCGGTTTTTCATCGGCGATCAGCTATGGCCTTGTAGGAGAAGCGCGCATACTTGCGCCGAAGGCGGCGGCGAAGGCGGAAGGGCTTACGTATGACATGGTAATGGAGGCCATGCCGAAGGTGTGGTCGGCAAAGGCCGTACAGCAGGAACTTCCTTGGTGGCTGCCCATCCCTACGGGTTGGGATGCCCGTCCCCGGTCGTTCTCCAACGCAGTGGTGATCCGCGGCCGCACGCCGGAGAAATTCGCCGCCATCTGCCGCGAAGCGCGCGCGTTCTGCGAAAAGAACGGCATCAGGCATGCCGTCATCCATCCCATCAACGAATGGCAGGAGGGTAGCTACATCGAGCCTAACGAGGAGTATGGTTTCGGGATGTACGATGCCATCCGCGACGCCTTCTGCGAAAAGCCCGCTGCAGGTTGGCCGAAGAACGTAAGACCGTCCGACGTGGGGCTTGGCCCATACGACTTTCCTCCTCTCTACCGCTCGCCTGAGCCGAAATGGGATTTTACCGGGTCCGTGGAGGGCTGGTATCGCCAGCCATACGGCGGCGGCGAACTTGAGGCAAAGGACGGGTGCCTCAACTTCTGGACGAACTGGCGTGGCCGCAATTTCAACATACGCCAACGTGTGATGCCGTTCGACGCCGACCGCTACCGCACGTTCCGTATACGTATGCGTATCACACCGAACAGGGAAGAGGGGCTTGGCGGCATTGTAGCGCCTGACATGCGGCTCAAATGGGGGACGGATGACCGTCCGGTCATCGGGCCTGGCCTTGTCGTCAGTAACGAACGTTGCATCGCCGGCTGCCCCGTCAAGGTCGACGGCGAGTTCCACGAATACGTGTTAGACCTCGCCGCCAATCCTGATTGGAGGGGGATGGTCGATGAACTCTGGTTTGAGGCTTGCCAGGTAATGCATGCCCGTGTCGCAATCGATTGGATGCGTTTTGAAACCGATCCTTCCCGCCCGTCTCCAGTGCGGACGCGCTGAATTCGCGGGCGTGCCTTCGCTGTAAACTTCCGTGCGGGAAGTGTGTCGCGGATTTATTGCACGATACAGGCCGATTTGATATAATCCAGAGGTGGTTGAAAACCAGAGGATACCCCTATGAATAAACAAATCGCTTGTACACTGGCTTGTGGAATTATGGCTGCATCTGTCCATTCCGCCGTGACTTCCACCGCTACGTGGGATTATTCTGTCAACACCGGCAACACGTCTCCCGCTGCAGCAGCCACCTGGACCGATGCCGGCAACTGGGATGTGAATCCGGAATATCCCTCGGGTGCGCAATGGGGAGCCGTGTTGACAGGCGCCACGGGAATGCGATACATATCCATACCGGGACCTCTTACGCTTGGCGCTTTTACCGCGACAAAGTATGATGCCTCTTCCGCCGCAGGCGTTGTCGTCATGAGCGACAGTCCCATCACTTTCGAAAACGCGGGCAATTACAACATCTCCGGCGGCAGGATTTATGCCGATGTCGTCACCGACGGGACGCAAAGCGACGGTGCCCTTGCCAATACCGAATTTGCCGGGCGGATCAACTTCGGTAGCGGCGGGCAGTTCTTTCTCGCAAGCGGTGTGGCCTACCACCGGCTCGACCATTATGCAACCAGCTCAAATCCCGTACGTACCGGTG